>Ga0209066_10001094_pt1 | contig 36838 bp, 42 predicted proteins | sample All_14_2_FD_187198 | JGI IMG/M metagenome (GOLD analysis project Ga0209066, IMG submission 187198) | Freshwater microbial communities in response to fracking from Pennsylvania, USA - Allegheny Zone_MetaG_DW_15 (SPAdes) (version 2) ... | reverse complement strand
TGGGATTGGACATGGGGAAGTTCTCCTCTTACAGCAGGAAGGCGATCTGCACGCCGGTGACGCGCAGCTGGTTGACGAGGTTGGGCGGCAGCAGCACGTCGAGCCGGTTCGGATCGCTCGCATTGATTTCCACGAGCAGGTCGCGCTTGAACTGGTCGACGTCTTCGACGAGGCCGAGTTCTTCCCACTGGCGGAACTTGACCAGGCATTCGGCCTTGGCGAGCTTGGGCGTCATCACCGCCTGGCCCGCGCCGAAATTGTTGCCGTCGCCGGCCAGCTTGTGGCGGGGATATTTCCGGCCCCAATAGGCACGGAAATCCCAGCGCAGATAGCTGAGCGTCAGCGGCGTATTGACGTCCAGGAAGGCGGTGTCCGGCGCATCGGCCGCATTGGTCTGGTACATGGTGACCAGCCGTTCGACACGCACCACCCCGCCGGCATCCACGGTGAAGGTGGAGATGCCGTCGAACAGCAGCAGGTTGCGTTCCTGATAGGTCCAGCGGGCCTGGCGCGGGGGCGGCAGAATGCCGGGAAGCGACAGGGTCTGGAAGGGACGGGCCGGGTCGATGGAACCATAGCGCGCGGCAACGCCGGCGACGGCGCCAGCCCAGACCCAGGGCGGGGTCGGCGAGGTGTTGACGGCCATGCAGCTGACATAGGGGGAGTTGCGGCCATCGCCGAAGCTGCCCACCGTGCCATGGCTGCCGGTCTTGGCGATGAAGGTCATGGCATCGATCATGCGCAGCGGGCCGGCGCGATCGGTCAGCTCTTCCTCCAGCGCGGTCAGATTGGCGCTGTCGGTATAGGGCCAGACCAGGATGTTGTAGTGCTCGTCGCCGAGCGCGGCCCAGAGCGCGGCGACATCGGGATTGGCGGTGCCGCCCGTCATCGCCACGGTGGTGATGGTCAGCCCGGCCGGCAGGGTCTCGTCTTCGTAATAGGAATGGCGGATGTCGATGTCGTTGCCGGTCTCGCCCTTCCAGCGGCAGGTCAGGTTGACCTGGGAGGTTTCCGCGCCATCCACCGCGGCGCTGACCGGCAGGCTGGCCGCGTTGATCGCCGCAGCCACGGCCGTGGCGATCTGGGCGGTCGTCTGACCGGCCGAAACGCCGATACGGATGCGGGTGCCGGCGATCATCAGACCGATGGTGCCCGCCGAAACGCTGCCGCCGATGGTGAGGCTGCCGGTAGCGGCCGTACCCTCGTCATCCTCGTCGAGACCAACGCTCCAGGTCTCGATGATACCGTCATGCGCCGTCAGGCAGGAGGCAGCCATGGCCGCCAGCATGGAACGGGCACCATGCAGGTTCGCCGCCTGCGCGGCGGAGGTCACACGCACCGGCACCAGCGCATCCTGGGTGGCGCTGGTGCCGTCGCGCTGACCGATCACCAGGATGCGATAGGGCTGAACACCCGGCCCCTGCTGGGCGTTGGCGCCGTTGAACTCCACCGCCACCAGGGGCGCGCGGAGATTGGAGGGAACTTCGTTGAAACTGATCATGGTCGCTTACTCCTTCGCGCGCTTCTTGGAAGCCTCGGATTTCGGCCGGGGCGGGGTCGCCTCGACCAGGTCGCCATCCTTCAGACGGCGGCTCAGATAGGCGGTCGTCGCGTGCCAGACCCCTGCGGGGCCGATAACGCCGCCATGCTCCGCCCGGACCCGGAGATCCGGGCGGGCAGGTTTCACGAACACGATGCGTTTGCCGGACATCAGGCCGTCTCCATCGCGATGGCGTCTTCCGCTTCCGCCGTTCCGTCGGGCAGGGCGAAATCCCAACGCGTGGACAGCAGGGCGAAGTCGGCGAGCCCGTCGGTATCAAGCGTCGCGGACGCCAGATGCCGGGTGGTGTAGGAGAGCAGAATCCGGTCACATAGGGTTTCGCCCAGCAGTTCCGATCCGAACTCGACAAGCTGGATCCCGCTTTCCACGGCGGCGGGAACATGGTGCAGCAGCCCGCCCAGGAAGGGGTCGATCCGGAAAGCGGCGGCGATGGCGTCGGCTTTCTCCTGCAGCAACCCTTCGCTGTTGCCGGTATCGTCATGCGAGACGTGACCGGTAACGGTCCAGCTGGTGGTGATGAGCTCGCGCTCGCTGTCAAAGCCGATGCTGCGGAAGCTTGCCCGGCGCAGATACCAGGTGCGGATCGGGCGCGGTCCTTCGGCAGGGCTGCCCCAGCCATGCAGATCGTCGAACAGCCCGGACTCCACGCCAAGGCGGTCGCGGTCATGCACATTGCCGATATCGGCAAGGCCCGCGATTTTTGCGACGACGGCGTCGCGGATGTCGCTGAAGCCGGTCATGGCAGGTCATCCTTTCCACGCGATCCGACCGATGCGGGCATCGGGCGCCGGGGCGAGCGGGAAATGCTGCGAGACATCGCTCTTCCCTCCTTTCAGGTTTCGAGGGCGAAGACCGGCGAACCGGCCTGGGAATGAGCGCAGAATGATGGAAAGAGCGTCGGCCGGTAGCGGCGCAATCTTGCGCCATGCGCTCTCTCGGGCGGGTCCGGGGCCGGCCGGGACATAAAAAAATCGCGGGTATGCCGGTTGGCATATCCCGCGACAGGGCGGCAGGGAGCAGGGGATCAGGTGTGCGTCGGTCGGGTGATCAGGCGCTTTTCCGGTTGAGCAGATAGTCTTCGACGCGGCGCATGGAATTGCCCAGGGTCTGAAGCTGGGCGGAAGTCGCCTGCAGGCTGGCATTCAGCCGGCCGAGCTCCGCCTTGACCTCGTCCAGATGGTCATGGCGCGGCAGATGCTCGATGTCCCTCTCGATCAGATCCGTGCGCCGTTCAAGCTCCATCAGGGCGGCGCGGGAGGCGAACTCCCGGCGCATGGCCCAGATCGAAGCCGCGAAACCCATGCTGGCCAGAGTGCCCAGAGGCGGCGCCCAGAGCAGCATCAGATCGAGCAGGTCCATCATCGCCTCCCGCAGCCACAGCTGCGCAGTTTGGAAGGGGTCAGCAGCTCCTCGCAATCATCGCAATAGCGTGGTCCGCTGGGTGGCTGGCCGGCCCGCGCGCGAATCCGGGCGATGGCGCGTTCCCGTCTGTACTGTTCCACCTCCTGGGCGATATCGAGCAGGTCAGACATCCTTCCCCCCTCGCGCAACACGGTCGCGGGCCGCATCCTGCAGCCGATGATGGGCGTCCTCGGCGCGGGCCTGGATCGCCTGCCATTCCTCGGCGGTGGGGTCGCGGCCGGACTGGACCAGCCTCTGGATTTCCTGATCCAGCGCAGCCAGCCCGGCCCGGACCTGGATTCCGGTGGCGACAATGCCCAGCGCGAGGTTCAGGAAACGCAGCACGGCGGGGACGGAAAGGGCTGTCTGCCCGGATAGGGACGGCAAGGCGGCGGACATATCGGTCATGACCGGATCTCCCGAAACTGGCTCAGGGCTGCGGAGAATTGCTGCAGGGCAGATGTCGCCTGGAGAATTCCGGCAGAAAGTTCGTCAAATGTTCTTGTTGTGGCGGTGGCCAATGCGTCCGGCGGTGTGTGGCCGGACGCTTCCAGGGCGGCCAGCTCCTCGGACAAGGCGGCGTAGCGGCGGACGGTGTCGCTCAGCGTGGTGACGGCGGGCCAGGCCAACTGATCCGCCAGGCTGATCGCCTGGACAACCTCGTCGGGCGTATCGGGATTGTCGATCAGCGCCGCTGCCTCCTGCGCCAGCACGGCATAGGTCCCGATCAGCGCATAGGCGCGCTGTTGCGGCGTCTCCGCGGTCGTGGCGACGGCGCAGGCGGTCAGGCTGACGCCCAGCCCCAGGACAAGAAGCAGGGCAAGGCTGGCGATGGTTTCGTCGGACGGGCGACGCGCTGTCACCGGGGATTTGGTGACCAGACGCAGAAGCCCGAACAAGGCGCCCAGACCGGTAACGATCCAGCCGGCCCAATCCTGGACCTCGGCCTCGGTCAGTTGCAGATCGACCAGGCCGGTTGCGGTCAGCAGCCCGGCGGCCAGGGTGATGATGCTGGCCCAGATGGTTCGGCTGGCCCAGATCGGCTTTGCGTCGTCAGTGGGATCGGATTGCATGCGAGTGCTCCTTCCTCAAAAGGCGGTTAGTTGTGCGGCAGGGTATGGGTGATGCGGTCCTGGAAGCGGATCTCCAGGCGGTCCGCCTGTGCCTCGTCGATCACGGTGCGGTAGAGGCCGGAATAGCTGCCCGTCGAGCCTGCGAGGCGCAGTGTCCCCGCCTCGGAAATCAAGGGGACGGCACCCACCAGCAGGCAGCCGGCCGTGTCGTCGGCGGAGTTGCCGATATGGATCAGGATGTCGGTGAAGCCGGGAACCCGCGTGATTTCCAGCATGCCTCGATGCCAATCGGGGAAACGCACCTGATAGCGCTGATGGAATCCGCCGTGGTGCCTTGGCCGCACGGAATACAGCCCGGCTGGGATGCGGCTCTGCCCGGTCTGTTTCACCGGCCGATAGCCATTCTCCAGACCCCAGCCAAGATGGCGCCCGTCGATCCGCAGATGCGAGAGGGTCGCCTCCTGACTTTCGATGCTCCTTTCCACGTCGATTCGCATTGGTCCTTCATCCTGCTGGAAAGCCGATGCGCATGGTCCCGGCCGTGCGCATAGTTGGATTGTTCACGCGCGCTCAGGTAACCGGGCCCGACTTTTGCGGCGATGGGATATTCTGCTCCGCTGCAGCGCAGCGGATGACGGCGCAACCCTGCGCCATCATTCGGCCACCAGGCTGCGCTCCAAGGGCAGGGGCGGAAGGTCGCCCTTGTCCCAGTACTGGATCGAGCGACGAGCGACTTTCAGGGCGTTGGCGCGGCGTTCCTGGCTCCAGCCACGGGCTTTGAGCCAGAGGGACAGGACGCGCTTGGCCTGAGGAATCTCCAGATACTCATCGGCAAGAGAATTCACGATTTGTTCTGCGGCGCTCTGTCCAACCAACTCTCGCAGAATGCCGTCCGGCCGCCGGGGAATACGCATCCGCGTTCCGCCGCGCGCCAGGGCCATGGCCAGGGCGGCATCCTCCCCGGCAGCCTCGACCAGAATGCGCAGGGCGTGTGGCAGATGCAGGCGCGTGGGGCTCTTGCCTGCCTTGGTTGGTCGTCTTTCGATGACGCCGGAGGCGACCGGAAAAGAGGCGTCTTTGTGCATGGTGGAACGTGCGATCATCGCGTGAACTCCCGAAAGCAGAAGAAAAGCCGGGTGAGTGCATGCCGCCGGCGGATCGGGCGTGGCTTGCTAAGGGCGCCGGATATGGCAAGCAGTGCGAAGCGGTGCTTCATGCCGTGCGCCCCGCGACGGGAATCCGGCAGCAGGGGGGCAGGGCTGGTGGCGGAAGGCCGGTTGTCTCGTACGGTCATAATTTTCCAGCCCTTTTCTCGGGACAGTGTGAGACGTGCCATTTCCATTGTCCTTGGCTGAGTGGCGATGGAGGTCCAGGTTTGGCATTATGTTGCCAAAATGTTCTTTTCGGTGCACGCAAACAAAGCAGGTGATGCTCCATGGACAGGTGGAAACAGATATTTCCCCAGGATCGGGTCATGCTGTCCTCCCGTCCGCCGGGTTGTCGCGGCCAGGAAAAGAACCTGAGGCAGGCATGCTAGACCAAAAATATGGTTCGCATCAAACAAAAAATGGTTCGCGGGCTTTCCGCGGTGGATTAGGTGTTGCGCACCCGGTCCTTTCCTGTATTCCATTTTCCGCTGAATATGGTTTCTGGAGCATTCTGGCGGTGATGAAGGATAGTCCGAGCTTCCGGGAGCAGGTGGGAAACCGGTTGCGCGAACTTGAAAAACGGTTCGCGAATCGGTCCGTTGCTGCCGAAGCGGCTGGGGTGGTGAAATCCACGCTGCAAAACTGGATTGAAGGCCGGGCCGATCCGTCTTTCGAGGGGATGGCGCGCCTGGCCAGGGCTGCCGGGGTCAGCGTGGAATGGCTGGCGACCGGGGTCGAGGCCTCTGGAGCGGGCGAATTGCCGGCCATTCCGCGCTATGACCTGTCGCTGTCGGCGGGGGCGGGCGCCTTCATCGACCGCGCCCCACTGCTCGACTACATCCCATTCACGGAAGCTTTCCTGCGGCGCAAGCTTGGCCGGACCTCCACCGACGGGCTGGTGATGCTGGATGCGCGCGGCGATTCGATGGAGCCTACCATCGGCGATGGCGATCTGGTCATGGTCGACATGCGCGAGCAGGATCTGCAGGGTGGGCTGATGGCCTTCGTTTTCGATGATACTGCCTTCATCAAGCGGTTGCGGCCCCAGATTGGTGGCGGGGTGGAGATAGTCTCGGACAATGCCGAATTATATCCGCCGCAATGGATTGACCGGGAACGCCTCGGCCAGCTCCAGTTGATCGGCCGCGTGCGCTGGGTTGGGCGCGTGCTGTGATGAGATAGATGCGGTTATTCGATCCGACCGCCCGGGCGGGAGCGGGCGATGCGCCGCGACAGCAGCACTACCGGGATGACGCCCGCCACCACGATCATCAGCGATGCGGTGGAGGCCTGGGTCAGCCGTTCATCGGCGGCCAGATTATGGGCCTGCACCGCCAGCGTGTCGAAGTTGAAGGGCCGCAGGATCATGGTTGCCGGCAATTCCTTCATCACATCGACGAAGACGATCAGCGCGGCCGTCATCAGGCTGCCGGACATCAACGGGGCATGGATGGCCGCCGCCGTGCCCCAGGGGCCCCGGCCCAGGGTGCGGGCGGCCTCGTCCATCGAGGGGGTGATTTTCGCCAGGCTGGCTTCCGCCGTCTGCAGCGATACCGCCAGAAAGCGCACCAGATAGGCATAGATCAGGGCGACGCCCGTGCCGGTCAGCAGCAGGCCCGTCGATAGTCCGAAGGTCGCGCGCATCAGCCCATCCAGCCAGTTGTCGAACAGGGCGAGCGGGATCAGGATGCCCACGGCGATGATGGAGCCGGGAATGGCGTAGCCGGTGGCCGCGAAGCGGATGGCACCCCGGATGAAGGGCCTGCGGATATGCCGGTTGGCATAGGCCAGCAGCAGGGCCAGCAGCACGGCGATGGCCGCCGTCATCCCGGCCAGCGAGACACTGTTCCAGACCAGCCGGACATAGCGCGCGCCGAACAGGACATGCCCATCCTCTATGGTCATCTTCAGAAGAAGAATGGCCGGCAGGACGAAGCCCAGGCCCATAGGCAGCGCGCAGAACAGCCAGGCGCCGATGGATTTCGCGCCTTTCAGCTCGAAGCGGCGGATCGGACGATACAGGCCGGTGGTCTGGTCGAAGCGTCGCCGTCCCCGGCTGAACCGTTCCGCCGCCAGGACCAGGATGATGAAGGCCAGCAACCCGCTGGCAAGCTGGGCGGCCGCCACCCGGTCGGCAAAGGAATAGAGTGCGCGATAGATGCCGGTGGTGAAGGTCTGCACCCCGAAATAGGACACGGTGCCGAAGTCGGCCAGGGTTTCCATCAGGGCAAGCGCCGCACCGGTCGCGATGGCGGGTCGGGCCAGGGGCAGGGCCACGCGCCGGAAGGCGCCCCAGGGCTTGGCGCCCAAGGTGCGGCTGGCTTCCAGCACGCAGACCGACTGTTCCAGGAACGCCGCCCGGGCCAGCAGATAGACGTAAGGGTACAGCGTCAGCGCGAACAGCGCGATCGCACCGGGCAGGGAGCGGATATTGGGAAACCAGTAGTCGCGCGGTCCCCAGCCGGTCACCTCCCGCAGCAGCGTCTGGACCGGTCCGGAATGCTGCAGGAAATCGGTATAGGTATAGGCCAGTACATAGGCGGGTGCCGCCAGCGGCAGGATTACCGCCCATTCGAAGAAGCGTCGGCCGGGGAAGGAACACATGGTCACCAGCCAGGCCATGCCGGTACCGATCACGATGGTTGCCAGCGGAACGCCAAACATCATCCAGGCTGTATTGATGATGTAACCCGGCAGCACGGTGGCCGCCAGATGCGCCATCACCTCGGTCGTTCGGGTCAGGTTGACGGCGATGGCGCCGATCGGCACCGCGACGAGGAGGGCGATGACGAGCGCAACACCCCCGAGCGCGCCGGCAAGAATGCCGGCACGACGGGTGCGGTGTTTCCGTACAAGGACGCTGTGCGAAAGGCTGGTCATGGCCGGGTGGCCGGGACTGGCGCTTCTGCCGCTGCCTTCAGGAACCTTCCCCCATCTCGCCCGCGGCGGACTGGGAATAGTTCTGGATGCCCAGGCGGTTGAGCAGTTCCAGCTGGGTTTCCAGCCAGTCCACATGCTCTTCCTCGGATTCCAGGATGGATTCCAGCATATCGCGCGTCACGTAATCCCGCACGGTTTCGCAATGCGCGATCGCCTCGCGCAGATCGGGAATGGCGTCGTGCTCCAGCGCCAGATCGCATTCCAGGAGCTCCTTCACATCCTCGCCGATCCTGAGCTTGCCCAGGTTCTGCAGGTTGGGAAGACCTTCCAGGAACAGGAGGCGCTCGATCAACTCGTCGGCATGGCGCATCTCGTCGATGGATTCTTCGTAGACCTTCTTGCCCAGAGCCTTCAGGCCCCAGTTCTTCAGCATGCGTGCATGCAGGAAATACTGATTGATCGCGGTCAGTTCGTTGAACAGAATCTTGTTCAGATGGCGGATTACGCCAGCATCGCCCTTCATGACAGACTACTCCTGTCGGTTCTCGGTTTGGAACCGCCAAGGGTACTATAAACCTGGGCAACGTCAAGCCATCGCCACCAAAGGCGACGCACCAGCACATTCGCCGGAACACTGAGAGCGCGTTCCGTGCGTTTCTTCCACCAGTCCCAGGATCGTGGGACCGCAGCGGCCGCATTGCGGCATCGTACCCAATGCGCGATGCACCCCCATTACACTTGCTGCGCCTTCACCGGCGGCCTTGCGTACATCCCTGCAGGTAAACCCATTGCACAGACAGACATACATGGACCACCGGCTCCAAACCGAAAACGCGAGGGGCATGTGTAAAACGGTGCGAACGCATCGCAGTTGCTATTTCTTACGGTCGTTGCGAATGATTGTCAATCGGAAGATTGCGGGGGGCCGTTGATAAGGGGTGATGCGTGGGGCCGCCTCATTTTCTCCCTTATTCCTCCCTTGCATCGCCTCGCCGACGCGCGATAGGGAGCACCCCCTCGTTCCGGGCGGAAAGCGTTTGCCGCGTGGTGCGAATCTTGCGTCACTACAGAAGGACAACAGAAACCGCATGCAAAGAGTGGATCGAAGCTTGTTGCGAGTCTGGGGCGTGATTGGCATGAAGGGGGCGCTGCTGGCCGGTCTGGCCGCGGGCGTCCTGATAGCGCGCGACCCGTCCACCGCCGGGTCCGGCGCATTCTCCAACATTCCTCCCCTGTTGCGGATCGTTCCGATCACCGTTTCGGAGTCCGACAGCGCCAGGGCAGGCCGGCTGCCCGACAGCCAGGGCGACAATCCCGTCTCCGGCGCGCAGTCGGTCGAAACCGGCCCGGATGGCGGACGCAGGCTGTCCGCGCTGGCGCCGGGCCTGACCACGCAGGAACTGCTTGCCAGCCTGCCCGGCTATGATCTGGCAGCGGTGAAGGCGGGCATCAGCCCGGCCCCGCGCCTGGACCTTGATCAGGTGCCCGATGCCCTGACCGCGCTGGGCGCGGGCGATGCGCGCAAGGATGCCTTCGTTTCTGTTGTCCTGCCCCTGGTGCTGCAGGTGAATGAGGAGATAGCCCAGGCGCGCAGCCGCGTGGTCGGCCTGTCGCGATCCGTCGAGGCGGGGCAGGCCCTGCCGCGGGCGGAGTTGCACTGGCTGGAAGCCCAGTTCGAACGGTACAAGGTCGCTTATGGCGATTTCCCGCGCCTTCTGCGGCGGATGGACGTCGTGCCGCCATCCCTGGCCCTGGCGCAGGCCGCCATTGAAAGCGGCTGGGGCAGTTCCCGCTTCGCACGGGAAGGCAATGCGCTGTTCGGGCAGTGGACCTGGAATGCCGCCGCGCCGGGAATCGAGCCGCTGGGCCGTACCGAGGGCAAGACGCATCGTATCCGTGCCTTCGACAGCCCGCTTGCGGCGGTACGCGCCTATGTGGGCAATCTCAACACCCATGCCGCCTATGCCGGCCTGCGCCAGCTGCGCGAGGCACAGCGCAATTCCGGCCGCTTCGATTCGCGTGATCTGGCGGAAGGCCTCGCGGCCTATTCCGAAAAAGGGGCCGATTACGTCGATCTGGTGCGCGAGATCATCCGGGTGAATGATCTGGACGCTTTTGATCGGGTGCGTCTGGCCGATGCGGGCGGGGCCTGATCAGGCCCCCTCCTTCTTCCCGACTCAATAGCCGCGATAGAACTGCCAGCCGAACCAGCGCCAGCGCCCATCGGGTGTCGGCAGGGTGCAGTTGACCCGGGTGCGGCCCTGGTCGAAGGCGCTGTCGAAACGCAGTTCCACACGCCGGCCCATCACTTCGACGCCCTTGATCGCGCCCCCGTCGGAACGGTAGCAGGCCAGCCGGTCCAGCGGCTGGCCGGGCAGCGTGACGGTAAAGCCGAAATGCGGCGGGTTCTGGTCCGGCGTAACGGTGGGGCTTTCGGGGGCGACGTCGGTGACCGGCAGCACCAGGCCTTTCATCCGCTCCGCAAGCAATGCCGGTTCGCCATAATGCTCGTTGACCGGAAAGCGCGGCAGATAGAAGCGGGGCAGATCCGGTGCCATTACCCCGGAATGCTGACCGAAGGCGGCCTTGAAGCCCAGTTCCTGAACGATGCGGATTGCCGCTGCATTGGCCTCGCCATAGGGATAGGCGAACAGGGTCGGGCGGCGCCCCGTCTCCGCCTCGATCCGATCGGCGGAATTCCTGATTTCCGCGCGGATCTCCTCCTCGCCGAGGTCGGGCAGATGCGGATGCAATACGGAATGCGCCTCGATCTCCACCCCTTCCGCCGCCAGGGCGCGAATCTCGTCCCAACTCAGATAACCCGGCACGTTCCGGTCGCTCGGATCGGTGGACACGAACAGGGTGAAACGCAGACCGGCGGCCTTCATGCGCGGCCAGCCTTCGCGCAGCACCGAGCTGTAGCCGTCATCAACCGTCAGCGCGATGGCGTTGTCGGGAATGTCCTCGCCACGCTCCCAGGCATCGACGACCTCGCCCAGGGTCATGACCGTGTGGCCGGCGCGGGCGATCTCTGCCAGATGAGCGTCGAACTGGGCCAGTTCCACGCTGGTGCTGGGATATTCCTCCTCGCCGAAGCGATGGTACATCAGCGCCACGACATGATCATCATCGCCGGCCAGGGCGGGCTGCGTCGGGGTCAGCGCCGCGAAAGCCAGTATGGCCGACAACGTCATCAGGGCACCGCGCCGCGCGGGCGGGATGGATATGGTCATAGGTCTGGCATCCTCTTATATCCCTCTCGTGCAGGTTATAGGCGGGGCCGCTTCGTGGCACAACAGAACCCCGCTTTTATCTTGAAATTATGGAGGTTTTTTACGATGACGGTCGAAACTGCCGCGCTGGATGTTCTGTTCCGTGAGGCGCGAACCCATAACGCCTGGCAGGATCGCGCGGTGCCAGACACCCTGCTGCGTCAGGCCTGGGATCTGGCCCGCATGGCGCCGACCAGCGCGAACTGTTCGCCTTTGCGCATCGTCTTCGTGCGGGGGCAGGAAGCCAAGGCGAAACTTGCGCCGTGCATGTCGTCCGGCAATCGCGCCAAGACCATGGCGGCACCCGTCACCGCGATCTTTGCCCATGACATGGAGTTTTACACCAGGCTCGACCGTTTGTTTCCGCACAACCAGGATGCGCGCTCCTGGTTCGAAGGCGATCCGCAGGTCGCAGCTTCGACCGCCTTTCGGAACGGGACGCTGCAGGCGGCCTATTTCATCCTGGCCTTGCGGACGGTCGGGCTGGATTGCGGTCCGATGTCGGGCTTCGACGCGGACAAGCTGGAAGACGCCTTCCTGAAGGACATGGGCTGGAAAGCCAATTTCCTTTGCAATATAGGCTATGGCGATCCGGCGGGGCTGTTCCCGCGCGGCCCGCGTCTGGATTTCGACGATGTCGCCCGCTTCCTGTGACGAACCCGCCTCGCGGTTGATGCTGGCGCTGGACTGTACCGGGGCTTCCTGCTCGGCCGCGCTGTTCGATGGCGCGACCCTGCTGGCGGATGAGTTCCAAGCCATGGAGCGCGGCCAGGCGGAGGTGCTGCTGCCAATGGTGGCGCGCCTGTTCGCGCAGGCGGGGCGCGACAGCGCGATGCTGGGCGTGGTGGCGGTCGGGGTCGGTCCCGGCAGTTTCACCGGGCTGCGGATCGCCTTGGCCGCTGGCCATGGTCTTGCCCTGGGGACGGGGGCGCAACTGGTCGGTATTTCCAGCCTGCTGGCATTGGCCGAAGCGCAGCCCGCAGGGCAGGGACAGTTGATCATTGCCGCCGATTCGCGCCGGGACGATCTGTTCTGCCTTGCGCCTGGCCTTTGGGACGAACCTGTGGCGCTTTCTCCGGGCGATGCGGCCGACACCCTGGCGGCGGCGGGGCCCGGGGCGCTGCGACTTGCCGGTACGGGCTGCGATGCCCTGGCGCGGGCCTTGGGCGCGCGACCCGATTCGCCTGCTTTCCGGCGGACGGGCGGCCCCGACCTGGCGCATGCGCGCGAGATCGGGCGTCTGGCACTGGCCGGGCGGGGGCTGCACCGGCCCGAACCTCTGTATCTGCGCCCGCCCGATGTCAGCCTGCCGGCCGGCCCGGTGCCGTCATGACCGCGGAACCCGGCATCGCCGTTCGTCCGATGCGACGGGAAGACCGGGCGGGCCTGGTCGGTATTTATGGCAGGGCTTTCGACGAGCCCTATCCGGCCCCTGCTTTCGACAATCTGACCGATACGCCAGGTTCCTGGGTCCTGCTGGCGCAGAACGAAGCGGATCGAGCGGCCATCGGCTTCGTCATTGCCCGCTGCGTGCTGGGAGAGGGGGAAATCCTGACGGTCGCCGTCGATCCGGCCCGGCAGGGGCAGGGCGCGGGACGCGCGCTGCTGCGTGCCGCCGATATGGTACTGCTGGGCCAGTCCGCAGAAACGGCATTCCTGGAAGTCGCGATCGACAATGCAGCCGCGCGCGCGCTGTATCACCGGGCTGGATATGTCCAGATCGGTCGGCGCAATGGCTATTACCGCCGCCGTGGCGGGCTGTTGGTGGATGCACTCGTCTTGAAGAAAGCGTTGCGTGTGTAAAAATCACCGTCATGCCTGTCAGTTCGGGCAATATAGTTGGCTCTATCTTCTGGAAATTGCTTCAGGAAATACTAAATCAAACTTGCGACACCTCAATATCTGTGCAAGAACGATGAAGATAGCGCCGGTGGCCGGCATGTAGCAGCCATTTTGGGTCTGTAACGAACGGTGTGTATTCGGCCAGGTTTTGACGTTTGAACAAGCTGACGGAATAAGGGGCCGGTCCGGGGAAGGCTCCGACCAGAAAAGGACGCGCTGCCATCATGGAAAAGACGGAACCCGATACCAAGATTCTGGAGCTGACCGCTGATATCGTGGCAGCCCATGTCTCGAACAATCCGGTTGCCATCGCTGATTTGCCCAGCATCATCTCTCAGGTCTATGCGACCTTGAGTTCGATGGGCCAGGTCGTCGAACCGGAACCGGAAAAGCCGATGCCGGCGGTTCCGGTGAAGAAATCGGTCACGCCGGAATATCTGGTGTGTCTGGAAGACGGCAAGCAGTTGAAGATGCTGAAGCGGCATCTGAAGACCGCTTACGACATGACGCCCGACGAATATCGCGAGAAATGGGGCCTGCCGGCCGACTATCCCATGGTCGCGCCGAACTATGCCAAGCAGCGTTCCCGGCTGGCCAAGCAGATCGGTCTGGGTACGCGCCCCCGGTCGCGCTGACGGTAGCGTTCCGGCTTTTCGCCAAGGGGGCGGTGCCGTTGATTCGGAACCGCCCCCTTTTTCGATCCGCCCGACGATTCGGGGTGGTCGTCGCGACGATTTGATTTATATTTCCGGGTATGCCGATGAACGCTGATCCGACCAATCTCGACCCGCTACGCATCGAAAAGCTCTGCGTGGAACGTGGGCTTAAGATGACCGAGCAGCGCCGTATCATTGCGCGCGTTCTGTCGGAATCCTCAGACCATCCCGATGTGGAGCTGCTCTATCAGCGCGCGACCGCGATCGATCCGCGCATTTCCATTGCGACCGTGTATCGCACCGTTCGTCTGCTGGAAGAGGCGGCGATCCTGACACGCCATGATTTCGGCGATGGTCGGGCCCGCTATGAGGAAGTGACCGATGCCCATCATGACCACCTGATCGATATCGAGACGGGGGAGGTCATTGAATTCACCAATGAGGAAATCGAGAAGCTGCAGGAAGCGATTGCCCGCACCCTGGGTTTCCGGTTGGTCGATCATCGTCTGGAACTATACGGCAAGCGGCTGAAACCCGGCGAGTGACGTCGGGCCGGACATAGCTGCGGTCGCTTGGGCCGCCCGTGGCGCCAAGATGCAGGGTTCCACCTGCGCGGCTTGCCTTATCCATCGGGGAGGTGACGCGCAATTGTCACGAATCGATGCTATCCGGCTCCTTCGAAACACTTCGAAGATGCAGGATTTTTCCCATGACCGCCGGTTTGGTTGCCCCCCGTCCCGATCTGATGCGCGGTTCGATCGCGCAGGGGGCGGGCATGTCTAATATTCTGGCGGAAAACTACGAAGGGCTGACCGCGGGCACGCTGGAAGTGCGGCTGGCCGCCACGCCGGAAGATATTGCCGCCAGCCAGGCCCTGCGCTTTGCGGTGTTCTATGAGGAACGCTCGGCCATTGCCGATGCCGAAATGGCGGTATTGAAGCGCGACATCGACGCTTTCGATGCGGTGGCGGACCATCTGCTGGTGGTGGATCATGCCCGCGGGGAAGGGGCGGCGGGGATTGTCGCCACCTATCGCCTGCTGCGTCGCCATCAGGCAGCCCAGGCCGGTCGCTTTTACACCAGCGCGGAATACGATATTTCCATGCTGGTTGCGGAAGAGGGCGAAATCCTGGAGCTGGGTCGGTCCTGCGTGCATGCGGACTATCGCAGCAAGCATGTGATCGACCTGTTGTGGCGCGGCATTGCCGCCTATGTCTTCCGCTATGACATCAAGACCATGTTCGGCTGCGCCAGCCTGCCCGGCACGGATGTGGATGCGCTGGCCCTGCCGCTATCCTATCTCTACCATAACCATCTGGCGCCCGAAGCCGTGCGCCCGCGCGCCCTGCCCGACCTCTATACCGATATGAACCGGATCCCCGCCGACCAGATCGACCGGCGTCGCGGCTTCATGTCGGTGCCGCCCCTGGTCAAGGGCTATCTGCGATTGGGCGGTTTCGTCGGGGATGGCGCGGTGGTCGATCCGCAGTTCAATACCACGGATGTTTGTATCGTTGTGAAACCCGATCTCGTCTCCGACAGGTATTATAACCATTATGCCCGCCGCAGCAGCGACGCTTGACGCGTCTTCCCTCGAAACGCTTCCTCTGACCCTCCGGGAGGAGGTGGTCACCGGCTCGCGCGCCCTTGCCTGGCTGCGCTTCCTGACCTTTGGGCTGTGGTGCCTGATAGGGCTGGCCATGGCCTTTCCCTGGGTGCTGCGCGGCCAGGGCGTGCCGCCGCGCTATGCCCGGTTCTGGCACGGCATCTGCCTGAAGATCGTCGGCATCGAGGTCACGGTGCGCGGTGCCCCGCTGTCGCATGGCAGCGGGCTTCTGGTTTCCAACCACATCTCCTATCTCGACATCATCATCCTGGGCTCCTGCTCGCTCGCAAGCTTCGTCTCCAAGGCGGAGGTGCGTGACTGGCCGCTGTTCGGGCTGCTGGCCAAGCAGCAGCGCACCGTGTTCATCGAACGCAAGCGTTCCGCCGCCAAGGAACAGCGCGCGACCCTGGAATCGCGGATCCGGTCCGGGGATCGGCTGATCCTGTTCCCGGAAGGCACCACGTCGGACGGACAGCGCACGCTGACCTTCAAGACCTCCCTATTCGATATCGCTTCGATCGAGGGCAAGGACGGTCAGTCCGTGCCGGTTCAGCCGGTTACCCTGGCCTATACCCATCTTGATGGCATCCCGATGGGCCGCTGGCTGCGCCCGCTTTATGCCTGGTATGGCGATATGGAGCTGACCTCGCACATGCTGCAATGGATGGGCGTCGGTCAGGTGAAGGTGGAGGTTACTTTTCACGAGCCGGTGCGCCAATCCGACTTCCAGAGCCGCAAGCATCTGGCCGAATATTGCGAACACCGTGTCGCCGACGGACTGTCCCTGTCCCTGACGGGTGGCCATAAACGCCTTCCGGTGCCGGTCAAGCGCTCCTGATTGTTGAACCCAGGCCGCTTGGGGTGGTATGAGGCCCGGTTGATGACCGTCCGAAGCGCGACGGTCGGCGAGTGGCGGATGGAGTGCAATGGCGCGCAAGCTGTTCATCAAGACCTATGGTTGCCAGATGAATGTCTATGATTCCGAGAGGATGACGGATGTTCTGAAGCCGATGGGATTCGAGGTGACGTCGAGCGCGGAGGACGCGGATCTCGTCATTCTGAACACCTGCCATATCCGCGAGAAGGCTTCCGAAAAGGTCTATTCCGAGCTTGGCCGGCTGCGCCTGATGAAGGAAGGCCGCAGGGCCGAGGGCAAGCGCATGATGCTGGCCGTGGCCGGATGCGTTGCCCAGGCGGAAGGCGAGGCGATTGCCGAACGCGCACCCCAGGTCGATATGATCTTCGGGCCGCAGACCTATCACCGCCTGCCGGAACTGGTGGCCCAGGCGGATCGGGCGGCCGGTGCGGGCGCGGTGGTCGATCTGGATTTCCCGGCGGAAGACAAGTTTGACCGCCTGCCGGAGGAAACCTCGGCTCAGGGCGTGACGGCTTTCCTGACCGTACAGGAAGGCTGCGACAAATTCTGCACCTTCTGCGTGGTGCCCTACACCCGTGGCGCGGAATATTCCCGCCCCGCGATGCAGATCGTGGCGGAAGCGCGCCGTCTCGTCGCGGCCGGCGTGCGGGAACTGACCCTGCTGGGCCAGAACGTCAACGCCTTTCACGGCGACGGGCCGGATGGGCGGGCCTGGAATCTGGCGCGGCTGATCCGCGAACTGGCCGATAGCGTGCCGGGGCTGGAACGCATCCGCTACACGACCAGCCATCCGCGCGACATGGATGACGAACTGATCGCCGCCCATGGCGATGTGCCTGCTCTGATGCCTTTCCTGCATCTGCCGGTGCAGTCCGGTTCGGATCGTATTCTGGCGGCCATGAACCGCAAGCATGATGCCGAATTCTATTATCGTCTGGTCGATCGGCTGCGGGCGGTTCGACCCGATCTTGCGCTGTCCTCCGACTTCATCGTCGGCTATCCGGGCGAAACGGATGCCGATTTCGCCGCGACCATCAAGCTGGTGACGGATATCGGCTTCACCTCCGCCTTCTCCTTCCGCTATTCGGCCCGCCCGGGAACCCCGGCGGCGGGGTTGGGTGACGCGGTGCCCGATGCGGTGGCGGTGGAGCGGCTGGCGGGGTTGCAGCAGCTTCTGGAAGCCCAGCAGATGGCCTTCAATCAGGCCTGTGTCGGCCGGCGCATGCCCGTGCTGTTCGAGAAGCCCGGTCGGCGCCAGGGCCAGCTGGTGGGGCGGTCCCCTTATCTGCAGCCGGTGCATCTGGACGGGCCGGCCGATTGGATCGGGCGCGAGGTGCTGGTCGACATCGAACGGTCGGGCGGGTGGAGCCTGTTCGGCACGCCGGTTTCCGATCAGCCCGCCGCTCCGGAAGAAAGGGCCTGCGCTTGACGGCGACCCGAAAGCTCGGCGGTACTGCGCCGCAGGCGACCAAGGTAACGCTGACCTTCGACGACAACAAGCGGCTGGCCGCCCTGTATGGCGTGCATGACAAGCATCTTGTCCTGATCGAAAAGCGGCTGGGTGTGACGGTGATCAACCGGGGAAATATGCTGGCGGTACAGGGGGATGACGATGCGGTGGAAGCCGCCTCGCGCGCGCTCAACCGCCTGTATGAACGCATCGGCCGGGGCGAGGATGTGGGCGATGGCGAGGTGGAAGGCGCCATCCGTCTGGCCCGCCATCCCGAGGATCTGTTCGGCGGACGGGCCGAACTGGTGCTGCGCGCCCGCCAGAAGGTGATCGAGCCGCGCAGCCCTGCCCAGCGCGTCTATATCGACCTGCTGAACCGGCAGGAGCTGGTTTTCGGCCTGGGGCCGGCGGGAACGGGCAAGACCTATCTGGCGGTGGTTGCCGGTGTTTCCATGCTGCTGGCCGGCCGGGTGCGCAGGCTCGTCTTTTCCCGCCCGGCGGTGGAGGCGGGGGAGCGGCTGGGCTTCCTTCCCGGTGACATGCGCGAGAAGGTCGACCCCTATCTGCGGCCGATCTATGACGCGCTGTATGACTGCATGCCCGTCGATCAGGTGGAAAAGCGGCTGGAGACGGGGGATATCGAGATCGCCCCGCTGGCCTTCATGCGCGGGCGCACGCTGAAGGACGCCTTCATCCTGGTGGACGAGGCGCAGAACACCACGGCGGTGCAGATGAAGATGGTGCTGACCCGCCTGGGCGAAGGTGGGCGCATGGTGATTACCGGTGACCCTACCCAGATCGACCTGCCGGCCGGGCAGCGTTCCGGCCTGATCGATGCGATCGAGGTGCTGGAGGGGGTCGAGGGCGTTGCCATTGCCCGCTTCGCGGAAGAGGATGTGGTCCGCCACCCGCTGGTGGCGCGGATCGTGGGTGCCTATGGCGCCCGTGACAAGGCCCGGAAGGAAGGGCAATAAGGCATGTCGGCGCTATCCGTCGATCTGGTGCTGGAGGATGAGGAGTGGCTGAATGCCATCCCCGATGCCAAAGGCATTGCCGAGCGCGCGGCGCTGGCCGCCTATGCGGCCCTGTCGGAACCGGAGGCCGGGGCCGCCATGGTCATGGTTGCGCTTGCCGATGATGCCACCCTGCAGGAACTGAATCGCGATTGGCGCGGCAAGGACCGGCCCACCAATGTGCTGTCCTTTCCTTCCGGCGAGCCCATGACACCGGATGGCCCGATCTTTCTGGGGGATGTCATCCTGGCGCGCCAGACCCTGCTGCACGAAGCCGAGGAGCAGGGCAAGCCCGCCGCATCGCATCTGGCCCATCTTGTCGTGCATGGTATTCTGCATCTGATGGGTTGGGATCATGAGACGCCGGAAGAAGCCGAGGAGATGGAAGCGCGGGAGCGTGAAATTCTCCTGGGATTCGGAATCCCCGACCCCTATCTGATCGGCGCCCACAACCCTGATGGACAGAGATGAACGAAGAACCTTCGCCTAGTAGAATGCAGCCCGTCCCCGGTGCCGATCATGAGATCCGGCGCAGGAATGGCGGGCTGCGTGGTTTCCTGAGGAACCTGTTCGGCCGGTCGTCCGACACGTCGCTGCGCGACGCTTTCGAGGAAATCCTTGAGGAGCACGAGGACGACCCCGCCGGCGCGGATGGCGATGAGCGCACGCTGATCGCCAATATCCTGAAAGTGGGCGAGAAGACCGCCTATGACGTGATGGTGCCGCGGGCCGATATCGTCGGGATCGAGGAAGGCGCCTCGCTGGAGGCGGCGGTGGCGGTGATGACCACCAAGCCGCATTCGCGCTATCCGCTCTATCGGGAAAACCTGGATGAGGCGACCGGCTTCGTGCACATCAAGGATGTGCTGTCGGCCCTGCACAAGAAGCGCAGGCCGGCGCTGCGCCGGCTGCGCCGCGACGTCCTGTTCGTGTCGCCATCCATTCGCGTGCTCGACCTTCTGCTGCAGATGCGCCTGACGCGTCAGCATATGGCGATCGTGGTGGATGAATTCGGCGGGGTGGACGGTCTGATCACCATCGAGGATCTGGTCGAGCAGATCGTGGGCGAGATCGAAGACGAGCATGACGTCACCGATGCACCCATGCTGCAGCGGCGCGACGATGGGGTCTGGATCGCCGATGCGCGCCTGCCCCTGGAAGATCTGGAGGAGATGTTCGGACCGATCCTGACCGAGGATGAACGGGAAGAGGATCTGGACACCGTGGGTGGTCTGGTATTCACGCTGGCCGGGCATGTGCCCAGCCGTGGCGAGGTCATTCCCCATGACAGCGGCATTGAGTTTGAAGTGATCGATGCCGATCCGCGCCGCCTGAAACGGGTCAGGCTGCTCAACACGCCGCCGGCGCGCGATGATCCCCAAGACGCTGCGCACTGATCGCCTTGCAGCCCTGCGGGGCTGGCGCAGGGCAGGCTGGCTGTTCGGGCTGGGCGCGTTGTCGGTGCTGGCCCTGCCGCCCGCGAATCTCTGGCCCGTATTGTGGCTGGCCATTCCGCTGCTGATCTGGACGCTTGATCCGGACAGGAGCTATCGGCACCAGGCCTGGGACGGGTGGTGTTTTGCCTTCGGGCAGTTCCTGTTCGGCCTGTACTGGGTGGCCTTCGCGCTGCCCGTCGCCGATGATGGCCTGATCTGGGTCGCCCCTTTCGCAGCGGTTGGACTGCCGGCCGGTCTTGCCTTGTTCGGGGCGCTGGCGGTGGCCGCCTGCGGCCGGTTGCGCGATCCCCTGGCCAGGGGGCTTGGTTTCGTCGTGGCCTGGAGCGCCACGGAATGGCTGCGCGGCCATATCCTGACCGGCTTCCCCTGGAATCTGCCGGGCTATGCCTGGGCCGGATCGGACTGGCTGGCGCAGGGGGCGGCCTGGATTGGCATCTATGGGCTGGGCGTGGTGGTGCTGTTATCGGCCGCGCTGCCATCCGGCTGGCCGGTTCTGGCCCGGCGCGGCCGGTTTGTGATGCTTGGCCTTGCCCTGGCCTTGCCCTTAGGCTTTGCCATTGCGGGGGCCGTGCGGCTGTCGGGCGCGCCGGTGCTGCATGATCCTGGGGCAGATTGGGTCGGCCTCCGGCTGGTCCAGCCCAGCATCGCGCAGCGGCAGAAATGGGACCCGGGCCTGCGCGTCCGTAATTTTTCCGACCATGTCCAGCTCAGTACGCAGGACCGGCCGGGCTGGGTGCAGGCGGTGATCTGGCCGGAGACGGCCGCCAGCTTCTATCTGGATGAAACGCCGCAGGCCCTGCAGATACTGGGGCGGATCGCGCCGGATGCGGGTTATGTCATCACCGGCGCGCCGCGCCGTGATCGCGATCCGCTGCGCCTGTTCAACAGCCTGCTGGCGATCGATACGCTGGGCAGTATCCAGGCGCGCTATGACAAGGCCCATCTGGTGCCGTTCGGCGAGTATGTGCCGCTGCGCGATATCCTGCCGTTCGGCCAACTGGTCGAGGGGGCCATAGGCTATACCCCGGGGCCGGGGCCGCAGACCCTCCGCTTGCCAGGCTTTCCGGCTTTCGGGGCGCTGATCTGCTATGAGGTGATTTTTCCCGGCGCGGTTATTGCTAACGGCCCGAGGCCTCGCTGGCTGCTGAACCTGACCAATGATGCCTGGTATGGGCATACGGCTGGTCCGCATCAGCACTGGGTTCAGACCAGGATGCGCGCCATCGAGGAAGGCATGCCTATCGTTCGCGCCGCGTCGACCGGCATATCGGGGGCCGCGGATTCCTACGGCCGGGTGCTGGCGGAACTCCCACTCGGTATGGTTGGGCATGTCGATATTCAACTTCCGTTGCGTGATGAAGTTGCCCCCCTATACGCAAGGTTGCATGCAGGGACATTCTTTGCTTTTCTGATTATCGTCCTGGTGGGCGCATGGTTGCGGCAGCGCTGTACGCATGATTGACGAACCCGCCTCGGGACAGTTAAGTAAATTACGATAGTATTCAACGCTAGACGCGGCTGCCGGCCCATTGTCGGCTTTGAACCGCGAGGAGGTCTGAATGGCACGGTCCGAAGCGCCCCTTGGCGGCAAAACCGCTGGCCCGCGCAAGACGAGCGGCCGTCTGAAAGGTATAAACCCGGTCGACCAGCATGTCGGGATGCGGGTCAGGCAACGTCGAACCCTGCTTGGGCTATCGCAGGAAAAGCTGGGCGAGATGCTGGGTCTGACCTTTCAGCAGATCCAGAAATATGAGCGCGGAGCCAATCGCATCGGGGCGAGTCGCCTGTTCGACATCGCCAATGTGTTGAGTGTGGATGTCGGCTATTTCTTTGAAGACATGTCCGGCGAGGTACAGGCCCGTTCCCCCCGCAAGGTGGCGCCGGGTTTCGCGGAGCCGATGCCGAGCCCGTTCGAGCATGATCCGATGACCCGGCGCGAGACGCTGGAACTGGTGCGGGCCTATTACAAGATCGAGAATGAGGGCGTGCGGCGCCGTCTGCTTGATCTGGCGCGCTCCCTGTCCGGCACGACCGATGACGAACCGATCGAGGATTGATCGGCTCCAGCATTTGTCGGCGTTCCCCGGAAAAATGGTTGTCCAACCCGCGTGAGCGATCACGCGGGAAGGGGGATGCATGGCATGCCGTTCAGCCTTGACGCTGCGTAAAATCCCTGACACAAACGCTCCCGGCTGATCGCATGCGCGGCATGCAGATTTCTTTATCTCCTCAAGCAGGCTCGAAGGTGCCCTTATGACCTCTTCTTCTTACCTGTTCACCAGTGAATCCGTCTCTGAGGGGCACCCGGACAAAATCTGCGACCGGATTTCCGACGCCGTGGTCGATGCATTCCTGACCGCCGACCCCCATGCGCGGGTTGCCTGCGAGACGCTGGCGACCACCAACCGCATCGTGATTGCCGGTGAAGTGCGCGGCCCTGCATCGCTGGTGAACGCCGACAACAGTGTCAAAGCGGACCGGATCGAGGAGATCGCGCGGGCCTGCGTCAAGGATATCGGCTACGAGCAGGAAGGGTTTCATCACGCGACCGCGCAGGTCGATGTGCTGCTGCATGGCCAGTCCGCCGATATTGCCATGGGCGTGGACGCCGCGGGCAACAAGGACGAGGGCGCGGGCGACCAGGGCATCATGTTCGGCTATGCCGTGCGCGAGACCGAGGAGTTGATGCCGGCCCCGATCTTCTACTCCCATGCCATCCTGCACTCGCTGGCTGAAGCCCGTCATTCCGGGGCCGAGCCGGGTCTGATGCCCGATGCCAAGTCGCAGGTTACGCTGCTGTATGAGAACGGCAAGCCGGTGCGCGCGACGTCGGTCGTGGTGTCGACCCAGCATGCGGCCCATCTGGAGCAGAAGGAGGTGCGCGAGATCGTGCGCCGCCATGTGCTCAATACCCTGCCGGAAGGCTGGATGTGCCCGGAAGACGAGTTCTATGTGAACCCGACGGGCCGTTTCGTGATCGGTGGACCGGATGGCGATTGCGGTCTGACCGGGCGCAAGATCATCGTCGACACCTATGGCGGGGCCGCGCCGCATGGCGGCGGTGCCTTCTCCGGCAAGGACCCGACCAAGGTGGACCGTTCGGCGGCCTATGCCGCGCGTTATGTAGCGAAGAACATCGTGGCCGCCGGCTTCGCCGACCGCTGTACCATCCAGGTGTCCTATGCCATCGGCGTGTCCAAGCCGCTGTCGGTCTATGTCGAAACCTATGGCACGGGGAAAGTGGCCGAGGACAAGCTGGTCGGCGCGATCAGCGAGGTCATCGATCTGTCGCCGCGTGGTATCCGCGAACATCTGTCGCTGTCGCGTCCGATCTATGCCCGCACCGCATCTTATGGTCATTTCGGCCGTGCTCCGGAGCCGGATGGTGGTTTCTCCTGGGAGAAGCTGGATCTGGTGGAGCCGCTCAAGGCCGCGTTGAGCTGACGCCGGCCGGATTGCGGGTGTGAGCGAGACGACGGACCGTCGCTTCTACGGAAGACGCAAGGGCAGGCCGCTTCGGCAGCGCCAGCAGGCGCTGGTCGATGCGGCCTTGCCGTCTTTGGAGATTGCGGAGGGCGACGGGAAGCTTGACCCGCGGATGCTGTTCGATCCGCCGCGCGACCGGGTCTGGATGGAAATCGGCTTCGGTGGTGGCGAACATCTGGCCCATCAGGCGGCGATGCATCCCGACATCGGCTTTATCGGATCGGAACCCTATCTGAACGGGGTGGCCAGCCTGCTGGACCATGCCGGGCAGGCCGGGCTGCGCAATCTGCGCATTCAGCCCGACGATGTCCGCCCTCTATTGGCGCGCCTGCCGGATGCCGGCATCGAGCGGCTGTTCATTCTGTTTCCCGATCCCTGGCCCAAGAACAGACATCACAGACGCCGTATCGTAGGGCCGGAGACCATCCCGGAATTCGCCCGGATTCTGGCCGATGACGGCATCCTGCGCCTGGCGAGCGACCATCCCGGCTATGTCGAATGGATGCTGCGCCATCTGGGGCAGGATGATCGCTTCGAATGGCAGGCGCGGCGCCCTGCGGACTGGCGGGAACGGCCGGCGGACCAGATCCGGACGCGCTATGAAGCTAAGGCGCTGGCGGGTATTCCGGTATATCTGACCTTCAAAAGACGCCCGCGCTGAAAGGGCATTCAACCAAATCGGTTTTCCGTGCCGCAGGAATACGCCATAGTCCTGCGGTACATGGCTTTCGAAAGCGGGGCGCGATGAGTATCCATCTTCACAAGGGCGATCTGCCGGGCGATCTTGATCTCGGCTCCGTCATCGCCATCGATACGGAAACCATGGGGTTGAACCCGCATCGTGACCGGTTGTGCCTCGTGCAGCTGTCTTCCGGTGATGGCAGCAGCCATCTCGTGCAACTGGACGGCAGGGACTGGTCCGCCCCCAATCTGAAGCGGTTGTTGACCGATCCCGACCGTTTGAAACTGCTGCATTTCGCGCGCTTCGACATAGCAGCCATCCAGCATTGGCTGGGCGTGACCATGGCGCCGGTCTATTGCACCAAGATCGCATCCAAGCTGACGCGCACCTATACCGACCGGCATGGGCTGGCCGCGCTGTGCAAGGACATGCTGGGCATCGAATTGTCGAAGGCGCAGCAAAGCTCGGACTGGGGCGCGGCGGAGCTGGGCGACGCCCAGCTGGAATATGCGGCCTCCGACGTGCTGTATCTGCATCGCCTGCGGGAGATTTTCGACGAGCTTCTGCGGCGGGAAGGGCGGATGGAAATCGCCCAGGCCTGCTGGGATTTTCTGCCGACCCGCGCCCGGCTTGATCTGATGGGCTGGGAAGAGCCGGATATCTTCCAGCACTGAGATTGCGGCCCGATGAGTCCGGCCCTGATCAAGTCGCTGTGTCGACTGGGTGAAATCGGGATGCGAGCGGCCGGATGCAGCGGCGCCGATGGGACGCGGCAGCGTGGCGCGGGTGCACCGATATGCCCGGAAACAAGGCAAATTGTTGACATTTTCAGGTGATTCGGCATACCGCTTGCATGGCGACCGGTTGATCCCTACCTGTCGTCAAGGATGTCCGGCTATTGTGGGCCGGAACGGAAGAGACGGGGAAGATCGAAATCCATGGTGCGTGCCGTTCATTTGCCGCAGCCGGCCCAGGCCGAAGTGGATCTCGCCGCCGCGCGGCGCGTGCTGTCGCTGGAAGCCGACGGGCTGAAGGCGCTCGCCGCCGCCATTGACGAACGCTTCGCCATGGCCTGCGATATCCTGGCTGGCGTGCGTGGCCGCGTCATCGTGACCGGAATGGGGAAAAGCGGCCATATCGCGCGCAAGATCGCTGCGACCATGGCGTCCACCGGTACGCCCACGCAATATGTCCATCCGGCCGAGGCCAGCCATGGCGATCTGGGCATGATCCGGCAGGAGGATGCCGTGCTTGCCATGTCCAATTCCGGAGAGACGACGGAGCTGGGCGATCTTCTGGAATATACGCGGCGTTTCGACATTCCCCTGATCGCGATCACCTCCAACCCGGCAAGCACGCTGGGGCGGATCGCCGATGTTTGTCTGGCCCTGCCGCAGGTGCCGGAGGCAACGTCTTCCGTGCTGGCGCCGACGACTTCCACCACCATGAATCTGGCCCTGGGCGATGCCCTGGCCGTGGCCCTGCTGGAGCGGCGCGGCTTCAGTGCCGATGATTTCCGGACCTTCCATCCCGGCGGCAAGCTTGGCAGACGGTTGCTGAAAGTCGCCGATCTGATGCATGGCGCGGACGAATTGCCTTTGGGGCGCCTGACGGATCGGATGAGCGAGATCGTTCTAAGCATGACCGAGAAGCGCTTCGGCGTGATCGGCATCGTTGATGATACCGACGGGCATCTGGCCGGGGTCATCACCGATGGCGATCTGCGCCGGCATATGAGCGCCCGTCTGCTGGAACTGACCGCCGAGGACGTGATGACCCGCAGGCCGATTTCCACCCAGGTCGATGCGCTGGCCGCGGAAGTGCTGGGCGTGATGAATGCGCGCCGGATCAGCTCGCTGTTCGTGCTGGAAGACGGGCACCCGGTTGGCATCGTTCACATACATGATCTGCTGCGGGCGGGGGTGGCGTGAGCGTGTCCGGACCGCCGCTGGAGGATCTGCCCGGGGCCGGAAATGTGGAGCCTGCGGTCGATTCGCCGGCACGCGGTTCGCGCCTGAAGCTGGAGCCGCGCAGGAACTATGCCCCGTCCAGCTATGGCCGGGTCGTGATGCTGCTGAAGATCGCCCTGCCGGCGATCGCCATCGTGCTGACCGCTGCGGTGGTGGCCTGGCCTTTCCTGGAAGATCGCAGCGCTGTCGAACAGACGGCCCGGGTGCTGGTGGAATCGGGTGACCTCGATGCCATGCGCATGCTGAACCCCAATTATGCCGGGCTGGACGAGAAAGCGCAGCCCTTCACGGTGACGGCGACGGAGATGCACAAGCCAAGTCCCGATTCACCCAGCATCGACCTGGTTCAGCCGAAGGCCGATCTGCTGATGGCCGATGGAAGCTGGGCCTATGTCACGGCCGACAAGGGCCGCTACGATCAGGTATCGCAGTTGCTGGAATTGCAGGGCAATGTGAATTTCTTTCAGGATGAGGGTTACGAATTGCGCACCGCCGGTGCGACCTTCGATCTGGTCGGAGGCAGTGCCTATGGCTTCGATCCGATCGAGGGGCAGGGACCGTTCGGTACCCTGCGCGCGGAAGGTGGGTTTCAGATGTTGAACCGGGGCGAACAGATCACCTTGCTCGGCAAGTCGAATGTGGTGGTTCGCCCCGATGCGGAGAGCGAGCGATGATCCGGCGCGCAACCATCCGGCATGTCTGGCTGTCCGCCGGGCTGGGTACGGCCCTGGCACTGGTGGCTTTTGGCGCCCAGGCGCAGATCGGTGGCACGGGAAGTGGCGCGCCGATCGAGATCGAGGCGGACCAGGGTATCGAATGGCTTCGTGGCGAGCAGCGCTATATCGCCCGCGGCAATGCCGTGGCGCGTCAGGCCGGGGTGGAGGTGCATGCCGACACCCTGGTGGCCCATTACGCCGCCGGCGCGGACGGATCGGGCGGGCAGGCCATTTCCCGACTGGATGCCAATGGATCGGTTCGCATCGTGTCCGAGCAGGAAACGGTCTATGGTGACCAGGGCGTCTATCATGCCGATGGGCAGGTTGCCGTCGTGGTCGGTAAGGATCTGCGCATGGTGGGGCCGCGCGCGGTCATCCATGCCAAGGATCAGATGGAATACTGGCAGGGCCGCCAGCTTGCCGTCGCCCGGGGCGATGCGACCGTGACGGAGGGGGAAAACCGTCTGCGGGCCGATGTGCTGACTGCCTATATCACCGATGCGGGGGCCGATCGCGGCGTCAGCCGGATTGATGCCATCGGTAATATCGTCGTCTCCACCCCAACGGAAATCGTGCGCGGGCGCGAAGGCGTGTATGATGTCAAGGCGCGCAAGGCTACGATCTGCGGTGCGGTGAAGATTACGCGGGGAAATAACCAGTTGAACGGTGAATGTGCCGAGGTGAACATGGCGACCGGCCGCAGCAAATTGCTGGGGCGGGTCAAGGGCCTCATTCTGCCGGGGACACAGGGGCAAGGTCAGTGACGGACGACAGCAGGGATCGCGGCAATCCTGGCCAGGAAGAGCGGCGCGCCGGATCGGTTGCGGGAGCCGAGGAGGCGCTGCGGGCCAGGCTGGAACGGCTGCGCGCAGCTGCCGCCCAGCATCGCGCCCAGCAGGAAGCCGCCGATTCGCTTGCCTCCTCCCCCGATGGAACGCCGGAGCTGGAAGATTATCCCTATGCGCCACGGGCCGGGCGTCCACCACTTCCGGAAGACAGCCCGCAGCCTTCCCTGTTCCATCGCCCGGCACGCCCGATGCAGCCGCAGCCGCCATCCTATTATCAAGCGGACGGGCGGATGGAGGTTTCGTCGGCGGAACCCGACCTCCCGCATCCGGATTCCCAGTATGATCCGGTGCTGGACGCGGTGGAGGAAGCCCCATCCGCGCCCCCCCTGCCGGAACCGGCGGCGCCTGCCATTCGCCGGGTCGCCCTGCTTTCGGAAGCCCGTGCGCGGGAGGAGGAGCGCGACAGGCTGGAAGCCGAGCGGCGCGCCCAGGACCGTCGCCTGACCGAACGGCGCAGCGAGGCCGCCTTTCGCAATGACCCGCCGCCGCGCACGGCGCCCGCCGGACAGATGCCGGGACCGCGTCTGATTGCGGAAAACGAGGGGTTGATCGCGCGCAATCTGGGCAAGCAGTACAAGAAGCGCCCGGTGCTGCGCGATGTGTCGCTGGCCGTGCAGCGTGGCGAGGCGGTGGGCCTGCTTGGCCCGAACGGTGCCGGCAAGACCACCAGCTTCTACATCATGATCGGGCTGATCGCCGCCGATTACGGTGAAATCCTGCTCGACGGGCAGGATGTGACCAGCCTGCCGATGTATCGCCGCGCCCGGATGGGGGTAGGCTATCTGCCGCAGGAGGCCTCCATCTTCCGCGGTCTGACGGTGGAGCAGAATATCCGCGCCATCCTGGAAGCGGCGGAGCCGGAGCGCGACCAGCGCGAGGCGATGCTGGAAGATCTGATGGCGGAATTCTCCATCACCCATCTGCGCCGCACCCCGGCCATCGCCCTGTCGGGTGGCGAGCGCCGCCGCCTGGAAATCGCGCGGGCCCTTGCCACGCGCCCGCATTTCATCCTGCTGGACGAGCCGCTGGCCGGTATCGATCCCATCGCGGTGCGCGATATCCGCGATCTGGTGAAACATCTGAAGGATCGCGGCCTGGGCGTGCTGATTACCGACCATAATGTGCGTGAGACGCTGGATATCGTCGACCGCGCCTATATCCTGCATGACGGGCGGGTGTTGATGGAAGGTAAGCCGGCCGAGATCGTGTCTGACAGTGAAGTGCGCCGGGTCTATCTCGGCGACCGGTTCAGCCTATGAGGTTTGGTGTGACGGGGGCGTCTCGCCTATGGGGCTAGGTCCGAGGCTTGATCTAAGGCAGTCACAAAACCTGGTGATGACGCCGCAATTGCAGCAGGCCATCAAGCTGTTGCAATTGTCCAATCTTGAGCTTGCGGACTTCGTCGATCAGGAACTCGAACGCAATCCGATGCTGGAACGCGACGAGCGCGATGATGCGCGCCTCGAAGGGCGTACCATGGACGAGGCGCCGCAGCTTCGCGAGGCCGCGGCGGATGGGTTTTCCGATGCGCCGAGCGAGCCGGATGCGGCCCAGCTGGTCGGCGCGGACAGCCCCCTCGGCCAGGGCGCGGATGGTCCGCTCGATGCCGATTACGGCAATGTGCATGATGCTGAGATCGCCGGTCCCGGCGCGGATCGCGGCGATATCGGCGCGATGGGTGGCGGGCTGGTCGGGTCGGGCGGACGGCGCGATTTCGACGATGATCTGCCCGATCTGGAAGCCACCCTCGCTTCCGAGATCAGCCTGACCGATCATCTGGCGCGGCAACTGGCCCTGGCCTGCCCCGATCCAGCCGATCGGCTGATCGGTGCCAAGCTGGTGGAAGGGCTGGACCCCTGCGGCTGGTTCACCGGAGACATGGCGGAGATCGCGGTCAGCCTGGGCTGCCCGGTCGTGCGGGTGGAGCAGGTGCTGAAAATCTGCCAGGGTTTCGAGCCTACCGGCATTTTCGCGCGGGGCTTGAAGGAATGCCTGGCGCTGCAGTTGATCGAGCGGGATCGCTATGACCCCGCGATGAAAGCGCTGGTGGAGAATCTGGAACTGCTGGCCAATCGGGATGTCGCGCGGCTGAAGCAGATCTGCGGTATTGATGACGAGGATCTGGGAGATATGGTGCGCGAAATCCGCGCGCTCAATCCCAAGCCGACCTCGGGTTTCGATCGCGAACTGGCCCAGACCGCCGTGCCCGACGTGCTGATGCGGCGCGACCGTGATGGCAGCTGGATCGTGGAACTGAACCCCGACACGCTGCCCAAGGTCATGGTGAATACCCAGTTCTACGCCAAGGTGTCGCGCAGCACCGTGACGCGCTCGGACAAGGAATATCTGTCGGAACGGTTCCAGACGGCGAACTGGCTGGTGAAATCCCTGCAGCAGCGTGCCAATACCATTCTGAAGGTGGCTTCCGAGCTGGTGCGCCAGCAATATGGCTTCTTCGAGCATGGCGTGACCCATCTGAAGCCGCTCGTCCTGCGCGATATCGCCGATGCGATCGAAATGCATGAAAGCACCGTGAGCCGCGTTACTTCCAACAAGTTCATCGCCACATCGCGCGGCATTTTCGAGCTGAAGTATTTCTTCACCTCATCCATCTCCGGGACCGATGGGGAGAGCCATTCGGCCGAGGCCGTGCGCCATCGCATCAAAGGGCTGATCGATGCGGAGGTGCCGAATGCCGTCCTGTCCGATGATCGGATCGTGGAAATCCTGCGCGGGGAAGGTATCGACATCGCCCGGCGCACCGTAGCCAAATACCGGGAATCCATGAAGATTTCCTCTTCCGTCCAGCGCCGCCGGGAGAAGGCGATGGCGATCTGACCCCGGCTTTGGGATTGACCCCCTTACGTCCAATCGTGCTAGGCTTGACAGCAGTCAGACCGGTCATTAGGGTCCCGCCGCATTCAACCGCCTGGGTCGGCTTGGCGGCTTCAAACGGGGTCCTTGCGGCCCCGTTCAACGTTTCTTAAGTTGGTTTGGCACAGGCAGGACTTGCCCTGGAGTAACGGGGGGCCGACGCTGACGAAGAGCCGAACCCTTGAAGAAGTTAGGTCGAGACATCATGCAACTATCCATCAAAGGCAAGCAGGTCGATATCGGGGACGCGCTGCGCACCCATATTGAAGGCACGCTTCCGACCGCCGTGGCGAAATACTTTGATCGGGCCACCGACTCCCAGGTCGTGGTTTCGCGGGAAGGTTCGCTGTTCAAGGTCGATATCCAGGTGCATGTCTCGCGCCGGGTCGTGGTGCAGGGGCAGGGCCAGAGTCCGGATCCCTATCCTGCTTACGAGGAGGCGCTGGAGCATGTCGGCAAGCGGCTGCGCCGCAACAAGCGCCGGCTGTCCAACCATCATGGACGCGACGATATCGGGGCGCAGCCTGCGCTCTATTACGTCGTGGGTGCAGAGGAGGAGCCCCAGCAGGAAGCCGAATCCGGCGATGCACCCGCCATCGTGGCGGAAATGCCGCATGAGATTGAAACGCTGTCCGCTGGCGAGGCCGTCATGCGTATGGATCTGGGCGATCTGCCGGCCCTTTTGTTCCGCAATGCGGCACATGGCCGGCTGAACATGGTCTATCGCCGCAAGGACGGCAATTTCGGCTGGGTCGACCCGCAGGTCGCTGGCTGAATCGGGACGTGACGAGAGGGGCGAAGAGCAGGCGATGAACATCGTCGACATCTTGAAGGTGGACGGAATCATCCCCCGTCTGAACGCGGGATCCAAGAAGCAGGCCTTGCAGGAGCTGTCGAAGCGCGCGGCCCAGATGACTGGGGTGGGCGAAAGGCAGATCTTTGATGTGCTTCTGGAACGCGAAAGGCTGGGGACGACCGGTGTCGGCCATGGCATCGCCATCCCGCATGGGAAGCTGCCGCAGATCGACCGGCTATATGGTCTATTCGGGCGGCTGGAGAGCCCGATCGACTATGATTCGATTGATGAGGAGCCGGTCGATCTGATCTTCCTGCTTCTGGCGCCGGAGGGGGCCGGGGCGGATCATCTGAAGGCCCTGTCGCGGGTGTCACGCCTGCTGCGGGATCGCACCGTCTGCGAAAAACTGCGTGGGACGGCGGATCGGGACGGGCTCTATGCACTTCTCGTCGAGACCGAGAACGATCAGGCGGCCTGACGCGGTGACGCGGCGGGCGGGGCATTTTCCGTGTTGACCGGCTGGCCCTGGGTGGCCGCCGTCATTGCGGGCGCGTTCGCGCTGTCCTGGATCGGGACGCGGCTGGCTTTGGGCTGGCTGCGTCGCCGGGCCGTGCTGGACCAGCCGAACGAGCGCTCCAGCCATGTCTGCCCGACACCGCGTGGCGGTGGCTTGGGGATGGTGCCCGCCATTCTGCTGGTTTGGCTGGCGGCCGGCTTGCCCGCTGGATTCGATGGCGGCATCGGGCTGCTGGTTTTGGGTCTGGCCCTGCTGTTTGCGATCAGTTTCCGCGATGATGTGAAATCCCTGGCGCCGCTGCCGCGGCTCGCGGCCCAGATCGTTGCGGCCGGCCTGGCCCTGCCCTGGCTGTTGCAGACCGGGCCGGTCTTTCAGGGTCTGTTGCCCATCTGGCTGGATGCGGCGCTGGCATTGCTGATGCTGGTGGGCTTCGTGAATTTTTTCAATTTCATGGATGGAATTGACGGGATTTCCGGGGTCGAGGCCGGCTCGATCGGTTTGGGTGGGGCTCTGGTATTCCTGTTGGCGGGCGGGACCGGCCTGGCTGCGGTGCATGCTGCCCAGGCAACCGCACTTGGCTTCGCCCTGTTTGGCGGCGCGCTGGGCTTTCTGGCCTGGAACTGGCATCCGGCGAAGCTGTTCCTGGGCGATGTCGGCTCGGTGCCGCTTGGCTATCTGACCGGCCTGCTTTGTCTGACCCTGGCGGGGGCTGGATTTTGGGTGCCGGCCCTGTTGCTGCCAGCCTATTATCTTGCTGATGCGGGCCTGACCCTGTGTGCCCGTATCCTGCGGGGGGAGAAGATTACCCAGGCCCATCGCAGCCATTTCTATCAGCGCGCCTTAGGTGGCGGGGCGGACCATGCAAGGGTCGCCGTGGCGGTCGCGAATTGCCAGGCCGTGCTGGTTGCCGCCAGCCTGGCCGCGCTGCGTCATCCCTGGCCGGCCCTGCTGGCAGGGCTTCTGGCGGTGATCTGGCTGCTGGCCTGGCAGCAGCGTCAAGCCGGCCGCAGAACCGGATAAATTTGCTGCTTTGCCGCGCGAAGGGGAGTAGAAGGCGGCGATGTTTTGGGGTTTGTCGAACAGAAGGAACCGGATTGCCTTCGCCCATGACCTTGTCATGGCGGCGATCAGTTTCCCATTGGCGCTGTTCCTGCGGCTTGGTGATACCGTCCGCTGGGTGGGGCTGGATGATTTGGCCCAGGCCAGCGGTCTGTTCGTGCTGGTCGCGGCTTTGGTGTTTCCGCTCGGCAAGCTCTATCGCGGTATCTGGCGCTATGCGTCGATCCCCGATCTGGTTGCCATCCTGCGGGCGGCCAGCCTGGCGGTTCTGATTTTCCTGCCCATCCTGTTTTTCCTGACGCGGCTGGAATGGGTGCCGCGCTCGGCTCCTCTGATCCAATGGTTTGTGCTGCTGCTGTTGCTGGGTGGCCCGCGCTTCCTGTACCGCATCTGGCGCGATCACCGTCTGCCGACGGGCGAGGCAAAGGCGGAAGGGCGCCAGGTGCCGATTCTGCTGGTGGGGGTGGGCGACGAGGCGGAGCTTTTCCTGCGCAATCAGAGCCGGCGACGCGGCAATCCCTACAAGGTCTGCGGCATGCTGGACGAGAAGGGAAACCGGATCGGCTTTGAGCTGCATGGCGTGCCCGTCCTGGGCCATGTGGATGAACTGGCGGCGATCCTCGAACGTCTTCCGGCACCCAAGCCGCAGCGCCTGGTGCTGACACGCGAACGCATGGATGGTGGCATTGTGCGCCGCCTGCTGGACGAGGCGGAGCGGCTGGGCCTGGGCGTGGCGCGTCTGCCGCAGATGTCCGTGCTGCAAAGCGCGGCCGCCGAAGGCGGGCAGGCGCCGATGCGTCCGGTCGCGATCGAGGACTTGCTGGGCAGGCCCCAGACCCGGCTGGATCCGGCCGGTCCGCAAAGCCTGCTGCGCGGCGCCAGGGTGATGGTGACGGGGGCGGGTGGCAGCATCGGCTCCGAACTCGTCCGGCAGATCGCGGGATTCGGGCCGGCCGAGATCGTGCTGTTCGAGAGTTCGGAATTCAATCTGTATCAGATCGATATGGAATTATGCGAAGCCCATCCTGGGATTGGCCGGCGCCCGGTGCTGGGCGATGTCCGCGACGCGCTGCGCCTGGATGATGTGCTGACGCGCTTCACCCCTTCCATCGTATTTCATGCCGCGGCCCTGAAACATGTGCCGATGGTGGAGACCAACCCGCTGGAGGGGATATTGGTCAATGCCATCGGGTCACGCACCGTTGCCGATGCCTGTCGACGTGCGGGCGTGGAACTGATGGTGATGATTTCGACCGACAAAGCGGTCAATCCGACCAATGTCATGGGCGCGACCAAGCGCTTGGCGGAGATGTGGTGTCAGGCGCTGGACGCTTCGGGGGCGCAGGAGCGCGGTCACACCCGCTATGCGGCCGTGCGCTTCGGCAATGTGCTGGGCTCCACGGGATCGGTCGTGCCGCTATTCCAGCGCCAGCTTGCCAAGGGCGGCCCGTTGACCGTGACCCATCCCGAAGTGACGCGCTATTTCATGACCATCCGCGAAGCGGTGGAGCTGGTGCTGCAGGCCGCCGGCCTCAGCCGCGCGGCGGAGGTAGACCGCCATGGGCGCATCTTCGTGCTGGATATGGGCGAGCCGGTACGCATCGTCGACCTGGCCCGGCAGATGATCCGGCTGGCGGGGTTTGAGCCGGAACGCGATATCCGGATCGAATTCACCGGCCTGCGCCCGGGCGAGAAGCTGTATGAAGAATTGTTGCATGACAGCGAGACGGAGGAGGAAACCACCGTCTCCGGCCTGTTCGTGGCCGCGCCGCGCCATGCCGATCTGGCGACCTTGACCGAGGCCTTCGACCGGCTGGAGGAGAATTGTCGCAGCCGACGCCGCGCCGAGGCGCTGCGGCTTCTGTCCTCGCTCGTTCCCGAATACCGGCCCGAGGCGGCCGGGCTGCCTGCGGCGCCCCGCGCCACGGGCTCCTGATATCCTTTTCTGGTCCGTCAAAGGAGAAGACATCCGTGTCGACCGATCTAGCCATCACCCGCGCGCTGATTTCCGTGTCCGACAAGACGGGCCTCGTGGAATTCGCCCAGGCGCTCGCCCGGCACAAGGTGCAGATCCTGTCCACCGGGGGAACGGCGAAGGCGCTGAAGGATGCGGGGCTGGCTGTGACCGACGTGTCGCAGCACACCGGCTTTCCGGAAATCCTGGATGGGCGGGTGAAGACCCTGCATCCGATGATCCATGGCGGCATCCTGGCCAAGCGCGATGACCGCAAGCACCGGATGCAGATGGAAACGCATCAGATCAAGCCGATCGATCTGGTCGTGGTGAACCTCTATCCCTTCGTGGAAACGGTTGCTTCCGGCGCGGGGTTCGACGAGTGCATCGAGAATATCGATATCGGCGGCCCGGCCATGATCCGCGCCGCGGCCAAGAACCATGCCGGCGTGACCGTGATCACCGATCCGGGCGAATATGCTTCGGTCGTGGAGGAGATGGACCGCAATAACGGCATGGTTGGCCATGAGCTGCGCCGCTGGCTGGCGGGGGAAGCCTATGCGCGTACCGCCTCCTATGATGCGCATATCGCCCGCTGGCTGTCACAGGTGACCAGCGGCGAGACCTTCCCGAAGCGCCTGACCCTGCCCGGGCGGCGCAAGCAGGTGCTGCGCTATGGCGAGAACCCACATCAGGAAGCGGCGCTGTATGCCAGCGCTCCGGTGCGTCCCGGCGTAGCCTCGGCCGAGCAGATTCAGGGCAAGGAACTCAGCTTCAACAATATCAATGATGCCGATGCGGCCTTTGAACTGGCATCGGAATTCGATGAACCGACGGTGGTCATCGTCAAGCATGCCAATCCCTGTGGCGTGGCGAGCGCCACCAGCCTGTCCAAGGCCTGGGAGCCGGCGCTGGCCTGCGATCCGGTTTCGGCCTTCGGTGGCATTGTCGCGGTCAACCGGCCGGTCAACGAGGAATTCGCGCGCCAGCTGACCGGGCTGTTCCTGGAGGTGGTGATCGCGCCGGGCATTTCCGATGCGGCCAAGGCGGCCTTGGCCGGCAAGGCCAATCTGCGCGTGCTGATCACCCGGTCCATGCCCAACCCGATGGACCGATCGCTGAATGTGAAGTCGATTTCCGGCGGGTTCCTGGTTCAGACCCGGGATTTCGGCCGGATCGACCGGTCGGAGCTGAAAATCGTCACCCGCCGGGCACCGACGGATGCGGAACTGGCCGACATGCTGTTCGCCTGGAAAGTGGCCAAGCATGTGAAGTCGAATGCCATCGTCTATGTCCGCGGGCAGGCCACGGTCGGTGTGGGCGCCGGCCAGATGAGCCGCGTCGATTCCGCGCGGATCGCGGCACGCAAATCCTCCGAACATGCCGGGACGGATGGCTCGGTCGTCGCCTCCGACGCATTCTTCCCCTTTGCCGACGGGTTGAAGGCCGCCATCGAGGCGGGGGCGACCGCCGTCATCCAGCCGGGCGGCTCGATCCGCGATGCCGAGGTGATCGCCGCCGCCGACGAGGCCGGCATCGCCATGGTCTTCACCGGCATGCGGCATTTCAAGCACTAGGCTGTAGTGACTTTTTAATGAATGGGGATTCCAGTCGGGCGTGATTTGTGATTCAAGACTGATTTTTGGGAGGTCGGTCTTGGAAGGTGAAGTTCTGCGCGACGATCAATGGGAGCGTCTTAA
>Ga0209066_10001093_pt1 | contig 36841 bp, 35 predicted proteins | sample All_14_2_FD_187198 | JGI IMG/M metagenome (GOLD analysis project Ga0209066, IMG submission 187198) | Freshwater microbial communities in response to fracking from Pennsylvania, USA - Allegheny Zone_MetaG_DW_15 (SPAdes) (version 2) ... | reverse complement strand
GATTACCACCGGCGGCAAGTCTCCGGTTGCCCTGGTGGCCGGGCTTGCGATCCTGCTGCTGCTGGCCGGAGGTGTCGCGGCAGCCTGGTTCGCGGGCATCGGTCCCTTCGGCGGGGCCGAGGAGCAGGTGGCACAGCCTGCACCCGCGCCCGCGCCCGCGCCAGTGGAAGCGGCCGCGGCGTCGGGCCCCGCCCCGATCACGACCCTGGCGGAGTTGAACGCCTTTCTGCAGACCGGTCCCGACGCCATGGCCGCACGCCAAACGGGCGACGCGCTGGCGCAGGCGGGCAAACCCGATCTGGCGCTGCTGGCCTATCAGTTCAGCGCCAGACAGGGTGATCCCGATGCCGGCCTGGCCATCGCGCGGATGTATGATCCCGATACTTGGTCAAAGACCACCAGCGCGATGCCGCAACCCGATGCCGAAACGGCGGCCTATTGGTATGAGCCCGCCGCCCAGGCAGGTCATCCCGAAGCGCAGCGCCGGCTGGGCAAGATCATGATCGACGCCAATCCCAGCGGCTTCCAGCATGACAAGGGCTTGGAATGGCTGAAGAAAGCGGCCGAAGCCGGTGACGAAGCAGCCAAAACCCTGCTGCAGGGGAACTGAGATGCGTGGCGGGTTCATTGCGGCGGCCCTGTCCGCCCTGCTGCTGGCCGGTGCGGCGATGCCCGTCCAGGCCCAGACGCCGGACCGTGTCCCCCTGCTGATGGAGGGGAAACAGACCCTGTATGAACGCGTGCTGTCGCGCCCCGGCGCGGTGCTGAAGCGCGCGGCGGGCGATGGTCCCGGTGCGCAGCAGCCCGCGATGACGCGCTTCTATGTCTATGCGCGCAGCGATGTCGGCGGGGCGGAATGGCTGGAAGTCGGCCTGACGGCCAGGGGTCGTACCGATGGCTGGATCCGCGCCGACCAGACCCTGCCCTGGAAACAGCAGCTGGCCCTGGCCTTCACCAATCCGGCCGGGCGCGACCGCGCGCTGATGTTCAAGGATCGCGCCGATATCCTATCCATCGTGGAAAGCGACAAGCCGGCCGAGGCGGCCGCCCCGATCCTGCAAACGGTGTCGGCGGGCAAGACCGATCCGCGCGTGGTATCGATCGAGCCCGAAACCTATGTCGATATCGCGCGGAAATTCTATCTGCTGCCGATCCTGTCGGCGGAGGAGACGTTCAGCGGTACCGGCCATCGCCTGCGCGTGCTCGAAATCGCCTCCGTCAGCGCGCAGGAGGACGCCAAGCCCGCCCCGGCGCAGGATCGCAAGGCCCTGCTGCGCAATTTCAACGCCGCCGTGGTCTTCGTCATCGATTCCACCATCTCCATGGGTCCCTATATCGACCGCACGCGTGAAGCGGTGCGCGGCATCTATCAACGCATCGAACAGGCCGGGCTGATGGACCGGATGAAGTTCGGCATGATCGCCTTCCGCTCCAACGTGAAGGCAACGCCCGGGCTGGAATACACCGCGCGGCTTTATGCCGATCCGGTCGAGATCAAGGACGGCACGGATTTCCTGGAACGGGTGGCGGATCTGAAACAGGCCACCGTGTCCAGCGCCCGGTTCGAGGAGGATTCCTATGCTGGCGTGATGACGGCGCTGAACGAGGTCGGCTGGCTGGATTTCGGCGGGCGCTATGTCGTGCTGGTCACCGATGCCGGTCCGCTGCGCGGGGATGACGCGCTGTCCAGCACCAAGCTGGATGCCGATCAGGTCCGGCTGGAAGCGCAGCATCGCGGGGTGGCGATCTATACCCTGCATCTGAAGACCACCGCCGGAAAGAAGGACCATGACAGCGCGGAGGCGCAGTACCGCATCCTGTCATCCCATCCGCTGGTCAGCCAGCCGCTGTATTACGGCGTCGACGCCGGATCGCTGGACCAGTTCGGCACCATTGTGGATTCGCTGGGCGATGCCATCGTCGCCCAGGTCAATGCCGCCTATAAGGGTGAAGAGGCGGCCGGCGCCGCCCGCACCGCCGATCCCGACTATACCCGGTCCAGCCAGGCCGCGGCGGAAAAGCCGGAACAGCGCATCCGCCTGGATGCCGAAATGCTGGGCCACGCCATGCAACTGGCCTATCTAGGGCGGGAAGAAGGCACAGCGGCCCCGCCCCTGTTCCGCGCCTGGATCACCGACCGCGATCTGGCCGACCCCGCCATCGCCACGACCGAGGTGCGGGTGCTTCTGACCAAGAACCAGCTGTCGGACATGCAACAGGTGTTGCAGAGCATCGCCCAGGCCGGTCAGGCCTCGCAGCTGTCGCCCACCGATTTCTTTTCCAATATGCGCTCCGCCGCCGCCGTGCTGGGCCGCGATCCGAATGCGATCAATGATGCCAATGCCACCAAACTGGCCGATCTGGGGCTGATGGGCGAATATCTGGACGATCTGCCCTATCGCAGCAAGGTGCTGGATATCGACCAGGATATCTGGTCGTCCTGGAGCATTGGCCAGCAGCAGGCCTTCCTGGACGAGATCAACCGAAAGCTGCGCCTGTATCAGATCTATCACGATGACGTGGACCGCTGGGTTGCGCTGGACAAGGGCGCCGACCCCGGCGAGATGGTCTATCCGGTGCCGCTGGACGCCTTGCCCTGACCATGCTTCTGGAACTGGGCCAGATCGCCTGCCAGCGCGGGGACGGGGAATCGGGCCTCCGCCTGGAAATTCCAGCCTTGTCCGTGCAGGCGGGCGAGGCGGTGGCGATCACCGGCCCCAGCGGCTGCGGCAAAAGCACCTTGTTGGACATCATCGGGCTGGTGCTGCGCCCGGCCGAAGCCGGCCGGTTTCGCTTTGGCGGAGTCGATATGGCCGCGCTCTGGAACCGGGACGACCGCAGCGGTCTGGCGCGGATGCGCGCGCGCTCCATCGGCTATGTGTTGCAGACGGGCGGGCTGCTGCCCTTCATCAGCGTGCGCGACAATATCCAGCTGTCGCGCGACCTTCTGGGTCTGCCGCGCGATGCGAAAGCGACGGATCGGCTGGTGGAGGCGCTGGGGCTGACCCGCCTCATGGACAAGCGCCCCGGCGCCCTGTCCATCGGTGAACGCCAGCGCGTCGCCATCGCCCGCGCTTTGGCGCATCGCCCGGCGCTGGTGCTGGCCGATGAGCCGACCGCATCGCTGGACCCCGTTCATGCCGAAGCGGTGATGCAGCTGCTGCTGGCACTGATCGGGGAGCTGGGGTTGAGCGTGCTGGTCGTCAGCCATGACTGGCAGCTGATGGCGCGCTTCGGTCTGCGCCGCATCGATGCGCGGCTTTCCACCGGGCCTTCCGGCCCCATCACCCGCTTCGCGGCAGAGGGGGACGGGGTGGAATGACCGATCTTCGCCCCCGTCCCGCGCGCGGTTCCGGCCGGACCATTCTGCGGCTGGCACTGGCGGATTTCGGGCATGACTGGAAGGTTTCCGCCTGTCTGGTGCTGGCCCTGGCGGCGGTGCTGGTGCCGCTGCTGGTGCTGTTCGGCCTGAAATCCGGCATCGTCAGCACCATGCGCGACCGGTTGCTGGCCGATCCGCGCAATCTGGAAATCACCCTGGTGGGCAGCTATCGCCTGCAGCCGGACTGGTTCACGGCGCTGTCGGCCCTGCCGGAAACCGGCTTCGTGATGCCGCGCACCCGCTCGCTGGCCGCCACGCTGGATGTGATGGGCGAAAGCGGTCGGGCGGTGAGCGCGATCGAGCTGGTGCCGACCGGCGCGGGCGACCCGCTTCTGCGCGACATCGCCCCACCCGCAGGGCTGGGGGACATCCTGATCAGCCGGTCGGTGGCGCAGAAACTGGCCCTGGCGGAAGGGGACGGCATTACCGGCCTGCTGGCCCGCAGCCGGGATGGCGTGCGCGATGTGCTGCGCCTGCCCTTGACCATCCGCGCCATCCTGCCCGAAGCGGTGTTCGGACGCGACGGGGCTTTCGTGACACTGGAGCTGCTGGCCCTGGCGGAGGATTTCCGCGACGGGGAAGCCGTATCCTTCGAAGCCCCGCCGCAGGACATCGCCGCGCGCGATTTCGCCAGTGCAAGGCTGTTCGCCCGCGATCTGGATGCCGTGGCGCCGCTGGCCGACCGGCTGCGCCGAGACGGGATCGAAATCCGCACCCGCGCCAATGATATCGAGACGGTGAAGGCCATCGACCGGGCCCTGAGTTTCATCTTCTCCGTCATCGCGGGGATCGCCGTCGGGGGCTATCTGCTCTCGCTCGCCTCCAATCTCTGGGCCAATGTGGAACGCAAGCGCCGCGAACTGGCCCTGATGCGGCTGGTGGGGTTTTCCACCGCCGCCGTCATTGCCTTTCCCGCCATCCAGGCGCTGCTGGTCGCCCTGCTGGGGGCGGGCCTGTCCAGCGCGGTTGCCTGGGGCGTCGCGCTCAGCTTCAATGCCAGCCTGGCCAGCAATCTGGCGGGCGGGGAATTCGTCTGCCGGCTGCTGCCGGAAGATCTGGCCATCGCCGCGCTGGCAACCGCCCTGCTCGCCCTGCTCGCATCATCGATAGGAGGATACCGTGCCGCACGCATCGACCCGGCGGAAAGCCTTCGCATCCTGTAGCGGGTTTGCCCTGCTGCTGGCCCTGGTACCGGGTCCCGCGACGGCCGCGCCCTGGCCGGAAAAGATTTTCAACCCGATGCCGGCGGAAGGTGACGTCATCCTGCCCATGCCTTGCGAGGGGTCGATGGCCTTCCGCAAGGTGCTGGTGCCCAGCGACGGTCCCTATTCCGACTATCAGATCACGCTGGGCGGCAATGACGACAGCCATGGCTTTGCCGAAGACAGCCATCCGGCCCATATCGCCGGCAGCTTCGCGGAGGGAAAAAGCCAGAGCTATTTCCTGATGGCGAAATACGAAACCAGCCAGGCCCAGTATGAGGCGGTGATGAAGGATGCCTGCCCGCCCACCCCGTCGCAGGCCAAGCGTCTGCCGCAATCGGCCGTCGGCTGGTTCGATGCCGTCCTGTTCGCCGACCGCTATAGCCAGTGGCTGCGCAGGAATGCCGCGAAATCCCTGCCCAAGGATGGGGAGGAAACGGGCTATGCCCGCCTGCCGACCGAGGTCGAATGGGAATTCGCCGCGCGTGGCGGAATCGCCGTATCCCCGTCCGAATTCAGCGAGCGGGTCTTTCCCACACCCGAAGGCCTGTCGCGCCATGTCTGGTTCGCCGGCACCCAGTCGGCCAATGGCAAGCCGCAGCTGACCGGGCTTCTGAAGCCCAACCCGCTGGGCCTGCATGACATGCTGGGCAATATGGACGAAATCGCGCTGGAGCCCTTCCATCTGAACCGGCTGAACCGCGCCCATGGGCAGGCCGGCGCCTTCGTACTACGCGGGGGCAACTATCTGACCTCCGAGGCCGATATGCGCAGCGCCTATCGCCAGGAAGTGCCGTACTACGATGGCGACGCTCCGCGCCGTGCCAGGACAACCGGCTTTCGCATCGTCATCAGCGCGCCGATCCTGACATCCAAGGACAAGCTGGCAGCCTTGCAGGATGCCTGGGCGAAGCTGGGCGCGATTTCCGCCGCGGAACAGGCCCCGAGCGACGATCCCCTGACCGAGCTGGATCGGCTGTCGAAGGATGCGACGGATCCCACCACCAAGGCGCGTTTGCTGGCGGTGGAAAAAGGGCTGAAGGCCAATATCGCCGCGCGCGACGAACAGCGCGACCGCGCCGCCAAGACCTCGCTGCGGCTGGGGGCCTTTCTGGGCCGCAAGCTGACCGATGACAACCGCGCGGTGGAAACCCTGGCCCGCCTGGTCAAGGCCCGGATCGATGGCGGCAATGCCGAAGACCCGCGCACCAAGGAGTTCAAGGCGGAGCTGGATCGCGAAGAAGGCGTGCTGAACGACAATCTGCGCTATTATGCCGATACGCTGATCCGCACGGCCGAGGATTTCAACGAGGACGTGCTGACCAGACAGCGGGAAATTCTGCTGGTGGAGCTGCGCGGAATGGGGCTGAATGAGCTGGTGCCCTTTGTTGACAGGCATTTCGGCCATGTCCTGACCTATCGTAAGGATAAGCGCGTGGCCCGCAGCAAATGGCTTAGCGACTGGGGTGACATGCAGTAATACCAGCGGTCAGGGAACGGGAGCGCTGGTAGGGTGAAGGATAAGGGAACGGTTTCATGCGCCAATTCATCAAACCGATAGCCGCCGGTCTGGCGGCCATGCTGGTCCTGTCCGGCTGCGTCACGACACGCGATTACAGCCAGATGACGCCAGCCGAACGCAAGATGCGCGAGCAGGCCGATGTCTATAACCAGACCGTTGCGGAAGGCGCGGTACTGGGCTGCCTTGTGGGTATCGGCATCGGCGTGCTGGCAAGCAGCCGCAGTAATCGCGGGCAGAACGCGCTGATCGGCTGCGGCGCGGGCGCCGTGGTGGGCGGTGGTGCCGGCGCCTACATCGCCAACAAGCAGGAAAGCTATGCCACGCGCGAACAGCAGCTGGACGCGATGATTGCCGATGTTCGCACGGAAAATGAAAGGCTGGCCGGCCTCGTCACCACAACCCGGCAGGTGATCGCCGACGACAAGGCCCGGATCGAACAGATCGACGCCGACCTTGCCGCCGGCAAGATCACCCTGGCCCAGGCCAAGACCAAGATGGCCTCGGTCGACGACAATACCGCCTATCTGGACAATACGCTGACGGAGCTGCGCAAGCGCCAGCAGACCTATGTCGACGCCGCCGCGCAGACCAAGACCGGCAGCGCCAAGCAGAACGCCGCCATGCAGGCGGAAATCGGCAAACTGGAAACACAGATTGCCCAGTTGCAGGCGGAACGCGATGCCCTGGTCCAGCGTCGCACCGTCTCGCGCGTTGGTTGAGGAGAAACGCTTTGTCCCGCATGCATCTGATCGCACCGTTTGTCCTGTTGGGACTTGTCGCCTGTACCACGACCGACGATCCGTCCAAGGGCGGCTTCCTGTCCGGCATGAAGAATCTGTCGGACGGCACCTATCAGACCCGCGTGGATGAACGCCAGAAGACGCTGGAGAACGAGCAGGATACCAATGTCCAGCAGACGCGCACGCTGGAACGGACCCAGCAGCAGAGCGCGGCGGTTCGGGCCGAACGCGACGCCGCCGAAGCCCGCTTCGCCGCCTTCAATGCCGAGTTGAGCACGCTGCGCCAGCGCCTGGCCAAGGCCGAGGTGGGCAATTCCCAGAAGAAGAACCAGGTCGCGACCCTGACCAAGGAGATCGACGCGCTGGAAGCAAAGGCCCGTCTGGTGCAGCAGGATAGCTTTACCCCCGATGCCGAACGGCAGAAACGGCTGGAGGCGCTGAAGGTCGAACGGGACGGGCTGGATCGCGAAGTCGAATTGCTGTTGCGTCGCTGAGGGAACGGTCATGTCGCGCCGTACCATCGCCATCGCGCTGACCTTTGCCTGCACCGGCGGCCTGATTTCCGCGAGCGGCTTCGCCCAGCCGGCCGACCAAACCGGAAGCGAAGCCCTGCGGCTGCGGATCGAACAATTGCAGGCCACGCTGGCGGGCGATGTCTGCGCCAATCCGGATGCCGCACGCGCCGTGCTGATGCAGACGGTTCCGGGCAGCGCGTCGGCACCGGCATCGACCACGAATGGTGGCCTGCCCACCCAGACGGCCAGCCTGCCGGCCCCGGAAACCCCTGCCGAAAGCCAGGCGTCGCAGCCCGCGATCGGCGGCCAGGCCGGCCGCCTGACCCGCCGCGAACTGGTCGCGCATCTGCAACAGACCGTGGTGCTGGTCGTGGCGGGGTCCGACACGGGGTCGGGCTTCTTCGTGACCCCCGATACGGTCGTGACCAATAATCATGTGGTCGAGAATGCCGGCAAGGAAGACATCCTGCTGGTCGGCCCCGCACTGGGTGGCATTCAGAAGGCCCGGCTGATCGCGCGAACCGGCAATGGCGGGCAGAATGGCCGCGACTACGCCATCCTGCGCGTCGCAGGTGCCAAATCCAAGGCGGTGCTGCCGCTGGCGAGCGAGGTGACAGCCCTGGACTCGGTGGTCGCCGCCGGCTTCCCCGGCCTGCTGCTCGACAATGATCTGAACTTCCGGGCCATGCTGCGCGGCGACATGAACGCCATGCCCGATCTGGCCCTGAGCCAGGGCGCCATCATGGCCGTGCAGAACCAGGGAAGGGGCCTGACGACGCTGGCGCATACCGCCCCGATCTCCGGCGGGAACAGCGGCGGCCCGCTGGTCGATGCCTGCGGCCGGGTGGTGGGCATCAACACCTTCATCAATGTGGCGGTGGAACAGGCCTCCAGCGCGGGCTTTGCCCTGGCCAGCTCCGACCTGATCGCCTATCTGCGCGACAAGGGCGTCTCCCCCACGCTCAGTGCGGATCGCTGCGAGGAATAGCGTAGCGCCCCACGCGCCATATCCGACGATCTTCCGACAGGTGGAACCTACCCTATCGCGCGGTGGATGCTGCCCGTGCGCCTATTCGCGCTGGGTGCGATGCAGCGAACTTGAAACCCCGGCAGGTTATTGCTAATCACTCGCATTATTATTCGCAGACTTGGCCCTGCCTGCCCCATCCCGGGCGGGTCCGGGCCACGGGGGACGTGCCGATGAATGACGAGTTGAACGCAGCCCAGGCGGCCACGACGCCGGAGATGCCGCCCGCATCACCCGACATGCTGCCCGCTTCGCCGGAGATGGTCCCACCACCGGATATGCTGCAGCAATCGCTGGAGCTGATCCAGGCCGGTGGGCCGGTCGTCATCATCCTGATCGCGATGTCGGTGATCGCGCTGACCATCATTCTGGCCAAGCTGTGGCAGTTCGCCAGCATGCGGCTGGGCGACACCCGCACGACCGAGCGGGCGCTGCGCCTGTGGCGTACCGGCCGCGCGGACGAAGCGCTGGCCTTGGCCCAGCGTTCGGCAAACCCCGCAGCCCAGGTGGTCACCGTGGCGCTGCGCGGCATGCGCCGCGGCCTGCCCGAAGAGCGCATCCGCGAAGAGGCCATGCGCCACGGCGAAGTGCTGGTGGAATCCCTGCGCGGCTGGTTCCGCCCGCTGGAGGTGATTTCCTCCCTTGCGCCACTGCTCGGCCTGTTCGGCACGGTGCAGGGCATGATCGAAGCCTTCCGCCAGATGGAAGCGGCAGGCAATGCGGTGAATCCCTCCGTCTTGTCGGGCGGCATCTGGGTCGCGCTCCTGACCACGGCGGTCGGGCTGGCGGTCGCGATCCCCACCGTGGCCGCGCTGAACTGGCTGGAACGGCGAACCGAACGCACCGCCCATCGCATCGATATCGCCCTGTCGCGCGTCTTCAGCGACGAGTTGACGGATTTTCACCAGGAAGAGGCTTCCCATGCCGGCCATGGCTTCCGCCCCGCCGTCGCGCCTGGCGAATAAGTTCCGGCGCAAACGGTCCCTGATCAGCCTGACGCCGTTGATTGACGTCGTCTTCATCCTGCTGATTTTCTTCATGCTGGCCTCGAACTTCCTGCAGTTCCGGTCCTTCGAGCTGTCGGCCGCCGGCCCCGGCGTCTCCCGATCCGAACGCCCGTCCGGTCTGGTGGTGGCGATCACGGCCGATGGTCTGCAACTGGATGGTCGGCCGGTCACGCTGGAAGCCCTGCCCGGCCGTGTGACGGAAGCGCTGGCCGGCACGCCCGGGCGGTCCGTGCTGGTCAAGCCTGCCCAAGGCGTGCCGCTGCAGCAGGCCATTGATGCGCTGGACGCCCTGCGCGTGGCGGGTGTGACCAGCGCCACGCTGACCCGGGATCGGGGGAAATAGAGATGCGGCGCCTGACCGTCCGGCATGAAAGACAGCGCGATGGGGAAGATCATATCCTGCCCCTGATCAATGTCGTCTTCCTGATGCTGATCTTCTTTATGGTGGCGGGTCACCTCACCGCCTCCGACCCGTTTCCGATCATGCCGCCGCGCTCCGCCGTCGATCAGCATCCAGATGGGGACCGCATTCTGGTGCAGCTGGGTGCCGATGGCAGCATCGCGCTGGACGGTCAGCCGGTCGAGGCGGACGGGCTGGGCGATGCCATCGCCGCCGCCCTGGCCGAACATCCCAATATGCCGCTGACCCTGAAGGCCGATGGCACCGCCGAGGCCGTGAAGGTGGTCGAGATCATGGAACAGCTGCGCGCGGCCGGGCTGCAGAAACTGACGCTGATGACCGTGGCGGGTGGATCATGAGGCGCCTGGGTCCTTCCCCCCTGCATTGGAGCATCGCCCTGGCCGGTGCGCTTGCCCTGCATCTTGGCGTGCTGGGCGTATTCCTGTGGAAACCGGAGGAGAAGGGCGCGGAAGCGGCCGGCTTGGGTGGAATCGAAGTGTCCCTGGGGCCGGCCGGGGGCGCACCGGGCAATCCCGGCGAGGCCGCTGAAACGCCTGCGGAGACGGAAGCCCCCACCGGCGCCGCCCCGACGCAGGAGGTTGTGGAAGAGGTGGCGGAGGAAACACCGCCCCCCATCCAGCAGGCCGTGATCGAGGAGAGGGTGGAGGAGGTTCCACCCCCCCTGCCGGAGCCTGAACCCGTGGTGGAACAGCTGCCACCGCCCGAACCCGAACCAGAACCCATCATTGAAACGGCCGAGATCGTCGAGCCGCCTCCCCCGCCACCAGAGCCGGAGCCGGTGATCGAGGAACCACCCCCACCACCCGTGGTGGAGACGCCACCGCCGCCGCGAGAAGTCGTCAAGGCGCCGGAACGCCCAGTGCCGCCGAAGCGACAGGTGTTGCAGCAGCCTGCCCCCAAACCGGTTGAACCGCCCAGGCAGCAGGTGGCGACGGCCACGCCCGCGCGGGCCGATGCACCGACAGCGTCAGCCCCTCCCCCGCCCGGTGCCGGTGGATCGGGCGGCAGCGCCGCAAGCCCCACCGTCGGCAACGCCGTTGCCAATAGCAGCGCTGGCGGCGGGTTGCCTGGTCCTGCCGCCGACTATATGGGGGTACTGCGCGCCTGGCTGGAAAAGCACAAGGAATATCCCCGCCGGGCCCGGTCGCGCCGACAGGAAGGCACGGCGCTGCTGTATTTCGTGCTGGATCAGCAGGGCCGCGTGCTGGAATACCAGCTGCGTGAAAGCTCCGGCCATGATCTGCTGGACGAGGAGGTGCGGGCGATGATCGAACGCGCCCAGCCCCTGCCCAAACCCCCGGCCGACATGGCCCAGGCGCGCTTTGAATTGCTGCTGCCGGTGCAGTTCTTCCTGCGGTAACGGACCCTTCGCAATGGGCGGCCCATGCCATCAGGCCGGGATATCGCCGGCATTCCTGGACGCTGACGCCTGCAGGCAGCGCAGGAAATCGGCCTGCAAAGCGGTGGGGTGCCAGTTGGCAAGCGTCGTAATGCCGATGGCCCGGCCGCTGGGCGGCAGCGGGAAATCCAGCACGTCGAGCAGGCCCTGGCTGCGCTCATACTCGATCTGGCGCGGCGACAGGATGGCGACTGCATCGGATTCCATCAGCACGCCGCGTAGCGCCACCAGCGACCCGGTTTCCACATAACCCATATCCGGAGCGCGGATCTGGTGGTCGGCCTGCAGCTTCTCGAAAATGGCGCGGCTGGGTGTGTCGCGGCGCGGCAGCACCCACAGGCAGCGCGCCAGATCAGCCGGGCTGACCGGCCGGCCGGCCAGGGGGTGGCCGGACCGGGCGATGATCGCCAGCTCATCCTCGAACAGCAGGCTTTCCGTCATGCCGGGCGGGACGCGGCCTTCGCGCAACGCGCCGACCAGCATATCGCAGGCCCCGATGGACAGGCCATGGATCAGGCCTTCATAGGATCCGTCCAGGATTTCGATCCGCGCCTGCGGGTTCCGGCGCATCAGCGCCACCACGGCCTCTGGCACGATCTTGGTCCGCACGAGCGGCAGGGTCGCGATCACCAGCCGGCCGTCGAACAGCCCGGCATGCTCCCGCAACTCGGCGAAGGCGGTCATGATCTCCTTCAGGGCCAGGCTCGCCTGGGCGGCCACGATCTCCCCCGCCTCGGTCAGGCGCAGCGACCGGAAGGCACCGTCAAACAGCGGCACGCCCAGTATGCGCTCGATATCGCGTGCCGCGCGCTGGATCGACGGTTCGGCCTGCCCCAGCTTCTGGGCGGCGGCGGAAAAGCTGCCCGCCTCGGCAAAGGCCGCGATGGCGCGCAGCTGCGCCACCGTGGTCTGGCGTTCCAGAAGATCGCTTGCAACCCCGCGTCCCAGCCTTGCGCGCTGCACGATCCTGCGGTTGGCCTCGCGCAGATGCTCCAGCGCCCGGCGCCCGCGTCGCACCACGATCTCACCCTGGGGTGTGGCACGCACGCCATTGCCGACCCGTTCCAGCAGGGTCGCGCCGAAAATGCGGGCCAGCCGGGCCATCGCCTGCGACGCGGCGGGCTGGGAGATATGCACCGCATCGGCTGCCAGAGACAGAGATTGCAGCGCCATGGCGGCATCCAGGAGCCGCATATGCCGAAGATTGGGAAGCTCTACCCCCAAAGGCGCTGACACGCCCGTCCCTTCCAGGGCAGTTTCAGCCGAAGACCAGACCATCGGCCAGCTTCCGTGCGGTTCGCAGCACTCCGGCGCGCGCAACCGCCCCCGCCTCGTCCAAGGTGGCGATCACCGTGAATTCGCCCGTCGGATGCTCGATGGACAGGGATTTCGGATTACCATCCGGCAGGCTGGCAAGGCGGGCCGCCGGCCCGTCCGGCAGCAGGCAGGCCGTGCCCACGCTGACCGCGCCCAGCACGCCGATCGCCTTGTGGCAGACATGCGGGATGAAGCTGCGGGTCATGATCGCCCCCCCCGCCTGGGCCGGGGCAACCAGCACCATTTTCGGCACCGATTTCTGCGCCACATCGCCCAGATTCATCAGCGGCCCCGCTTGCAGGCGGATGGCTTCGATCCGCGCCTTCAGGCCCGTATCGGCGTCCAGCTCCTCCGGCGTTTCATAACCGGTGACGCCTAGGGCGCGGGCATCCATCACCACGCAGGGCATGCCGTTGTCGATCAGGGTCGCCTCCACCCCATCGATCACATCCACCGCCCGGCCGCTGGGCAGCAGCGCCCCGCAGGAAGAGCCCGCCGTATCGGCGAAGACGATGGGAATGGGCGCGGCCGTGCCCGGCACGCCGTCGATCTTCGCCGCACCGTCATAGCGCACCCGGCCACCCGGCGTTTCCACCACCGCCGTGGCATATTGGGCGGTGTTTTCCATGAAGATGCGGATTTCGGTCACCTCCGGCCCCGGCGCGACCAGCCCCCGCTCTATGGCGAAGGGGCCGATCCCGGCCAGGATATTGCCACAGTTCTGCGCATCGGTGACCACGGCGCGGTCAACGAAGACCTGCAGGAACAGGTAATCCACATCCGCGCCCGGCCGATCCGATTTCTTCACCACCGCGACTTTGGAGGTGAGCGGGTCCGCCCCGCCCAGCCCGTCGATCTGGCGCGGATCGGGCGAGCCCATCACCCGCAGCAGGAAAGCGTCGCGCGCGGCGATCTCGGCCGGCAGATCCTCGGCCAGGAAATATCCGCCCTTGGAGGTTCCGCCGCGCATCCACATCGCGCGCACGCCGTCAGACATATTTCAGCCCCTTCTCCTGCAGGGTCGGGCGCATGTTGTAGATGTCGAGGCCGAGTTCGCCTGCTGCCAGACGCGCGCGCTTGGCTTCTTCCGCCGCCAGGCGCTGGCGGGCCTTGGCGAGCACGGCTTGCGCCTCCTCCCGCCGGACGACGCAGACACCGTCATCATCGGCCACGATCACATCGCCGGGGCGGATCTGCGCACCGGCACAGATGATGGGCGTATTCACCGAACCGAGCCTGCCTTTCACCGTGCCCTGGGCCGAAATGCATTTCGACCAGACCGGGAAGCCCATCTTTGTCAGATCGCGCACATCGCGCACACCGGCATCGATCACCAGCCCCCGGCATCCCCGCGCCATGGCCGAGGTCGCCAGCAGATCGCCGAAATAGCCGTCGCCACAGGGAGAGATCGGCGCACAGACCAGGACATCGCCCGCCTGCAGCTGTTCGATGGCGACATGGATCATCCAGTTGTCGCCGGGCGGCATCGACACCGTGACCGCCGAGCCGGCGATCTGCGCCCCGCTGAAGATCGGCCGCATATGGCAGGCCAGCAAGCCGATCTGGCCCTGCGCCTCATGCACGGTCGCAACCCCGCATTCCGCCAGCCCGGCAACCACCGCCGGGTCGGCCCGCTCGATAGTCTGAACGACGATATTCATCACAGCTCATCCACGGTGCGCGGAAAGATGGACTGGAAGGCTTCCGCATATTTCGATTCGCGACCCCCAGCCTGGCCGCCCGAGTTACGGCGGAACTGGTTTGCCCGGTTCTGGCCGACATTGGTATAGTAGTCCCACAGATGCTGCTGGCCTTCCATGCATTCGATGGCCTTGCGCTTCTGGTCCCAGACCTCGGTAATGTCCAGGATGGTGTCGGGCTTCCAGGCGCATTGCTCGGTCTGGTGCGGTTCGAACAGGTAAAGCTGCGGCGCGCCCAGCACCTTATGTCCCGGCTCATGCCCCCAGGCCTGCGCGGTGGAGCGGCATTCCAGCGTCACCCGCGTGGTATAGGGATGGTCGGAATTATAGGGGTCTTCCAGCGAGTGGGAGAGCATGAAGCTGGGCTGCACCTTGCGCATCAGATCGACCAGCCGGAATTTCTGCTCTCGGTCCAGCTCCATCGGATAATCGCCGACATCGAAGAACACGATGTCATGCGCCCCCAGGGCGCCGGCTGCCCGTTCCGCCTCGCCCTTGCGGGCCTCTTTCACCACATCCAGCGTCATGCCGGGCTGCTTCCACAGCTTGGCGCTTTCGCCACGCTCGCCATAGCTCAGGCAGACGATGGTGACGTCATAGCCCTTCTTCTGATGCAGCGCGATCGCGCCGCCGCAGCGCCAGACGAAATCGGCGGAATGGGCGCTGATGACCAGGGCGGTTTTGTTGCTCATGTCGAAGGCTCCAATGGAATTGAACGTGTCAACCGCCCGTCAGGGGCGTGATGCGCTGGGCCTGGAAGGTATCGGCCAGCCGCGTGATCTCGATCCGCTCGACCACGCCGCCACGGTGGAAGGGATCCCCTTCGGCGAAGGCCCGGGCGGCCTGGGCATCTCCGGCCTCCAGCACGCCGAAATTGCCGATGCCGCCGCCGTCCTGGTTCCACAGCGCGCTGCCGGTCAACACCTTGGCCAGCCCATCTCCGCCGGATGCGACCCAGGCACGATGGGCCGGGCGCAGTTCGTCGCGCAGACCATCCACACCGGGCCTGTGATGGCAGATCATCAGGAAATACATCAGGCAGGCTCCTCCTCATTCTCCAGCACCACCATGCCGGCCCCGGTCATGGAAGCCGGGGCGTGGTAATGCGTCATCACGGTGCGGACCTTGGGGTTCATCGCGGCGCGCATGGCCAGCCACATGATGAGTTCGGCCCCTTCCGAGCCGAAGGTTTCCACATATTGCTCGCGCGTCATGTCGCGATAGCGTTCCGGATGCGGCCCGATATTCTCCAGCCAGTCATGATCGGCCGCCCGGTTGATGAAGCCCGCCCGCGCCCCCTGAAGCTGATGCGACAGCCCGCCGGTGCCCAGGATCACCACCGTCTCGTCGCCCGGCCAGCTTTCGATCGCCTCGCGCAGCACCGCCCCCAAGGCCCATAGGCGCTGCGGCGTCGGGATGGGGTACTGGATGGTATTGACCAGGATCGGCACGGTGCGCACCGGCCAGGCCTGCGGCAGGCCATAGAACAGCTCCAGCGGCACCTGCATGCCGTGGTCGACCTCCAGCTCGCGGCAGATCAGCGGGTCGAAATGGCGTTCCACCATCCGGTCCGCCAGATGCCAGGCGAAATCCGCCGCCCCGGGGATCGGCGGAATGGCACGCGGTCCCCAGCCTTCGTCAATCGGGCGATAGCTGTCGGCCACACCCAGCGCCAGGGTCGGCACCCGGTCCAGGAAGAAGGAATTGCCATGATCATTGTAGATCACGATGGCGATATCCGGCTTCTTCCGCGCCATCCAGGCCTTGGCCGGAATATAGCCGTCGAAGAAGGGTTTCCAGTCGGGCGTGTCAGCCAGCCCCCGGTCAAGCGCCACCGCGATGGAGGGAACATGGCTGGTGCCCAGCCCGCCGATAAGTCTAGCCATGGCGAGGCTTCCCCAACCGTTCGGACAAGAAAGGTTCATGCTCCATCCCGGCCTGGGCCGCGCCGATGGCGGTGATGGCGACCGGATCAACGGCGGAGATTTTCAGGATGTAGAACAGGTTCCCGCCCAGCCGCATCATGGTGTTCCAGTCGCGCGCCAGCACCGCCGCGCGCTGTTCGGCGGTCAGGTCGAACCGGTCGAGGAAGGCCTGCTCGTCGCGCTTGAAAGCCTCCCGGTTGGCGGGGTCCATCAGGGCCATTGCCATGCGATTCAGCTGATAGCCCAGGCTGCCGCGCGGCCGGTCGAACAGCGGCGTATCGGGCAGGCGGTCCTGCGGGTCCAGATAAGCGGCCGGGGTCGTCGCCATGATACCCCCTTCCCCCTACAGCGCCCAGGCGGCCAGCGCATCGGCCACCGCACCGGGCTGTTCCACCGGGGCGAAATGCCCGGCATCCTCCACGACCACCAGCTTCGCGCGGGTGCCCGTCGCGGCCGCCGCGATCTCCTCATGCTGGGCGACCGGGCTCCAGGCATCCTGGCGTCCGACCACAAGCAGCAGCGGGCAGGTGATGGCGGCGGCGGCTTCCCTGCCATCCGGGCGGGCCAGCAAAGCGCGCATCTGGCGCTCATGGATTTCGGGCGTGCTGCGTTCGACCATCGCGGTCAGCAGGGCCATGATGGCGGGGTCCTGCTCGCGGCCCGGGGCCAGCATCGGCGGCAGCCAGCGCGCGGCCAGCGCCGTCATGCCATGGGCATGGGCGAAATCGATCATCGCCTGACGCTTTTCCTCCTCCCCCTCCTTCTTCGGGTTGATGCCGGTGTTCAGTAGGGCAAGGCGCAGGACACGATCAGGCGCAAGGCGCAGCATTTCCAGCGCGACGCGCCCGCCCATGGAATGGCCGGCGACGTGCAGCGGGCCGTCATGGCGGGCCAGCATATCCTCGGCCATCGCCGTGATGCTGTCCTGGCTGGTCAGATCGCCGACCGCGACGGGCATCATCGGCGATAGCAGATCAATCGTCGCGCGCCAGACGATGCGGTCGGAAATCAGGCCGGGCAGCAACAGAAGCCTGGGGCGTTTGCTCATCGTTTTCTTCTCCTTATCCGATCATGGTCCTGGGCAGGATCAGCGCCAGATCGGGCCACAGGATCAGCAGCCCGACCATGACGATCATCGCCAGCAGGAAGGGCGCCACCCCGATGAAGATCTCGCCCAGGGGCACATGGGGCGCCACCGATTTGACGATGAACACATTGACACCAACCGGCGGGGTGATCAGCCCCATTTCCAGCGTGATCACCACCACGACGCCGAACCAGATCGGATCGAAGCCCAGCCCGGTGATGACCGGAAAGAAGATCGGCATGGTGAGGACCAGCATCGAATAGCCCTCCAGAAAGCAGCCCAGCACCAGATAGGCCAGCAGGATCAGGCACAGAATCCCGATCCGCCCAATCTCCAGCCCCGTCAAGGCCTCCCCGATCAGGGTCGGCACATGCGACAGTGCCATGAACGGCCCGAAAATATGCGCGCCGATCAGGATCAGCATCACCGCCGCGGTGGTGGAGACGGAATCCTTCACCGCCGCCAGCAGCCCGGTCAGGTTCAGGTGACGCGACGCCAACCCCCACAGAATGGCGAAGGCGGCACCAACACCGGCGGCTTCCACAGCGGAAAAGATGCCCAGATAGATGCCGCCGATGGTGATCGCGACCAGCACGATCAGCGGCGTTGCGGCAAAGCTCGCCTTCCATTTTTCCGCCCAGCTGGTGCGCGGCCCGCGCGGCCCCAGCGCCGGGTTGATGCGCGTCACGATCCAGATCGTGGCGACGAACAGCCCGGTCAGCACAAGCCCGGGCAGCACGCCCGCCAGGAACAGCCGCCCGATGGATTCCTGGGTCAGGATGGCATAGAGCACGAAACCGGTGGAGGGCGGGATCAGGATGCCCAGCGTGCCGCCGGCGGCGATCGCCCCGGTCGACAGGCGCTGCGAATAGCGGAACCGCTCCATCTCGCCCAGCGACACCCGCCCCATGGTCAAGGCCGAGGCGACGGAAGAGCCGGAGAGCGCGGCAAAGCCCGCGCAGCCCACCACGGTGGCGGAGGCAAGCCCGCCCCGGATCGAGCCGATCCAGGCATAGGCCGCGTCATACAGCCGGCGCGACATGCCCGATTCGGTGGCGACATTGCCCATCAGGATGAAGAGCGGGATCACCAGCAATTCCGCCGAGCTGGCGAGCGAGAAGCTTTCGCTGGCCAGCAGGCTGAGCGCCGCCGGCATGGAGTTGAGCAGCGCGATCCCGGCCAGCCCGACCGCGAACATGGCGATGCCGACCGGAATGCGCGCGGCCAGCATCAGGAAGAGCAGGAGGATGCCCAGAAAGCCGATCAGTTCCGGGCTCATGCCGCGCCCTCCGGCTTCGAAATCGGTGCGCCCAGCGCATGCCGGATGGCGCGCAGCAGCATCGACAGCGCCGTCACCGCCGAAAAGCCCAGCATGGCATACAGGAACGGCCCGCGCGGCAGATACAGAAGATTGGTGGACATTTTCAACAGCAGCGCCAGCTTCGCCGCTTCCCATACCTGCCAGGCGATCAGGGCGAAGACCGCCGCGCCCAGCACTTCCCCCAGCACCAGCAGAAAGCGGTTCAGCCCCGCCCCGAAGACGTTTTCCAACAGATCCACCGCGATATGGCCGCCACGCCGATGGCAGACCGCCATGCCGCCGAAGACGACGAAAACACCGGCCATCTGCACGATATCGCGCGCCCCATAGAGCGGGGCACCGAACGCACGACCCACGACATCGACCACCACAACCGCCAGCGCGGCCAGAAGCGCCAATCCACCGAGCAGACCGGACAGGGTCGAAAGCCCGTCCACCGCCCTATCCAGCCGCGCCAGCAGCATGATGATCCACCTGACCCTTACTTGCCGGTCATCGCGGCCAGCACGGCGGATGCCGGCAGACCCTGCTTGTCCAGCTCCGCCACCACGCTGTCGCGCAGCGGAATCGTAATCGCGTTGAAGGCCGCGATCTCCTCGGCCGACAGGGTGATGACCTTCTTGGCCGGATCGGCTTTCAGGCGACCCATCGACACCGCCGTGGTGGCAAGCCAGCCTTCTTCGCCCGATTTCGACAGCTTCTCGCGGCTGTTGGCATCGACGGCCGCCTTCAGATCGGCCGGCAGGCCGTCATACTTGGCCTTGTTCATCACCACGAAGAACAGGATGTTCCCCAGGCTGGCGCCTTCGATATAGACCTCGGCCACTTCGTTCAGCTTGAAGTCCAGAATGGCGCTGGCGCCGGTCATGATGCCGTCGATCAGCCCGGTCTGCAGCGCGTTGTACATCTCGTTGGCGGGCATCTGCACCGGGGTCGCGCCCAGCGACTGGATCACCTTGGCTGGGAAGGCGCCGGAAACCCGGATTTTCAGCCCGGCCATGTCGGCGGGCTTGCGGATTTCCTTGGTGCGCATGATCAGCACATTGGGCTCGCTGGTCCACAGCGCCAGCGGCACCGTCGCCGGGAACTCATTCGTCAGATATTTGTCATAGGCGCGCCACATGGCGGAGTAGCCATGGCCGGCGGCTTCCACCACGCCCGGCAGTTCCACGATCATCGACAGCGGAAACTGTTGCGAATTATAGCCGGCAAGGCCCCAGACGATATCGGCAACGCCGGTCACGGCGCGGGCATATTGCTCCACCGGGCCCGGCCCAAGCTCACCGCCGGGATAGACACGCACGTCCAGCTTGCCGCCGGTCGCATCCTTCACGCCGGTGGAGAACGGCTCGACCACGGATCTGGTAATCGTATGGGCGGGCGGTACGAAATGCGCGAATTTCAAGGTCTCGGCCCAGGCCGATGTGGCGGCGAACAGACTCGCGGCAGCAATCGGCGCAGCCAGAAGCCGCGCGGCACGGGTCACATGGGACATCGTTTCCTCCTCTTATCCCAAGGCGCGGCACTCCTTCCTGGGCACCGTCTTCCTTGGGACAAGACCATCCATCCCGACGGGGCCGGGCGTCAAATTCAAGCCGCCGACAGGTTATAAGTTTTACCTATAGCGACTATGTCTTTCTTGCTGCAGCGCACCCTATTTCGAAGACCCGATCAGGCCGGACAGGCGCGCGGCATGCTGGCCGGCATCCAGCCCGGGGGCAGGGCCTTCGGCGCCCACCCGCTGATGCAGCCCGGCAATGGCGGAGGCCAGCGCCGCCCCTTCCGCAAAGCCCAGTTCCGCCATGCTGACAGCGACTTCGCGCATTTCCGCCGCCCGGCGGATGCCATGGGTGGCGATGCGTTCGAATTCATAGGCGCCGAATTCCGGCCAGCCCAGGCCGGGGAAGGACGCGGCGATGGATGCCGCCACGCGGTCATAACATCCCGACGCATGGGCGGCGGTCAAGGCCTGGACGGTGATCGCTTCCAGCCCCTTCACGAACAGGCTGCGCACCATCTTGACGGCGGTAGCCATTCCCGGCTCCGGCCCCACCACCTCGAACTGGAAATCAAGCGCACGCAGCAGCATCTCCACCGCAGCCACATCACCCGCCAGCAGGGTCGCGGTGCGGTGCCCCTTGGGATGGACCGGCGCCATCACGGCCATATCGACATAGCCCGCCCCGGCGGCGCGGATCATCGCTGCGGTATCGCGCTTGCGCTGGGCGGAGACGGAGTTGATGTCGATCACCACCTGCCCGGGCTTCAGCTTCCCAACCAGGGGCCGCACGGCCTCCAGGCTTTCGGCCGCCGTCACGGCGGAGAAGATCAGGGTGGCGCCGGCGATGGCTGCTTCCGGCGTCTCGGTCAGCGCGACCTCCAGCGCCCCGGCAGCCTCCACCAGCCGATCATGCCGGTCGCCCGGCAGGCCGATCAGAATATCATAGGCCGTGACCGGGCCGATCCCCTGCGGCTTCAAGGATGCGGTAAAGGCGCGGGCGGCTTCGCCGAAGCCGGTGAAGGCGATGGCGGTCGAATTACGCGACGACATGGGGCTTCCTCCGGTTATCCTGCTTTTGGCCATCCTGCGCAAGGATGGGCGACGGAAGCTAGGCCCAAGAGCGTCGTCGCCGCGAATTCGATCCGGGTCCTGGATATAAGCCCGGGCTAGTGTGGTAAATTTGAAGTTCGCGTCATTCTTCCGGCGGCACCGTAGCGAACTTCGGCTTCGGGACACTATGCGTCGACCGGCTTGACCGGTCCCTTTGGCAACATCGCAAGCCGTGCCTTGGGGGCAGTCGCGATCACTTCCTGCCAGGCGCGCGTCCAGCCCGTCACCTGTTCCAGATCCAGCGCGCCCGTTGCGCTGCGCAGCAGGAAACGGTTCGGCACCTGGAAGACAAAGCGCGGATCGGGCGGGCGAACATCATGACGCCGATCAGGACCGACATAATCGGGATGGGCCACGAAATAGCGCTGCGCGCCGGCAATGCCCTTCAGATGCTCGAAGATGGTACCGACCGAATGGGGCTTGGCAAGCATGGTATCGACCCCGGCCGCCGCATGCAGGCCAAGCTCGTGCTGGGTTACCGGACTGTGAATGGTGAAAATCGGTAGGAAGGGGTCGGCTTCCGTTTCGCCGCGCCGGATTTTGCCGACCAGCTTCTTCGCCCAATCCTCCACCAGATCGGTTTCGATCAACATGCAATCGACGGCCGGTTTCAGGGCGTTCAGCTCGAATTCCTTGACCGTCCAGCAATGGTAGACCGCATAGCCGGTCTGGGTCCGGATCAGGGAATCAATGGCCGTGGAGATCACCTCCGACGGTTCGAAATACAATATCTGGATCGGCGTATCGCGCATGCCTGGACCTCTCTACCCCGCAAATCAATACCATGATTTGCAGGAAAAGCAGGCATCTACAGCGTATCGGCCAGCCGGTGATAGGCGCCCTCCACCAGGCCGATATGTTGTTTCATGCCATGTTCGGCCGCCTCGCGGTCACCGCGCAGGATCGCCTCCACAATCGCGCCATGCTCGGCATGGGAGGCGGTCAGCCGACCCAGCGCGCCGAACTGCGCGCGGCGGAAAGGCTGCACCCGCTGGCGCGTGGCCAGTGAAATCTCCGCCAGATAGGCATTATGCGTGCCCTGATAGATCGCGGCATGGAAGCGCTCATTGGCCTCGGTATAGGCCTGGATATCGCCCTGGCGCACCTGTTCGGCCATGGCCCTGTGGATGCGTTCCAGTTCGGACCGTTCCCCGGCCGTCATCTCCGTCGCACAGAGCCCGGCACACAGCGCTTCGAGATAGCCCATCACGGCGAACATGCCGCGCAGCGTATCGCCATCGGGCTTGGTCACCACCGTCTTGCGATGCGGGCGCTGCTGGACCAACCCGCTGGAGGCGAGCTGTCGCAGGGCCTCGCGCACGGGGGTTCGTGATACGGCGAAGCCCTCGGCCAGCTCCGTCTCGTCCAGCACGGTTCCGGGCGCGATTCCGCCCGACAGTATGGAACGTGCAAGCTCCAGCCTGATATGCTCCGCCGACGTCGTCTGGCCCGTCCGGGACACCGGGAAAAATCCTTGCTATTGCGGCTTGGCGACCGGTGCCATGACCACGCCGCGCCGTTCCAGCTCGCCCGCTACCCGCAGCGCCAGATCCTCCCGCCAGGGGGGCGCAATGACCTGCACCCCAATCGGCAGCGCCTCGCCCTGCGTCCAGACCGGAACCGACACCACCGGCAGGCCGATGAAGGAGATCGGCTGGGTGAAGATGCCCAGATTAGGCCTGACCGCCATCTCCCTGCCGGCCAGCAACATGGTTTTCTGGCCGATCCTGGGCGCACGGCAGGGCGTGGCAGGCGCCAGCAGAATATCCACCTCGCGGAACAGCGTGAGCATCCGCGCCCGGAACAGACGCCGGATTTTCTGGGCCCTGGCGACCCAGGCTCCCGGAATCATGGCACCCGCCAGCAGACGGTCGCGCACATCGGCGTCATAGTCCCCATGGCGGGTCTTCAGCCGGTCCAGATGCAGGGACGCCCCCTCCGCCATGGTGATCAGATAGGCGGCCCCCCGCGCTTCGGCCGCCAGGGGCAGATCGACGCTGCGACGTGCATCCAGCGCACCCGCCACCACATCGACCGCCGCAAAGGCTGCCGGATCGGCACCGCGCGCGAAATAGCCGCCGGCCCTGGCGATCCGCAGCCCATCAACCCCGCGCCCCAGCAGCCAGGTGACAGGCTCGATCCCGTCGGGCGTACAGGCCGGATCGGCTGCGTCCGGCCCCTGCATCGCATCATAGGACAGGGCCAGATCTTCCACCGTCCGGGCGATCGGACCCAGATGGTCCAGGCTGGACACGAAGGGAAAACTGTTGGCGCGCGACAGCCGGCCATAGCTGGGCTTCAGACCGAACAGACCACAGAAGGAAGATGGCACGCGGATCGACCCGTTGGTATCCGACCCGAGCGCCAGCGGCACCATGCCGGCGGCCGGTGCGGTGCCTGATCCGCCGGAAGAGCCGCCGGACATATGGTCGGGCGCATGCGGGTTTCGGGACGGCCCGTAATGCGCGTTTTCCCCAGTGAAATCATAGGCATATTCGCCCATGTTCAGGGCACCTATCAGGATCGCGCCTGCCTCCTCCAGCCGCGCGATCAAGGTCGCATCGGCATGGGCGGGGGGCAGGTCGCGATTGATCTTCGAGCCGGCCAGCGTCGGCAGGCCTTCGATGTCGAACAGGTTCTTCACGCCGAACGGCACCCCGGCCAGCGGCCCGGGATCGCGACCGGCGGCAATCATCGCATCCAGCGCATCGGCCCGTTTCAGGGCGCGTTCCGCCGTCACGGCGGTGAAGGCATTCAGCCGGGGGTTCAGGGCTTCGATCCGCGCCAGACAAGCCTCGACCTCCGCACGGGCCGTACGCGTACGGGACTTGACTGCCCGGGCGATGGCGGCAGCACCGTCGAAAGCCATCACGGGCGATAAACCGGCGCGGGTTCCGCGTCGTCCTTCAACTCCACCGCCAGCACCGATTGGGCGATGATCCAGGCCGCATTCAGATGCTGCACGATACCCGCGCGATATTCGTCCTCCACCGTCAGGCCCAGAAAGGGCGCCATGGCGTCGATCATCGCTTCGGCGTCGAAATCGCTCATCCTGCCTGCTCCATCGCGGTTTGCAGCGCGGCCAGCGGGGCGGTCCAGCCGATAATCGCCCCCTGCGCCCGGATCATTTCCAGCGCCGCCTGCTTGAATTCCGGGAAATAGCTCTCCGTCGCATCCTCGATCAGCAGGCATTCATAGCCGCGATCATTCGCTTCGCGCATCGAAGTCTGGACGCAGACTTCCGTCGTCACCCCGGCGAAGACCAGCTGTTCTATGCCCTGCGCCTTCAGAAGCTGTTCCACCTCGGTCGCGTAGAACATGCCCTTGCCGGGCTTGTCGACCACCATTTCCCCCGGCAGCGGGGCCAGCTCGGGCAGGATCTGGTTGCCGGGCTCGCCGCGCACCAGAAGACGGCCCATCGGCCCCGTATCCCCGATGCGGATCGCGGCATCACCGCGCCGGATTTTCGCCGGCGGGCAGTCGGATAGATCGGACAGATGCGCCTCGCGCGTATGCAGGATCGGCCAGCCCTGGCGCCGGAACAGGCCGATCAGCTTCGCCACGGTCGGAACGATGGCACCCAGCCGCGCCACATCATTGCCCAGGGCGTCGCCGAAGCCGCCCGGCTCGATGAAATCGCGTTGCATGTCGATCACCACCAGGGCGACCCTGGCCGGATCGAAGCGGAAGGGATAGGGTTTGGCCGCGACCTCGATCATCCGCCTCAATGCCCCGCCATATATTTGCCGATGGTGTTGCGGTCGGTTTCCGCAATGGGAGAAACATAGGTGATATGGCCTTCCGACATCACCGCCACGCGGTCGGCCAGTTCCAGGATTTCGTCCAGATCTTCCGACACCAGCAGCACGGCCGCCCCGGCATTGCGCTGCTCCATGATCTGGGCCCGGATTTCCGCGACCGAAGCGAAATCCAGCCCGAAACAGGGATTGGCCACGATCAGCACGCCGACCTTGCCGGACAATTCCCGCGCCAGCACCGCACGCTGCACATTGCCGCCCGAAAGCTGTTCGATCGGCGTGTCGCCCGACGGGGTCTTGACCCGATAGGCCTTGATCAGCTCGGCCGCGCGTTTGCGGATCACCGATGGCGACAGCCACCAGCCCAGGCTCGTCACCGGTGGCTTGTCGAAGGTGCGGAAGGCCATATTCTCCGCCACGCTCATGCGCGGGACGGTGGCGTTCTTCAACGGCTCCTCCGGCAGGCCGAAAACGCTGAACTTGTCATAGTTGGACCGGGTCGGCGCGAAGGGCTGGCCATTGATGAAGACCTGCCCATCCTGCAACGGGCGCTGGCCGGACAGGGCTTCCAGCAACTCGCTCTGGCCATTGCCGGAAACGCCGGCGATGCCCACGATCTCGCCGCCCTTCACCTTCAGGTTCAGCCCTTCCACCGCCGGCAGGCCTTCCCCATCCTCCACCACGATGCCAGCCAGCTCCAGCTCGGTATCGCTTTCGACCTGGGCCGCCCGCTGGGCGCTGGCACGGATTTCGGTCTCGCCGATCATCATCCGCGACATTTCCTCGGTCGACAGCGCGCCCACCACGCCCGACCCGGCCATGCGCCCGCGCCGCAGCACCGTCACATGATCGCAGAAGGCCGTCACTTCGCGGAATTTATGCGTGATCATCAGCACCGTGATGGCCTTCTGCTGCGTCAGCCCGCGCAGCATGCCCAGCACCTCGTCGGCCTCGCCGGGGGTCAGCACCGAAGTCGGCTCGTCCAGGATCAGGAAATGCTGATCGAGATAAAGCTGCTTCAACAGTTCCAGCTTCTGCTTTTCCCCCGCCGAGAGGGAAGAGACGGGAACCGTCAGCGGCACCTTGAAGGGCATGCGGTCCATGAAGGCCGACAGCGCCTCGATCTCCGCCTTCCAGTTGATGATGGCCGGCAGGTTCGGCCGCGACATCACCATGTTTTCCGCCGCCGTCAGGCTGGGGACCAGGGTGAAATGCTGATAGACCATGCCGATATGGCTGGCCTTGGCATCGGCCGGATTGCGGATCGGTGTCAGCGTGCCGTCGACCAGGATTTCCCCGCGCGTGGGCTGGTAGAAGCCCATGATGCATTTCACCAGCGTGGATTTGCCCGCGCCGTTTTCCCCCAGAAGCGCGTGAAATTCGCCAGGTTTGACGGTGATCGACACATCCTCCAGCGCGACCAGCGAACCGAAGATCTTGGTCATGCCACGGGTTTCCAGGCCGATGGCCCGCCCCGCCTGGGCCTGCATATCCATTGCCGCGCTCATGCCGCCCCCCCAATGGCCGCCAGGAATTCCGCACTGGTCGCGACCGCGCCGAACACCCCGCCCTGCATCTTGATCATGTCGATGGCCGCCAGATGGTTGGCGTATTTGGTCGCCCCGCAGCAATCTTCCAGCAGCAGGCATTCAAAGCCGCGATCATTGCCTTCGCGCATCGTAGTATGCACGCAGACATCGGTGGTGATGCCGCTGAGCACGATGTTGCGGATGCCGCGCAGCCGCAGGATCAGTTCCAGATCGGTGGCGCAGAACGACCCCTTGCCGGGCTTGTCGATGATCACTTCGCCCTGCAGCGGCGCCAGTTCGGGGATGATGTCCCAGCCCGGCTCGCCACGCACCAATATCCGGCCGCAGGGGCCGGGATCGCCGATGCCCGCCCCGATCCGGCGCGACCGCCAGCGCTTGTTGTCCGGCAGGTCCGACAGATCGGGCCGATGGCCTTCGCGCGTGTGGATGATCATGAACCCCGCAGCGCGCATAGCCGCCATCACGCGGCGGATCGGTTCAATGGGTGCACGGGTCAGCGACAGATCATAGCCCATCACATCGACATAGCCGCCGGGCCCGCAGAAATCGGTCTGCATATCGATTACGATCAGGGCCGTATTGCCGGGCCGAAGATCGCCATCGAAGGGCCAGGGATAGGGATCGGCCTTCACCACCCCTTCGGCCGCGACGGATTTGGCTTCATCCAGCGGCATCGCACCCTCCCCCTATTTCGTGATGGACAGCTCGCCCGGAACCTCGCGGGCGGCGGCCTTCGACCGGGCGGAGCCGATCATGATCAGCAATGTCAGGATGTAGGGTGCTGCATTGAAGAAGTAGTAGCCCTGGCTGATGCCAACCGATTGCAGGGCCGGGCCAATCGCCCCGGCGGCCCCGAACAGCAGGGCGGCCACAATGCAGCGCAGCGGATTCCAGCGCGCGAAGATCACCAGCGCCACCGCCATCAAGCCCTGGCCGGAGGAAAGGCCTTCATTCCAGGAGCCGGGATAGGACAGCGACAGGAAAGCCCCGCCGACGCCCGCCAGGAAACCACCCAGCGCGGTGGAGATCAGGCGGACCTGGTTCGGATGCACCCCCATGGCGCGGGCCGCCGGTTCGGAATCCCCCGTCATGCGCAGCACCAGGCCCCAGCGGGTGTTGGCCAGCGCCCACCACATCACGATGGCGACCAGAATACCCAGAAAGAACAGCGGGTTGACGTCGAGCGCGCGCTGCAGCGCCGTGTTATCCGCCCAACCACCCAGCGGCAGCGGGTCCAGGCGCGGCGCGGATGGCTGGATGTAGGGCTTGCCGAAGAAGAAGGCCAGCCCCGTGCCGAAACTCATCATCGCCAGACCGACCGCGATATCGTTCACGCGCGGCAACCCGCAGATCACCCCGTGCAGCGCCCCCAGGAAAATGCCCGACACGCCCGCCGCCAATACGCCAGCCCAGGGATTGCCGGTCTGGTAGGAAATGGCATAGGCCACCATCGCCCCCAGCACCAGATTGCCTTCCAGCCCCAGATTGATGCGGCCGGATTTTTCCGTCAGCGTCTCGCCCAGGGCCACGAACATGAAGGGGGTGGATACGCGGATCGCGCCCCCCAGCATGGCGATCAGGATCGTCAGCAGCGCGTCATCGCTCATCTCCGCCCCCCTCCCTCTACTTGCCGCCGGCGCGGAAGATGGCGAAGCGGCCCTGCAGGGTCTCGCTCGCCAGCAATACGACGAAGATGATGCCCTGCAGCACCAGCGCGGTGGCATCGGGCATGTCCATGCGCCGCTGGATCAGCCCACCCGACGCCGCGATGGCGCCGAACAGGATGGCGACCGGCACCACGGCCAGCGGGTTATGCCGCGCCAGGAAGGACACCAGAATGCCGGTGAAGCCATAGCGCGCCACGAGGGAGGCATTGGCCTGGCCGTGAATCGCCGCCACCTCGAAATAGCCGGCAAGCCCGGCACAGGCGCCTGCAATGGCCGAACAGGCCAGCACCAGCGTGCCGACCGGCAGGCCCTGGGCCAGGGCCGCGCGCGGATTGCCACCCATCACCCTGGCCGCGAAGCCGAAGGTCGTGCGCGACATCAGCAGGTATAGCAGAATGGCCAGCCCGACCCCGAAGGCAAAGCCCCAATGCACATCGGTGCCGGGGATGTTGCCCACCATATACTCCTTGCCGATGGGCATGGTGGACGGCTTGTTGGCCGAAGCCGGATCGCGCAGCGCCCCTTCCACGAAGAAATTCATGATGGCGATGGCGATATAGGTCAGCAGCAGGCTGGATATGGTTTCGTTCACGCCGCGCGCATGGCGCAGCCAGCCGGTCAGCGCCACCCAGCCGCCGCCGGCGGCCATACCCGCCAGCAGCATCACCGGCATCACCAAGGCCGGCGGCAATTCCGCCTGCACCAGCGGGATGGCGATGGCCGCCGCCGCGAAGCCACCCAGCACCAGCGCGCCTTCCGCGCCGATCATGGTCAGGCCGATCTGCGCCGTCATGGCGAAGGCCAGCCCGGTCAGGATGATCGGGGCGGCACGCTGCAGGGTGTTCTGGAAGGAAAAGGCAGTGCCGAAACCGCCACGCCAGACCAGCGAGAAATATTCGATGGGCGATTTGCCGAAGAACAGCAGGAAGATGGAAAACAGCGCCACGGACACGATCAGCGCGCCCACCGGGATCGCCGCCTTTTCCGCCATGCCCAGAAGCCGGGCGTCGATCAGGGCGGAACGCCCTTCCCCTGAACTGATGGCTGCCACCCTGGCCCCCTTCCCTGTCACGACCCTGCAGAGACGTCACGCCGTTACCCAGGCGGAAGGCACGACCCGGGGAGCCCCCTCCACGGGCCGTGCCTTCCCCAGCGCGACGATCAGGTGATGGAGCCGACCACGCCTTCCAGCAGGAAGCCCATGCCGTCCAGCTCCGGATCGTAATTGTCATAGGTCTTGGACAGAACGACATTGCCCTTATTGTCCTTCAAGGGACCGACATAGATCGGCTTGGAGGCCTTCAGCCCGGCAATGGCGGCATCGGCGGCCTTGATGGCTTCCGGCGTGGCGCCGGCGCCATAGGCCGTGTTCTGCACCATGTCGTTGTGATAGCCGCCATACAGGACGTTCGGCAGCGCCTTGCCGCCTTCGATATCGGCGGCGAAGCTCTTATAGATCGTTTCCCATTTGTATTCGGCGCCCGTGATGAAGCCCTTCGGGGCCAGCGGTGCCTGGGATGCGTTATGCCCGCAGGTCTTGACCCCGCGGCCTTCCGCCGTTTCGACCACCACCTTCGGGCTGTCGACATGGCAGGTGATGACATCGCAGCCGGCATCGACCAGGGCGTTGGTGGCCTCCGCCTCGCGCACCGGCAGCGACCATTCGCCGGTAAAGATCACCTGCACCACGGTTTCCGGCGCGACCGACCGGGCGCCGAGCAGCACGGAATTGATGTTGGACAGCACCGACGGGATCGGCTTGGCCGCGACGAAGCCGATCTTCTTGGCCTTGGACGACAGGCCGGCGGCCACGCCATCCACGTAATGGGCCTGATTCAGATAGCAGAAATAGCTGCCCAGATTGGCCGGATGCTTGTCCTTGCTCCACAACGGCGCGGCATGGCGGAACTGCACCTTGGGATATTTCTTGGCGAGATCGACCATGAAGGGGTCGAAATAACCGAAGGAGGTGCCGAGGATCAGATTGGCCCCATCCAGATTGATCATGGATTCCATGGATTTGGCGCAGGCATCCGTCTCCGCCACATTCTCTTCCTCGACCACCGTCACGCCGCCGGCCTTCTTCAGAAGGTCCATCGACACCGCATGGGCCTGATTCCAGCCGAAATCATCGCGCGGGCCGACATAGACCACGCCGATGGTGACCCCGGCGGCACGGGCCGTGAAGCCCATCGGCAGGGCCGAGGCGGCGGCGCCGGCGGCACCGGCCTTCAGAAGGGAACGACGGGAAAGATTAATCCGCGACATAGGCATGATCCTTTGCGGCCAGTGGTCCAAGGCGGGCGGCTGCCCCCGGGCATGCCGCATCGCAACATGGATCAGCAATCCATGTGCCACTCGGTCAAATTTTTATGAATCCATTCCATTTCAATTAGTTAGATCGGAATCTGGGCCTTTCCGCAACCGGCCCGGAGCTATTTCTCTGCTTAATTTCTACACAAGCGCCCATATCCGTGCAGAGATGTGGACTATTTTTTAGGCATTCGTTGCTTGTTGTATGCAATTACTCCCGGCCCGGCCCAAAGACATTCCAGCGCTTCGCATCTCCAACGCCGACAAAGAAACAGGCCCGGAAATGCTCCGGGCCTGTCGCTTCGGTCCTGCAATCGCCGCCTGGATCAGATATTGCCTTCGATCCACTGCTGCAGCTGGGTTTTCGGCAGGGCGCCGACCTTGGTCGCCACGACCTGGCCATTCTTGAACAGCATCAGGGTCGGGATGCCGCGCACGCCGAATTTCGACGGGGTGTTCGGGTTCTCGTCGATATTCATCTTGGCGATGGTAACCTTGCCCTGCATCTCGCCGGCAATTTCCTCCAGCGCCGGGCCGATCATGCGGCACGGGCCGCACCATTCCGCCCAATAATCGACGATGATCGGACCAGTGGCCTGTTCGACCTTTTCCGCGAAATCGCCGTCCGTGACCTTAACCGTGCTCATGGAGAGCCTCCTCCTCCTGGACGCCGCGCGCGATCCATCGCCCTGGCGGCGCGGGCAAGACCCTTCTGGGCCCGACCGGTTGACGTAGTTCCTGGCGGCGCTTTCGCACCTCCAACGCTTCTGGAATCTAGGGAGCCGACCCCGACCGGTCAAGCAGTGCCTCATCAAGATCGATCACCTTCGGTCCATCGGTGAAAATCAGGCTGATCCGGATGGTCCGCTGGGGGTAGAGATCGCGCAGCAAAGCGCGATAGCCCGCCATCTGGGCAAGATAGGCCGGGGGCACCGCTTCGGCCGATGGTGGCACGGGCCGCAGCGTCTTGTAATCGGCCAGCCAGATGCCGTCGCCCGTTACCGCCAAACGGTCCACCTGGCCTGAAATCGCCTGACCATCGGGGCCAAGGCCCACGATCGGCGCCTCGGCCAGGCTGTCCGGCCCGAACAGGGGCGCCAGCGCCGGGGCCGTCAGCACGCCCATCACCTCCGCCAGCAATTCCGCCGCCTCCCCCTCCGCCAGGGCATGGACAGGCCGGGCCAGGAAGGCGCGGCCAGCCTGTTCCCGCCGCGCATCGGGCAGAGCGGGCAGCAATTGCAGCAGCCGATGGGCAAGCAGGCCGCGCCGGAACCGGTCCTTATCCCCCCGGGCAAGGGGGGAGCGCACGGCAGGCTCCCCCAGTTTCGGACGCGACGGGGCCAGCGGCCGCAACGGGGTAGGTTCGGCCGGCGGCGGGCTCAGCAGCCAGCCCGGCGCCTCCACACCCGGATCGACGGCTTCCACCGCCAGGGCTTCCGCCTTGCGATCCGGTTCGGCGCGCTGACTGGTCTGCATCGCCAGCAGCTCCGTCCCCGCCCAGCCTTCTCCGGCCTGCGCGAAGGGTTCGGGCTGCATTACCGGGGCCAGCGCATCCAGCGCCATGTTATACCAGCAATCCCCGGCGGCCTGCCGCGCGCCCTGATTGCCGACGATCACCAGCCGATCTTCCGCCCGCGTCATGGCGACATAGAGCAGGCGGCGATATTCCTCCTCCCGCGCCTGCTTGGCCGCCTCCTTCAAGTCCTGGATGGCCAGGGCGGCCCCGCCCCTGCCCGGCCCCCACAGCACCAGCTCGTCCTTCCAGAACAGGGGCAGGTCCAGCCCGCCGCCGGGCTTGGACACGGTATCGGCCAGGATGACCAGCGGCGCCTGTAGTCCCTTGGCGCCATGCACGGTCATGATCCGCACCTCGTCGCGCGCCTGGGCTTCCAGATCGCGCTTGATCTCCGACGATCCGGCCGCGAACCAGGACAGGAAGCGTTGCATGGCCGGCGGGTGCAGCCGTTCGAAAGCCAGCGCCAGCGACAGGAACTCCTCCAGCGGGTCTTCCACCTCGCTGCCCAGCCGCGCGATCAGCGTCTGCCGCCCGGTCCAGCCCGCGACCCCACCCGGAAGGGCCGCGGCGCCGGGACAACCTTCCTCCAGCACGACGGAAAACAGTTCGAACGGGCGCAGGAAATCCACCCGCCGGCGCAGCGCCTGCAACCAGTCGAGCGCGGCCCGCCAGTCCGGCCGCTCCCCCGCCCGGTCATTCAGCCGCCGCCACAGCGTTTCGTGCCCGCGATCCCAGGCCAGCGCCATCAGATCATCATCGCCCAGGCCGCAGAACGGCCCTTTCAGCACGGTGGCCAGGATCAGATCATCCTGCGGCAGCAGCAGGGCCTGGGCCAGCGCGATCAGATCCATCACCGCCAGCTGATCGGACAGGATCATGCGATCCACACCGGCCACCGGCACGCCGCGCGCCTTCAGTGCCTTTACCAGCAGGTCGACGAAACCGGTGCGATGGCGCACCAGCACCATCACATCCTGCGCGCGCAGCGGCTGTTCGCGCGCCGGCAGGGCCGGGGTGCCGATCCAGCCCGCGATATTGTCGGCCAGCCCTTCCGCCAGCCGGGCGGCGGAGCTGACGCTGCCTTTCGGTTCGATCACCGGCTGCCAGGGTTCCGCCTCCTCCCCCGGCAACTCCACCGATAGGGGCCACAGCTCCACCCGTCCGGCCTGATTCCGACGAAAAGGCAGATGTTCCAGCACCAGCCCCGGCTCCACCACCCCATCGCGCGCAGGGGGGCGGGCGAAGACGGCATCGACCGCCTGCAACACCGCATCGGTGGAGCGGAAGGAGACGGTCAGCGGCACCTGGCGCCACTCCATCCCCGCCGCCTCGCTGCGGCTGCGGAACAGCTCGCGCATCTCCGCAAAGGCCCTGGGGTCGGCGCGCTGGAAGGAATAGATCGATTGTTTGGCGTCACCCACCGCGAAGACCGTGCGCGGACGGTCGTCATGCTGGCCCCGGCCGGTGAAGAATTCCTGCGCCAGCGTGCCGATCACCGCCCATTGGTCCGGATTGGTGTCCTGCGCCTCGTCCACCAGGATATGTTCGATGCCGCCATCCAGCTTGTACAGCACCCAGGCGGCCCGATCCGGCGCGGCCTGCAGCAATTCGCGCGCCTTCAGGATCAGATCGTCATAATCCAGCTTGGCGCGCTGGCGCTTCAGCCTGGCATAGGCATCCAGCATCGCCCGCCCGATGGACAAGAGCGCCGTGGTAGCCTCCGCCGCCGCCACCGCGGCCAGCCGGGCTTCCAGCACGACCAGCCGATCCGCCTCCTCCAGCAGGGAGATTTCGGCGGTAGCATCGGCCTCGCGCACGGCCTTGGTGACCAGGTTCTTGCGAACCGTACCATCTGTCTGGGTCAGGAAGAAATTGCGCCAGCCCGCGAAACCCGCCAGCCGTTCGGCCTGCCCGCCTGCCAGCCAGGAGGCGAGCGGGGCGGCCTTGTCCTTCAGCGCGGCCGTGCCATGCTTCAGGATGCTGTCGACCGCCAGACGCAGCCCGATCAGGTTCAGCGCCTGATCGGCCACCGCCTCGGCCATCAGGCCGGATTCGCTCCAGCCGGGGTCGGAGCCGAGCGAGGCATGGATCGCATCCGCCAGCCGGGCCATATCCCCGCCATGCGCATCGAACAGGCGGCGCAGCCGCCCGCGCTCGCCCGCCAGGGCCTGCAACAGGGCGGCGAAGCGGTCCTCCTGCACTTCGGCGGAGACCCGCGCGATGGCGTCGGCCAGCACCCCTTCGGTACCGGCTTCGCGCAGCACCTCGTCGCGCGCCTCGGCCATCAGCTCGCCGGCGCTGCGCTCATCCATCACATCGAAATGCGGCGGCACCTCGGCTTCCACCGGGAAGCGCCCCAGCAGAGACTGGCAGAAGCTGTGCACGGTCTGGATCGACAACCCGCCCGGCGCATCCAGCACCCGGGCGAACAGGCGACGCGCCCGCACCATTTCCGCGCGCTGCGGCATTCGGCCCAGCAACACCGCCAGCGCCTGATCCAGCGCGGCATCATCCGCCGTGGCCCAGCCGCCCAGCACCCCGTTGATGCGGTTGGCCATTTCAGCCGCCGCCGCCTTGGTGAAGGTAATGCACAAAATGCGTTCCGGCCGCGTGCCGGCCAGCAGCAGCGACAGCACGCGGTCGGTCAGAACCTTGGTCTTGCCCGAGCCGGCGCTGGCCGACACCCAGGCGCTGACCTGCGGATCGGCGGCCCGGCGCTGCGCGATGGACGGGTCGATGGCAGTAGGTGCGGTATCGCTCATCAGCCCGCCTCCCCCGGCCCGGCATCAATGCGCCATTCGCCCAGGCGGGCCAGATGATCATAATCGGAATAGCGCGGCGCGAAGGCGGGGGACGGCTTACAGCGATAGGGGATCACCTCGCTGTCAAAGGCGGTGATCAGCCGTTCCAGCCCCTCGCGCGTCTGGCCCAGCAGCTCCTCCAGCTCGGCCTTCACCGGCAGGGTTTCGCCCGGCGGATTGCCGCCCGACAGTCGCCAATAGGTCAGGGCGGATACGAAGGTTTTCCCCACCTCCCCAAAACCGCCTTCCGCCGCGATCAATGCTTCCAGCGGAAGCTGGGGGCTGAAGCCCGCCTTCACCTCCTTCAGGGAAGGAACCCGGCCCGTCTTGTAATCCAGGATTTCGGCGCTGCCATCGGCCAGAATGTCGATCCGGTCGGCGATGGCCCGCAGGGTGAAGCCCCGGGCCGAGGGGACGGGCATGCGCCCATCGGCTTCCACATAGCTGGCCTTCAGCCCGGCGCGCCTGCGGCCCTCCTCCTCCACCAGCCAGGAAGCAATGCGCCGGAAGCGCGGCCACCAGAAGGCCGCCAGGGCCGGACGATCCAGCAGCGCGGAAAAGGCCCGGCGGCCAGCCCGCTCCAACTCGTCCAGCGCATGCAGGGGCAAGGGCGCGGGCGGGGGGAAATCGCGCAGGAAATCCTCCAGCGCGGCATGGATCGCCGTGCCGCGATCAGCGACCCCCGGCTGCATGTCCAGATCGTCCAGCGGATAAAGCTTCAGGATATCGCGGGCGAAGACGGCATAGGGGTCTCGGCGCAGCCGCTCGATCCCGCTGACCGACAGTTCCCGGGGACGCATGGCCAGCGCGGGGCGCGGCGCGGGGGCGGGCATATCCACCCGCACCCCGCCGGTATCGCGCAGCAGCCGCGCCCAGTCCAAAGGCTGGCGCAGCGGCTCGAACGCCCCCACCAGCCCGGCCGCCTTGAGGACCACATCCAGGCGCACCAGGAAGCGCGACGGTTCGGTGGGCTGGCCGTCGATCTTTTCCGCGCGTGTCAGCACCACCTCCGGCGCGGCGAAGGCCTGGGCGAAGTCATGCGCGGCCTGGCCGATCCGCCGTTCCGGCAAGGGCAGGCCGATCTGGCGGCGCATCGGGCGCGACAGCCAGGCATCGGGCTGCGCCTCCCCGGGCCAGACGCCTTCATTCAGCCCGCCCAGGATCATCAGATCGGCGCGCTGCAACCGGGCTTCCATCGGCCCCCAGATGAACAGGCGCGGATGACTGCCCCAGGCCGGACGTACGGGCTGGCCGACCAGCGCCGCTTCGACCAGGGCCGGGAAGCTGCGGGGCGGCACGCCCTCCAGCTCCGCCCCCGCCGCGCGGAAGGTATCCAGGAAACGGGCCAGCGCCTCCCCATCCTCACCGGCCCAGAGGGTTCCGGCACCCGGCCGGTCGGGACGCGCCGCCAGCGCCTCCGCCGTTTCGATCAGCGCCTCGGCAAGCTGTGGGGCGGGGCGGTCCGCCCCCTCCCAGATGACCAGCAGCGGGGACAGCGCCGCATCCAGATCATCCAGAAAGGCCGCCCAGCTCTGCGACGGGGCGGGGCGCCTACGCGCTGCCCTGTCGCGCCCCAGCGCGTCCAGGCTGGCACGCAGGCCGGCGATGCCGGGGGCCGGGCGCACCCCGCGCAGCAGGTTCTTGTCCAGCGCCCGGGCAAGCTGGCGCGCCTCGGACGGGTCGCGACCCAGCGCGGTGAACGGGTGCTTCAGCAGCGCCAGCAGGGAAACCGGATGCAGCCCCGTCTCCACCACCTCCAGCACCAGCCGCAGGAAGGTTCCCGGCGGCGTGGATGACAGCGGCCGACCGGCGGAATCATCAATGGACAGTCCCCAGCGCGCCAGCTCCGCCGCCACCCGCCGGGCCAGGCCGCGATCCGGCGTGACCAGGGCGGCGGTGCGTCCCGGCACCTCCAGCGCCTCGCGCAGCAGAATGGCGATGGCCACCGCCTCCTCCGCCTGGGTTCTGGCGGTGATGCGCGACAACCCGCTCAGGGCGGATGCGTCGATCCGTCCGGCGATATCGACCCAGGCGGCGCTGGCATCGGCGGTGCGGGACTG
>Ga0209066_10001091_pt1 | contig 36884 bp, 34 predicted proteins | sample All_14_2_FD_187198 | JGI IMG/M metagenome (GOLD analysis project Ga0209066, IMG submission 187198) | Freshwater microbial communities in response to fracking from Pennsylvania, USA - Allegheny Zone_MetaG_DW_15 (SPAdes) (version 2) ... | reverse complement strand
GGCCACGGCGATGAGCCCGTTGGCGTGGGCGGCGCAGACGTCGAGCGGCGTGTCGCCGACCAGCAGGCGCGCGGCGGTGCCGGCCGGGGCGCGGCGGATCGCGAGGGCTGTGATCTCGGAGCGGTCGTGGTGGTCGTCGCCATAGGCGCCGAACGAAAAGGCGTGGTCGAGGCCGGCGTGGCGCAGCTTGGCCCAGGCGGTGGCGCGCACGTTGCCGGTGACGATGCCGAGCGTGTGGCCGCGGGCGGTCAGCCCGGCGATCAGGTCGGGGATGCCGGGATAGAGCACGGGCTTGTTCTGGGCGAGCGCGGCGTCGATGTCGTGGGCGAGGCGCAGGAAGAAGTGCTCCTCGCGGGCCGGGGTGCTCGGGATGCCGCAGGCGGCGGCCATGGTGCGCACCACGTTCGAGTCGGTCGCGCCGACGAAACAGAGCCCGGCCAGATCCGGGTAGGGCACGCCGTAGGCGGCATGGAAGGCCGTCCCGAAGGCCGTCCGGCCGACGCCGCGGGCGTACAGCAGGGTGCCGTCGATGTCGAAAAGGAGCGAAGCGCGCGTCATCAGTGGGTCCCCGGAGAAAGCGTTAAAAGAACCTTCATGATAGCATGCGCCGGTCGGGATGCGAAGGATAATCCGGAGCGTAAAAGCGGGCTTTTTTCCGCCCGGGGGGTTGACAGATTCCGGGCGTTTCACTACACTACTCTCGAAGGTTGGGAACAGAGTTCCCACCTTGAGGGACACGAAGGAGAAAGGAGGCCGACTTAAGGATTTATCTTTTCGAAGCTCTGTAGCCCAGGTGCAGACCGTCAGACGAAAGTCTTGAGAATGGCCATGGGCGTGTGGAAATCGACTGATGGGGCGTTTAGATGCCCACGCAGACGATGCGGGGCTTGCCGGACGGAGGAAGTGACCGGGCAACATGCACGGCGGCTTACGCCATAAAAGCTCAGGTTGCCGGCGGGACCAGTACGAAGTCGGGACAAGCAACACGCATCTCTGACTGGAAAAAATCGGGACGTTTTCACCGAAGCATGAGAAAAGGTAACGTGCAAACATAGCCCCGGATCGCCGCAACGGCGAACCGGATGGGGTGATAAACAAAGCGAAAGGAAGTGGATTCTGAGTAACGATACGATATGCGGTTACGCATAGGGGTTGCCTCGAAGACGAGAGGCAACCCTTTTTTTGTTGGCGAACGGGGACATTGGCTTTAAGCTTCCGGCGTGTTCAACAACATGGAAAGGGAGAGTTCCACGATGAGAAGAAGAGCGTTTCTGGCGGCCGCGGCGGCCGTCGCGATGGGTGTGCCTCAGGTGTTCGCGCAAAGCGCGGCGGGCGGGCGCGAGGTCATTGAGCTCAAGACGTACGTCTGCTCGAGCGTGGAGAAGCGCGACGCGCTGATGGCGCTCTTCGACGCCGCGCTGGTGCCGGCGCTCAACCGGCAGGGGGCGTCCAAGGTCGGGGTGTTCTGGAGCGATGGCGAGGTGAACGACGGCAACACGAACGCCAGCACCTCGGTTTTTGTGGTCACGGCTTTTCCGACCTTCGAGTCCTTCGCGTCGAGCGACCGCAGGCTGCTCGGAGACGCGGTCTTCATGAAGGCCGCGGCGGCGCTCTTCGAGGCGCCCATGAAGGAGCCGCTCTACGACGCGTGTTCCAGCTCGCTGTTGCAGGCGTTCGAGACCTGCCCGCAGGTCAAGCAGGTCACGGCCTCGGCGGAGCGGCTTTTCCAGCTGCGGATTTACAACAGCTACACGATCGAGCGCAACGCCAAGAAGGTGTCGATGTTCGAGCAGGGCGGCGAGATCGGCATTTTCCGCGCCTGCGGCATGGAGCCGGTCTTTTTCGGGCAGGCGCTGGCCGGCGACCGGCTGGCGAATCTGACCTACATGCTGGGGTTCGCCGACAAGGCGGCGAAAGAGGCCGCGTGGCTGAAGTTCCGCGCGCACCCGGAGTGGCTCAAGCTGAAGGCCGATCCGCAGTACAAAGACACGGCCAACAAGATCACCAACATCGTGCTGCGGCCCTCCAAGGGATCTCAGCTCTAAGGCGGCTCACTCGCCGATCTTGCAGAGCGCGCAGTGGCGGCAGTCGAGCTCCAGCGGGGCCGGGGCGGCGACGCCCTTCTTACGGGCGGCGACCGCCTGCAGGTGGTTGATGAAGGCCAGGATCAGGCCGAGCGTGATGAAGCCGCCGGCGGGCAGCACCACCAGCACCATGGAGCTGTTGTGGATGTTCTGGACCGCGAGGTCGCCCCAGACGGTGATCGAGCCGTTGCCCAGGAACTCGCGGATCGCGGCGATGATCGAGAGCGAGAGCGTGAAGCCCAGGCCCATGCCCAAGCCGTCGGCGATGCTGTAGAGCACGCCGTTCTTGGAGGCGAAGGCTTCGGCGCGGCCGAGGATGATGCAGTTCACCACGATCAGGGGGATGAAGATGCCGAGGCTTTCCGCCAGGGCCGGCGTGTAGGCCTGCATCAGCAGGTCGACCACCTGCACGAAGGCGGCGATGACGACGATGTAGCAGGGGATGCGCACCGCGCCCGGGATGATGTTGCGCAGGGCCGAGATCGCCGCGTTCGAACAGATCAGCACGAAGATGCAGGCCACGCCCATGCCGAGGGCGTTCTGCAGCGAGGTGGTCAGGGCCAGCGTGGGACACATGCCGAGCACCAGGCGGAAGGTCGGGTTCTCTTTGATGATGCCGCGGGTGATTTCGGAGAAAAAGCGCATACTCGTCTTGCCTCAGAGGTTGTCGAAAAGAGCCTCCATTATGCCGGAACGCGTCCGGGAATGCAATTCAGGAACCGGGGCGACCGGCTATGCGCGGAAAAGGTCGCGCGCCCACTGCAGCGCCTCGTCTGGCGCCGTGCAGTCGTGCACCAACAGGTGGCCGTCCGGGAACAGGCTGAGGCGACGCCCGTCGCGGGTGATGATCCAGAGCAGGCCCTTGCGCTCCGCCGCGGCGCCTTGCTGCGCGGCGGCGTCGAGGGCGCGCCGCATCTCGAAGGGCGCTTCGCCCCAGAAGGCGGTCTCGATGCGGACCATCCGCTGGCTGCACACCGAGGTCGCGAGCGGCGTCGGGTCGGGCGCCGCGGCTTCGAGGAATTCGAAGCGCCGCGCCCCGCAGCAGGGACAGCCGGGGTCGCGGTGCGCCGCCGCCGTGCGGACGCTCGCGTCCCAGGCGTTCAGGCGGATCAGGCTGCCGGGGATGACGGTGCGGTTGAGGATGCGCAGGGCCTGCGTGATCTGCAGCGAGACCGCCAGCATCACCGTGGTCGGCAGGATGCCGTGGAGCGCGCACGTGGCGGTGTCGTCCTCCGCGGGCGGCTCGGGGTAGAGGCAGCGCAGGCAGGGGCCCTCCTGCGGCAGCACGGGCAGGATCAACCCGCCGGTTCCGGCTACGCCGGTGTAGATCCAGGGGAGGCTGTGGCGCACGCAGTAATCGTTGATGAGAAAGCGCGTCGGCGTGCTGTCCGTGGCGTCGAGCACCAGGTCGGCGTCCTGCACGAAACCGGCGATGTTGTCGCGCGTGATGCGCTCCGCCACGACGCGCAGCCGCACCTCGCCGTTGAGCGCCGCCAGCCGGGCCGCGGCGGCCGTGACCTTGGGCGTGCCCTCGGCCGCGTCGCGCTCGGTGAAAAGCGTCTGGCGGTGAAGGTTGTCGAGGCTGACGATGTCGCCGTCCGCCAGCCGCAGCGCGCCGACGCCCATGCGCGTCAGCAGCTCGGCCTGCAGGCAACCGAGCGCGCCGCAACCGACGATGGCCACGCGCGCGGCGGAGAGGGCCTGCTGGCTCTCCTCGCCGAACTCCGGCACCAAAATCTGTTTCGTGTAGCGCATGGCCGGAGAGTATAGCAGGCCGACCGCGGATGCCAACAGCGCGATTTGCGCCGGCGTTGTGCCGGCGCCGCGATCCTGCTAAGATACGCATATTCAGAAGATGCGGGTGAAAAGGGGATGTCGAATATGCGAACAGGAGCGGATGAAGCGCCGCGCGCGGACGCGGGCGTGCTGAGACTCAAAGCGAACCTGGCCGCCGTGATCCGCGGCAAGGAAGAGGCGATCGAGCTGCTGCTGGTCGCGATGCTGGCCGACGGCCACGTGCTGATCGAAGACGTGCCCGGCACCGGCAAGACCACGCTGGCCAAGGCGCTGGCCGTCTCGCTCAAAGCGCGCTTCGCGCGCATCCAGTTCACGCCCGACCTGCTGCCGACAGACATCGTGGGCGGCATGATCTACTCCGCGGCAGACGGCACGTTCACCTTCCGCCCCGGGCCGGTCCACGCCAACGTCGTGCTGGCCGACGAGATCAACCGCGCCTCGCCGCGCACCCAGTCCGCGCTCCTGGAAGCCATGAGCGAGCGGCAGGTGACGACCGAAGGCGAGACGCGCGCGCTGCCGCGGCCTTTCCTGGTGCTCGCCACCCAGAACCCCGTCGAGTACAACGGCACCTATCCGCTGCCCGAAGCCCAGCTCGACCGCTTCTGCCTGCGGCTGTCGCTGGGCTACCCTTCGCATGCCCACGAGCTGCAGCTGCTGAACGACCAGGCGCAGGCCGTGCCGCTGGAGACCCTCTCCCCCGTGATGGACACGGCCACGCTGCTGCGGCTTCAGGACGAGGTGCGCAAAGTGGCGGTGGAAGCCTCGGTGCTCGACTACATCGTGCGCCTGGTGGCGCGCACGCGCAGCGATGCGCGGCTGCGGCTCGGGGCCAGCCCGCGCGGCTCGCTCGACCTGCGGCGCTGCGCCCAGGCGGCGGCGTTCCTGGCGGGCCGCGACGCCGTTCGGCCGGACGACGTCCAGCGGCTGGCGGTGCCGGTGCTGGCGCACCGCCTGATCGTCGACGTCAAAGCCCGCCACGGTGGGCTGGCCGGCGAGACGGTGGTGGCCGAAGCGCTGCGCGCGGAGCCCGTGCCTGCATGAGCGGACGCGCCAGAGCGGTCGGCGGCCGCAGGCGCCTGCGCACCCCGCCCATCGGCTTTCAGCACGGCCGGCGGGAGCGCGTCTTCCGCACCTTTCCGATGGTGAGCTGGTTCTACTACTGGCTGACGGCGCACACCACCGCCCGCCTCTATTTGTTCGGCGCGGTCGGCGTGGGCCCCACGGCTCTGCTGCTCGTCGCCGGCTATGACAGCCCCTCGACCTTTGTGGGCTACGCCGTGCTGGCGTGGATGGCGGCCTGCGTGGCGGCGGGGTATGCGCTCCGGCCGCGGCTGCAGGTGGAGATGCACGTGCCGCTGCGCGTGGAGAGCGGCAGCCGCTTCGAAACGCGCTACACGCTCCGAAACACCGGACGCCTTACGGCCCGCGAACTGGGCATCGACACCTTGATCTATTCGGACTGGATGAGCCTGCGCCGCAGCCGCGCCTACCTGGCGGCGCTGCCGCCGGGCGCGGCCGAGACCGTCACGGGCGAGGTCCATGCGGTGGCGCGCGGCGTCTATACGCTGCCCTCGCTGCGGTACGACTCCGGCTTTCCCTGCGGCTTCTGGCGCTGGGGCCGCACGGATTCCGCGGAGCGCACGCTGTCCGTGTATCCGCGCTATGTGCGGCTGGCGTCGCTGGACCTTCCGCTGGGCCACCGCCACCGGCAAGAGCTCTCGGCGGCGCGCGAGCTGGCGCGCGAAGCGCTGGAGTTTCACGGCTGCCGCGAGTACCGCGAGGGCGATGCCCTGCGGCATGTGCATCCGCGCTCCTCGGCTCGACTCGGCGTGCCGGTGGTCAAGGAGTTCCAGGCCGAAGGCCGCTCGCGCACGGCGATCCTCGTGGATACGCGGGAGAGCGGCCGGCTCGCCGCGTCGCGGGCGCGGCTGACGGGCGATGATCCCTTGGAGGCGGCCCTGTCGCTGACCGCCGCGATGGTGGAGGCGCTGTCCACGACGGACCGCGTGCTCGAACTGCTGGTCGCCGGGCCCGAGATGTATCGCTTCGTCAGCTCGGGACGCGTCGGGTACTTCGAAGAGGTGCTCGACATTCTGGCGGCGGTCGAGCCGTGCCGCGGCGACCCGCTCCTGCAGCTCCGCCCGCTGCTGATGGAGGAGATCCGCGACATCCAGAGCGTCTGCCTGGTGCTGACCGGCTGGGATGACGCGCGCGCCGCGCTGGTGCGCGATCTTGAGGCGTGGGAGGTCGGCTTGAAAGTCGTGCTGGTGACCGCGCGGGGCCTCCGGCCCGCGGACGTGCCGCCGGCGTGCCGCTGCCTCTCTGCGCGGCAGGTGCTGCGCGACGGGGTGCTTGAGCTATGACACGCAAGAACGCTGAGACCGCACGGACGAAGGAGCTGCGCCGCAGCCGCTGGCCGGTGGTGTGCGGCGCGCTCGTGCTGCTGTGGTGCGCGTGGGGGTACTGCCGCGGCGAAGGCCTGGGCCTGTTCCTGGTCACGGCGGGCGTGGCTGCCGCGGCGGCCGCGCTGCCGCGGGCTTTGCCGGGCAACACGCGCTGGGTGGTCTGGACGTGGGTCGCGATGACGGTCGTCTGCCTGACCGCGAACGTGGCTCGGATCGTGCCGCCGGAGAACGCGCTGACCGAGAGCCGGGCCCTCGACCGGATCATCACGGCCGCGTATGCGGTCGGCCTGACGGCGCTCATGTTCCGCCCCTGTGTGACCGGCGTGACGGTGATCGCCTTGGGCGCGTTTCCGATGCTCATGCTGACCTTGGGACGGAGCCATGCCGCCGGGCTGGCCGCGGAAGGGCTCGCCCCGTGGCTGGCGGTGTGGGGCTTTGTGGCGCTGGTGATGCTGCACGACCAGGCGCAGCGGCTGACGCAGGCGCGCGGGCCTTTGGCTGTTGCGGCCGGGCGGCGCGAGGGCCTGTTGCGGTTCGTCGTGCTGGCCGCGGTGTTGGCCGCGGCCGCCGGGCTGCGCCCGCCGATCGAGCAAGGTGCGGGCTACGTGCAGAAACGGCTGCTCGGACTGGTGATGGAAACGCCGGGATCGCGGAGCGCCAGAAGCCGCGACCTGCAGCTGGCCCAGGCGGCGTCGAAGGACTTCGGCAAGCGCGTCCGCGTGGTGCTGCTGGTGCGCGCGCAGGGACAAAGGCTTCCCGGTTATCTGCGCGAGAGCGTGTTCACCGCGTACCGCTCGGGGCGCTGGCTGGCAGCGAACGAGGGTGTGGAGTTGCGGGCGCTGGACGGAGCCGCGTCCGGCGACGGCGCGGCGGTGTATCCGCTGGTGCCGTCCGCGCCCGAAGGCACCGGCGCCGCGTGGCGCGTGGAGGTGCTCGCGCCGCGTCTGCTGACCGGGATCTGCCTGCCGGGGAACGCGTCGGCGCTGATGTGCGCCGGGCCCGCGCCGCTGGCCGAGACGAACGGCGCGGTGACCGCCAAGGAGCTCTTTCCGGAGCGGTATGAGCTCTCGGTCGTGCCGCGGCCGTTGACGGAGAGCGCTTTTCCGCTGCCCGACGCGGCGGGCGACCCCGCCTATTTGGCGGTGCCGCCCGCGCTGGCCGGCGCCGTGTCGAACTGGGTGGCCGACTGCGCGGGGCTTGCGGAGAGCCGGCCGGCGCGCGCGTCGGTCGCGCGCGTCGAGGCCTATTTCGCGACGAACTTCGTCTACCGGCTGGGACTCTGGATGAATCCGACGCCCGACCCGCTGGTGGACTTCATGAAGCGGCGGGCGGGCTCGTGCACGCACTTCGCGAGCGCGGCGGCGCTGATGTTCCGGCAGTGCGGACTGCCGTCGCGCGTGGTCGGCGGGTACGTGTGCTGCGAGTGGAGTCCGTGGCTCGGGCGGTGGGTGGTGCGCGAGCGGGACGGGCACGCCTGGGTCGAGGTGTGGGACGCCGGTCAGCGGCAGTGGCTGCTGGCCGATCCGACGCCGCCGGCAGGCCATCCCTCGGCCCGGAGCCGGCCCGGGAAGGCGCGGCTGGCGCTGGACCTCGTGCTGGCGACGTGGAACCGGTTTCTGTTCACGCTCAAGAATGCGAATCTGTTGGCGCTCCTCGCCGATGCGGGCGGGCTCTTCTTCCAGTTCGTCTGGCATGCGGTGTGGAGTCCGGGAGGCGCCGTGGTGCTGGCGGGCTTTGCGCTGCTTGGGTGGGTGCGGCGCCAGATGGTGCGGCGCCGGCTGGCACCGGAGGGCCGGCTGCGCGCTGAACTCGCGGAGACGATGCGCCAGCTCGCCCGGCGTGCCGTTCCGGAACGTCTGGTCCGGCGGCCGTACGAGAGCTGGGGCGCGTGGCTGAAGCGCGTGGAGCTGGAACTGCCGGCTGATGCCGCCGCAACGCTGCGCGCGCTGGCGGAACGGTACCAGGTGCTGCGCTATCGGCCGCATCTCGACGAGGCGGCGGCCCGGGCGTGGCTGGCTGAGGCGCGCCGGTCGCTGCGGTAGCCGACGTCGGACGCAGGCCGCGGAGTGTGGTATCATGACAGCATGAACGCGATGGTCGAAAAGTTGAAACAGGCCCGCTGCGTCGCCGTCTTTACGGGCGCGGGGGTTTCCACGCTGTGCGGCATCCCCGACTTCCGCGGACCGCAGGGGCTGTACCGCCAGCCCGACGCCGAGCGCCTCTTCGACATCGAGTGGTTTCGGCGCGACCCGTCTGTCTATTACAACGGCTGCCGCGAGCTGGTGTACGGGCTGCGGCGCTTCAGTCCGGGGCCGGTGCATGAGGCGGTGGCGCGGCTGGAGCGGGCCGGCGTGGTGGGCGGCGTGATCACGCAGAACATCGACATGCTGCACCAGAAGGCAGGCTCGCAAAAGGTGTACGAAGTTCACGGTTCGCCGCTTCTGCATCACTGCTGCGGGTGCGGCCGCGAGAAACGCTTCGAGGAGATCTGCGCGATGCTCGAGCAGGCGGCGGTCCCGCGGTGCGAGCGGTGCGGGGAAGCCTATAAGCCCGACATCACCTTCTTCGGCGAGATGCTGCCGGAGGCGGCGTTCGAGAGCGCCGTGGCGCTCGCGCGGCGGGCGGACCTGATGGTGGTCTTGGGGTCATCGCTCACCGTGCACCCCGCCGCGTCGATCCCGCCGCTGACGCTGCGTGCGGGCGGCGAACTGGCGATCGTCAACGCGCAGCCCACGCCGCTCGACCGGCTCGCGGTGCTGCGCGGCGACGACCTGGCGGCCTTTGCGTCCGCGGTGCTGGCGGCGTGGCCCGTCCCGGCCTGACCCAGCCGCGCGTGTACGGAAAACAGAACCGCTTGAGCGCAAAAACGGCTGCGCCCCGCACCTTTACTCCGGCTTTGCCGCATGATAGACTTTTCAGCGATGCGGGCTGAGGTTGTTCACACAGCCAAGGCCACATGCGTGTGAGCGTCCGGACTTGCAGAAAGGGGGCGCGCAGTTCACTGCGCGCTCAGAACGGGTATGCGCAACGCCGTGAAGGTCATCGCGTTTCAGCTGGGGTGGCTCGTCTGCGTGCTGAGCGGAGCGCGCGGGAAGCTTCTGCCGGCGCTGCTTGCCGCCGCGGCCGTGCTCGCCTGCGACCTCTGGCTCGCGAGGCAGAGGCTCGCGGAGGAGCTCCGGCTCATGGCCTGGGCGACGCTGCTCGGATTCGCTGTGGAGACCGTGAACCTCGCGGCCGGGGTTTTCTCGCTGACCGCTCCCGGCCCTTACCCTTGGCTCTGCCCCGTGTGGCTGGCGCTCCTGTGGACGCTTTTCGCGACCTTGCTGCGGGGGCCTTTGGCGTGGCTCTCCGGACGGTATGGGCTGGCCGCGCTGCTGGGCGCCCTTCTGGCCGCGCCGAACTACTTTGCCGGGGCCAGGCTCGGGGCTGTGATCATGAACGCCAACCGGCTCTTCAGCATCGCGATGCTCGGGGCGCTGTGGGCCCTTGCCATGCCGGCCCTGCTCGGGCTGGCGCGGAGGGGGCGAGAAACCGGCGAAAGGGATATGTGATGGGGCCCTATCTTCTGAGCTTAGGGGTGATCTTGGGCTACATGTCCGGCTGTTATGCCCTCTCCCTGATCAGGGGGCGCAACGACCTCGCGGACATCGCCTGGGGCCCGGGCTTCCTGCTCGTCGGCGGCACGTCGCTGCTGGCGGGGGGCGTCTACTCCTGGCGGGGGCTGCTGCTTCTCTGGCTGGTAATCCTCTGGGGCCTGCGCCTCGCGCTGCATATCCGCGCGCGCAACAGGGGCCGAGGCGAGGACCCGCGCTACCGGCAGTGGCGGGAAGCCTGGGGCCGCTGGTTTGCCCTGCGCTCCTTCCTGCAGGTCTTCATGCTGCAGGGGCTCCTTCTTGTGATCGTGGGGCTCCCGCTGATCCACGTGAACGCGTCGCCTTCGACACCCTTTTCCGCGCTGGACCTCTTGGGTCTCCTGATCTGGCTGGCGGGTTTCCTGTTCGAGGCCGTCGGCGACGGCCAGCTGCTCGCCTTCATGCGGAATCCGGAAAACAAAGGGAAGCTCATGACCGCCGGGCTCTGGCGCTACACGCGCCACCCGAACTACTTCGGCGAAGTGACCCTCTGGTGGGGCTTCTGGCTGATCGCCTGCGGCGCGCAGGACGGGTGGCGCACCGTCATCGGGCCGCTGACCCTCACGCTCCTCATCCTGAAGGTCTCCGGCATTCCGATGCTCGAGCGAAGATATGCCGGCAGGGCCGACTTCGAAGCGTACAAGCGCAGGACCAGCGCCTTTCTGCCGCTGCCGCCGCGCGATGAAAGGAGTTCGTCATGAAGATCGCGATCGTGGGAGGAGGCATTTCCGGGCTGACCGCCGCGTATCTGCTCGCGGACGAGCACGAGGTGACGCTCTTTGAGGCGAACGACTATCTGGGCGGCCACACGCATACCGTGGATGTTCCGCGGGCGGACAAAACCTGGGCCGTGGACACCGGCTTCATCGTGTTCAATGAGCGGACCTATCCCAACTTCATCGCGCTGCTGCGCAGGCTGGGCGTGGCCTCGCAGCTCAGCGACATGAGCTTCTCGGTATCAGACCGGAGAATCGGGCTGGAGTACCGCGCTTCGAACCTCAACACCCTCTTCGCACAGCGGCGCAACCTCGTCAACCTGGCTTTCTGGCGCATGCTGAAGGACGTCTTCCGCTTCCGCAAGGAGACCTTGCCCCTGTACGGTCACAGTGACATGTCCCAGTCGCTGGGCGACTACCTCGAGTCGCACGGCTACTCGCGCCTGTTCATCGACGAGTTCATCGTGCCCATGGGCAGCGCGATCTGGTCGGCAGACCCCAAGCAGTTCCTTCATTTCCCCGCGGCGGCCTTCGTGACTTTCTTCGCCAACCACGGCATTCTGGAGGTGAAAGACCAGCCGAAGTGGCGGGTCGTTGCCGGCGGCTCGCGCGAATACGTGAAGCCTCTGAGCGTGCGCTTCCGCGACCGCGTGCGCCTCTCGACGCCCGTCGCCGCGGTCAGGCGGTTTGCGGATCATGTGGAGGTCACCCCGCAAAGCGGCCTGCCCGAGGCCTTTGACCAGATCGTCCTGGCCTGTCACAGCGACCAGGCGCTCGCCCTGTTGACCGACCCCTCGCCCGCCGAGCAGGCGCTGCTCGGCGCCATTCCTTACCAGCCGAACCAGACCGTGCTGCACAACGACGCGGCGCTGCTGCCCTCCGTTCCGCGGGCCCGCGCAAGCTGGAACTGCCTGATCGCGCAGAAAGAGCAGCAGGGCGTTTGCCTCACCTATTGGATGAATCTCCTGCAGTCCTTCGACACGGCGGAGCCCTTCTGCGTCACGCTCAACAGCCCCGAGGCCATCCGGCCCGAGTCCGTCATCCAGCGGTTCGTCTACCACCACCCCGTCTACTCCGCCGCCGCCTTCGACGCGCAGAAGCGGCGCGAGGAGATCAGCGGCGTCAACCGTACCTGGTACTGCGGCGCCTACTGGGGCTGGGGGTTCCACGAAGACGGGCTGAAGAGCGCGCTGGCGGTCTGCGCGCGCTTCGGGAAGGAGCTCCGATGAACAGCTGCCTCTACGTCGGGCACCTTTCGCACAGGAGGCAGACGCCGGTGGCCCACGCCTTCCGGTACACGCTTTTCATGGTCTGCCTCGACCTCGCGGAGCTGGAGCAGGTTTTCCGCGGCCGCTGGCTCTGGTCGGTGGAGCGCTTCAACTGGGCCACGTTCCGCCGCGGCGACCACCTGCGGCGCCCCGGAACGCTGGACGCAGCCGTGCGCGCCACGGTCAAGGAGCAGCTCGGCTTCGCCCCGGCCGGCCCCATCCGGATCCTGACGCACCTCCGCTACTGCGGCATCTGCTTCAATCCGATCAGCCTCTACTACTGCTATGCGAAAGACGGGACAACGCTTGAGGCCATCGTGGCCGAGGTGCACAACACGCCCTGGGGCGAAGAGTACGCGCGCGCGCTGGATGCGCGGCCAGGGCCGCAGGACGGGGAGCATCATCTCTTTGAGCTCGACAAGGAGTTTCACGTCTCGCCCTTCATGCCGCTGGACATCCGCTACGCATGGCGCTTCACAGCTCCGGGCGAGAAGCTGGTCGCGCGTATGGACCTCTTCCGGGGCGGGGAGCCCGTGTTCGACGTCACCCTGAGCCTCGACCGCCGACCCATCAGCGGCGGCAGCCTGGCTTGGGCGCTGCTCCACTGGCCCTGGATGACGGCCCGCGTGATCTCGGCGATCTACTGGCAGGCGCTCAAGCTGAAGAGCAAAGGCGCGCCGTTTTATCCGCATCCTGAACTTCCCACGGTGAAGGAGGGCTTCTACCACCCATGAAGACGACGCGACAGACCCCGGCACTGCGGCCAGGCCTGCTGACCACTGTTGCGCGGAACGCGCTGTTCAAGACCCTCGCGACCCTTTCTCATGGCGCTCTCACCGTCATCGAAGAGGATGCGGGCCGGACCTTCGGCGACCCTCGCGCGGCCCTCCGCGCGACCCTGAGCGTCCGCGACGCCGCGTTCTACCGGCACGCCGTCTTCGGCGGCAGCATCGGCATCGCCGAGGCGTACATGGACGGGCTCTGGGATTGCGACGACCTCACGAGCCTCGTGCGCATCATGGTCCTCAACCGCGATGCGAGGGACCGTCTGGAGCAGGGCTGCGCGCGGCTCGCTCTGCTTTTCCAAGGCCTCTGCTACCGCCTGCACGCCAACACGCGCCGCGGCAGCCGCCGCAACATCGCCGCGCATTACGACTTGGGGAACGCGCTGTACCAGCTTTTCCTTGATCCAACCCTGGCCTACTCCAGCGGTTTCTTCGCGACGCCGGACACCTCTTTGGAGGCGGCCTCCACCGCCAAGTTCGACATGATCTGCAAGAAGCTCCGCCTCACGCCCGACACCCGCGTGGTCGAGATCGGCACGGGCTGGGGCGGCTTCGCCCTGCATGCCGCGCGCCAGTACGGCTGCACCGTCACGACCACGACGATTTCCAGCCAGCAACACGAGCTCGCGGCCGCGCGCATCCGCGAGGCCGGGCTGGAGGACCGGATCACGCTGCTCAAGCAGGACTACCGCGACCTGAAGGGCCAGTATGACCGGCTCGTGTCGATCGAGATGATCGAGGCCGTGGGCGACCGCTATCTGCCCGACTATTTCCGCGCCTGCTGCCAGCTGCTGAAGCCGGACGGCCTCGCGCTCATCCAGGCCATCAGCGTTCCGGACCGCATCTACGACGCCTACACGAGAGAGCCGGACTTCATCAACACCCACATCTTCCCGGGGGGCTGCTGCCCCTCTCCGGGTGCCATGGCCCGCGCGGTGGCCGCCCGCACGGATTTCCGGCTGATCCATTTGCAGGACCTCACGCCGCATTACGTGCGCACGCTCCAGGCCTGGCGCGCGAGCTTCGTTTCGAACGAGGCGTCCGTCCGCGCCTTGGGGTACGACGACCGTTTCGTCCGCATGTGGCTTTACTACCTGTGCTACTGCGAGGGGGCCTTTGCCGAGCAGTTCACGACGGTTGCCCAACTGCTTTACGCGCGGCCGGACTTTCGGATGACGGGGACAATGGAATGACGGAGGTTCAACCATGACACACGGGCTGCTTGTCTTTGCGGCGATCCTGCCGCTCTTCATCGCGCTGGACTATCTCTGGCTGGCGGTCTTGATGAAGCCCTTCTATTTGAAGGAGCTGTCCGACCTGGCGCGCAAGACACCTGACGGCGGCGCGATCTTGCCGCGCCTGGGAGCGGCGGCCGGCGTCTACCTGGCCCTGCCCGGCGGCGTGGTGCTTTTTGCCTTGCCCCGCGCGGACCCGGCAAACCTGTTTGCGACGGCCCTCGCCTGGGGCGCGCTCTACGGCGTCGCCGTCTACAGCGTCTACGACCTGACCAACCGGGCGACGCTGCGCCACTGGCCCGTCCGGTTGGCCGCGGTCGATATCGCCTGGGGCGGAACGGTCTGCGCCCTTACGACCCTCGCAGCCGCCTTCATCCGGCAGGCGCTGTGAGAGGGCAGACACCGGTCTCCCCGAAAACCTGCGGGATGTTCGTCTGTCAAGGCCGTCCCCCAAACGTTTGATCACACGCCCGCCACGCGCGTCATGCGACCGCGTCACCTGGAGCCTCCCGCATCTGGGCGACGGGTCCTCGATTCAGATAAAATCCGATCCGGCCCCATCGCCGATCTTCATTTCGGCCACGTCTTGGAACCGCGTCACCAGCAGATAGGTCTGGACCTCAACGCCGCACAACGCCGTCGCAGGCGCGCGAGCGAAAGCCTCCAGATGCGGGTGCGTGCGGAGGAAAGCCGCGAACAGGGCCGAGTCCGCCTTGTCGACAATTTCCGCCGCCCGGCCCAGCGCGGTCACCGCCACTCCGGCCGTGAGATCTTCGGCGGAGCGGGTGCGGCTGTCGACGAGGAGGGACACTTCGGGACACGTCGTCAAGTTGCGGAACTTGCTGCTCTCGCGGCGTGTCACAAACGCGACGTGACGGAGATCGTCGGAAGCGACAAACGCCACGAGGCTGGTGTAAGGATGCCCGTCCTGCAGGGTCGCCACCACGGCCAGGTGTTGCGTCGTGAGCAACGTTTTCAATGTGGCGAACGCGGCTTTCGGGGTCTCAGGCATGGGGCGGACTCCAATTCCTTCGGATGAAAATGCGGGCGTGCGGGGCCCGCAGACCGTGCCGTTGTGCGTGAGCGCCTCGTGCCTGACAGCGTCGGGCCGTCTCTGACACAGCAAGGCCGCAATTCCCCTTCCACAAAAACCGCGTTAGGGGCGGCCGAGCGCGGCTTCGATGCGCTGCGCCAGGCGGCGGGCGAAATCTTCGGGTTTGTCGCGCGCCCAGGGGGTCACCACGTACTGCCGCGTTTCGAGCCCCAGCTTCTTGTCGCGCGCTTCATTCTCTTCGCAGGTCCAGAACACCGGCTTGCCGAGCCCCAGCGCGAGGCCCGCCTCGAAGTAGGCCAGCGCGGGCTGTCCGGTGAGATCCGCCACGACGATTGAGGCGCGGCGGACGTCGACGATCAGCTCGTCCGTGATCTTGTTGACGTGCTCGCGGCTGTCGACGCGCGCGGCGGTGAAGCCGGCGGCCTGGAGGCCGGCCGAGAAGCCCTGCGTCCAAAGGGCGTCAGACTCCCTCTCCAGCGTGAGCGAGACCGCCGCGACCGGCGGCGTGGCGGAGGACGCCGCAGCGCTGTCGAGCGCGGCCCAGCCGGCGGGCGTGAGCCGGTAGGCCAAACCGCCCCCGCCTTGCGGGCCCTTGCGGGCGGCCGCTGCGTCTTCCTCGATCATCCCTTTGTCGGAGAGGTAGCGCAGGCAGAAGAGCAGCTCGTTCTTGTTGGCGCAGAAGCCGACGGCCAGCTCGGACGGCGTGAGGGCGACCGTGTCGGCCATCGTCTTGGAGCGGCGGCGCAGGTACTTCAGCAGGTAGTCGCCTTTAGTCACCAGGTCCGTGTCGCGCGGAACCACGATCCGGGCGGCCTTGTCGAGCTCGGTCCAGGACTTGAACAGGTCGACGGTGATCAGCACTTTTTCGCCGAGGGTCTCCCAGGTGTTGCGGCAGAGTCCGGAGAGCAGGTGGAGGGGCGGGAAGGCCGGCGGGCTGTTCATCAGCTGCGTCTCGGCCAGCGTCTGGATCTGGAAGCGGCCGCAGCGGGGGCAATGGATCTCGGAGGTGTTGCTGCCTGCGCCCGAGTGGGCGACGTTGGGGGTGCGGCAGACGGGACAGGGCGTTCGGTTATCCATGGCGCAAGCTCCTTTGGCCGGACGGCCGTTTTAGAGGATGCCCAACTATAGCGCATGGTCGCGCCCGGTGTCGAGCGCCGGAAAAAAGAACGGGCGGGTGCCCGGCACCCGCCCGCAGACCCGCTGAGCAGAAGGCGGGCCTCAATCACTGGACCCACTCGCGGGTCCGGCGCACTTCCCAGCGGCCGGGCTGCCACTGCTTGCAGCGGCGGCCATAGGCGTCGAGGGTCTCGATCCAGACGCCCTCGACCCAGACGCGCTCTTCGCGCTCCTGCCAGTAGCCGCTGTTGACGACCACGGTCTGCACCACGGGGGCGGGCTGCGCGTAGACGACCGGCGCGGGCGCGACCACCACGGGCGGCGGCAGGCACACCACGGGACGCGGGGCGCAGTAGACGGGACGCGGGGCGCAGTAGACGGGATGCGGGGCGCACACGATCGGCGCGGGGCCGTAGTGACCGCCGTGGCGGCCATGGTGGCCGCCGCCGTGCCCCATGTTGCTCAGGCCGAGCGAGAAGAAGCCGCCGTCGCCGTTGCTGACGCCCAAGCCGAAGCTGAACGCGTCGGCCCGGGCCGGGGCAGCCGCCCCGGCGGCGATCAGCATCACGAGACCGAAAATGAAGAGGGAGGAGTGTGTACGTTTCATGACTCTGCCTTTCTGGCCGCCGCTTGCGGGGATGATCCGCGGTTTCAGCGCAACGGCCTTAAACAGTTGCATTAAACGAATGCTTAAGGCCTTTATTGCCGGGGCGCGCAAAAATTGCGGGGACCCGTTGTGTGTTGCCACGCGGGGCCGTTTTTGGCTTAATACGGGGCACAGCAAAGGATTTTAGGTATGGCAGAACTGATTGTCGCGCTTGACGTTTCCTCCACCGCCGAAGTCGAACAGGTTGTCGACCGTCTCGGCGATTCGGTGTCGTTTTACAAAATCGGGCTGGAGCTCTTCAGCGCGGAGGGCCCGGCGGTGGTCAAAGCCGTCAAGAGCCGCGGCAAAAAGGTGTTCCTGGACCTGAAGCTGCACGACATTCCCCGGACGGTGGAGCGTGCCGTGAAGGCCGGCGCGGCGCTCGGCGTGGACCTGATGACCATTCATGCGGTCGGCGGCAAGGCGATGATCCGCGCCGCGAAGGATGCGGCGCTCTCCTGCGGCGAGCGCGCGCCCAAGATTCTGGCGGTGACCGTGCTGACGAGCCTCGACCAGGCCGACCTCGGGGACCTCGGCGTGTCGCGCGAGATGAAGGCGCAGGTCGAGGCGCTGGGGCTTCTGGCCTGCGGCAACGGCGCGGACGGCATCGTCTGCTCGCCCAAAGAGGTGGCCAACATGCGGGCGGTGCTCGGACCGCAGGCGCTGCTGGTGACGCCCGGCGTGCGTCCGGCCGGCGCCGATGTGGGCGACCAGAAGCGCGTGGCCACGCCGGGGCAGGCCGTGAAGGACGGGTCGACGCATCTGGTCGTCGGGCGTCCCGTCCTCGAGGCGGCCGACCCCTGCGCCGCGGCGCGCGCGATCGCGGCCGAGATGGCGGGCGCGTAGAAGCGGGCCGCGTCAGCGCATCAGCGTCAGCCAGGCGGCCACGATGGCGAGCGAGACGAGCGTCACCGGCACCCCGGTGCGCGCGTGTTCGCGGAAGCTCAGTTCGACGCCCTGCGCGCGGGCCTGTTCGATCACGATCAGGTTCGCGATGCTGCCGATCGTGATGAGGTTTCCGGCGAAGGTGCTGGCCAGCGCCAGCACATACCACGACTCGGCGGGGGCGCCGTCGAGAAACCGCACCAGCAGCATCACGGCGGGGACATTGCTCACCAGATTGCTCAGCAGCGCGCCCACGAAGGTCAGCGAGACGGGGTCCGCAATCGCGGCGCCGTGCCGTTCGAGCCACGCCAGCAGCTGCTCGGGGGCGCCGGTGGTCTCGATGCCGGCGATCACCACGAACAGGCCGCAGAAGAGCATGATGAGGCTCCAGTCGATCAGACCCAGCAGCTTGCGCACGTCCATGCGGCGGCTGCACAGCAGCACGCCGGCGGCGGTCAGGGCCGTGATCTCGCGCGGCACGGAGGTGAAAAAGAGGGCCATCACGGCCAGCATCACCAGCAGGCCCTTCCACATCGGCCAAGAGACGCCGGATGCGGCTGGCGCAGACGGGGCCCCGGCAGCCGCATCCGTGGCGGACAGGCCCCCGCGCAGCCGGCCCCGGTAGAGGAGCAGCAGGAGGGCGTATGCGGCCGCCATCGACAGCAGCGACGGCACACCGCACCACAGCAGAAAGGGGCCGAAGGCGAGCCGCCCGACCTGGCCGAGCAACATGTTCTGGGGATTGCCGATGAGCGTGGCGGCCGAGCCGATGTTGCTGGCGCAGGCGAGCCCGAGCAGATACGGCATGGGGTTGAGACCCGCCCGCAGCACCGCGGCCGTGAGGATCGGCGTGAAGGCGAGGCAGACGATGTCGTTGACCAGCACGGCCGACAGGAGGCCGCTCACGGCCATCAGCAAGAGGAGAAAACGCTTGGGGTGTCCGGTCAGGCGGCTCAAGGACTCCGCCGCACGGGCGTAGAAGCCGCTGAGGCGCAGCTGCGCGGAGAGCAGCATCAGCCCGAACAGCAACAGCAGGGTCGGCGCGTCGATCGAGGCCATCGCCGATTGGAGCGGCAGGATGCCGGCGCTCACCATCGCGATCGCGCCCAGCAGGGCGATGCCGGTGCGGTCAATGGTCAGGCCGGGAAACCCGCCCACCGCGATGCCGCAATAGGTGACGATGAAGATCAGCCAGCACGTCCATGTCGTTGCCATAAGGAATCATCTTATCGCACGGCTTCGGCGCCTGTCGAGGGCCTGCCCGACCTTTTTCGACCGAGGCCCTTGACTATGCGGCGGGCCCTCCGTATAGTTTGTCGCAAAAAGGGGATCGTGATGGGGACTTTGAAACGTGCGGTGCTGGCGGCCGGCCTGGTGGCGGGCGGCGTTTTCGGGCAGACGCTGGAGACGGTGGAGCGGATCGACGTCGCGCCGGTCTGGGCGGGATGTCCCGTGAGTTTCGCGATGCTGACCCACAGCAACCGGCAGTTCCTCGCCTTTTACAGCGCCGAGCGCGTGATGACGCTGGCGCAGCGCGAGCTGAACACCAACGCCTGGACCTTCGTCGAACTGCCGTCGAAATTCGGCTGGGACAGCCATAACTACGTGACGATGGCCGTGGACGGCGACGGCTACCTGCACGTCTCCGGCAACATGCACTGCGTGCCGCTGGTCTACTTCCGCAGCGAGAAGCCGCTCGACATCCGCGGCATGACTCCCGTCCACCGCATGACCGGCGAGCGCGAGAAGCGCGCGACCTATCCGCGGTTCATGAAGGGCCCGGACGGCGCGCTGCTCTTCACCTACCGCGACGGCAGCAGCGGCAACGGCTCGACGCTCTGGAACCGCTACGACCTGGCCACGAAGACCTGGACGCGCCTGCTGGCGGAGCCGCTCTTCGACGGGCAGGGCCACATGAATGCCTACCCGTGCGGGCCGGTGCTCGGGCCGGACGGCTTCTACCACCTCTCCTGGGTGTGGCGCGACACGCCCGCCTGCGAGACGTGCCACGACATCAGCTATATCCGCAGCCGCGACCTGATCCACTGGGAGAATGCGGCCGGCACGCCGGTGCCGCTGCCGATCCGGCTCGGCGCGGACGTGGTGGTCGATCCGGTGCCGGTCAAAGGCGGGCTCATCAATCCCGGCCAGGCGATCGGCTTCGACGACCGCAACCGCGTGGTCGTGACCTACACCAAGTACGATGCGGCCGGAAACTCGCAGCTGATGAACGCGCGCTTGGAAGACGGCCGCTGGAACGTGGTGCAGACGTCGGACTGGGCCTACCGCTGGGACTTCTCGGGCGGCGGATCGATCATCGGCGAGATCGGCGTGGGGCCGGTCGAGCGGCAGAACGGCGCGCTCGCGCAGTCGTATTCGCACGCCAAGCTCGGCGGAGGCCGCTGGCGCCTGGACCCCGCGACGCTGAAGCCTGCGGGCAAACAGGAGAACCGCTTGAAGTGGCCCAAAGAGGTGGGGCGCCGGGAGCACCCGATGCGTGAGATGGGCGTGCGCAGCGCGTCGGACCTCGCCGCCGACCCGGAGAGCGGCGCATCTTGCGACGGCTTCTATTACCGCGCCACGTGGGAGTCGCTGCCGGCCAACCGGGACCGGCCCCAGCCGGGCGGCGTACCGCCGCCGGCGCAGCTGCGGGTGTTCAAGTTGAACGTGCAAAAATAAGGAGTGCAAGGATGACGGACGATGTCTATACGATCGGCAAAGAGATGGACCTGAAGCGCGAGATGAGGCGGACGCTGGAAACGCCGAAGCTGCCTGCGAACCTGATGCTCCAGATCATGTTCCTGACGTTCGATGTCCTGTACGGCAAGGCGCGCACGCTCCCCAAGGTGATGGTGCTCGAGATCCTCGCCCGCTATCCCTACTGGGCTTGGGAGCACGGCTCCTACGCGCTGCTCTCGAAGCTGCACTGCAGCACCCGGCCGCCGTCGCAGGAGAAGATCGAGACAGCCCTGCGCCATATCCAGATGGGCCGCGAAGCGCAGGACAACGAGCAGTGGCACATGCTGCTGTGGGCCGACCTCTGCCAGCAGCGGGGCATCAAGCTCTCGTGGCTCAAGCACTTCGCGCTGCCGCGCCACATGACCTTCGTCTACTTCTGCCTGACGCGCATCATGTACAAGCTCAACCCCGTCTGGTCGTTCGCGATGAACGCGGCCTTCGAGTCGCACGCGGAACACGAGTACATGCTGTTCGCCCGCGAGCACCCCGAATACGATACCGTGCCGGTGGAGTCGGTCTGGTTCAAATACTATCCGAAACAGGCGTCGCTGGGCGACCTCGTGCGGCGCGTCGGCTTGGACGAGCGCGACCACATGAACCACTCGCTCGACGAGATCAAGCGCCTGCGCGGCTAGCGGGGCGGCAGGTGCGGCGCGAGGATCGCGGGCAGCGCCGACGCGAAAGGCGTGCGCTGCCCGATGCCGAGGCGCTCCAGGTCCGAGGTGTCGAGGTGGGCGTTCTTGGGGCGCGGCGCGCCTGCGGGCGGCGCGGCGTCCGGGGCGAGGCGCGAGGGGTCGAAGCCCAGCAGCGGCGCGAACGCCTGCGCCATGCCGTATTTGGTCATCGGCTCGCTGCCGCTCCAGTGGAAGAGGCCGCGGAGCTCGGAGTGCGCCAGCTTGTGCGCCACCATCTGGACCAGCACCGCGGCCACGTCGGCCGTGTGCGTGGGATAGCGCGTGGCCCAGTCCTCCATCGCCAGCCGCTCGCCGGGCTTGGCGCCCAGCATGTTCTTCGCGAGCACGGTCACCGGCGACTCGTCGAGCGTCTCGACTTCGCCGTACAGGATCGGCACGCGCAGGATCGCGTAGTCTCCGCCGGCCGCCTGCACCGCCTGCTCGCCGTCGAGCTTGCTCTGCCCGTAGGCGTTGAGCGGGTGCGTCGCGTCGCCGGGGCGGTAGGGCGGACGGGTGCCGTCGAACACGTAGTCGGTCGAGATGTAGATCAGGAACGCCTGGCGCGCGGCTGCCCACTGCGCCAGCGTCGCGGTCGCGCCGACGTTCAGGCGCTGCGTACCCTGCGGGTCCTTCTCGCTCACGTCGGGCCGGCGCTCGGCGGCGGCGTGGATGATCACGTCCGGCGCGGCCGCGTTCAGAAAGGCCGGCAGCTGCGCGGTCTGCGAGAGGTCGATGCGTTCCAGCCCGGGGCCGCTCCGCCGGAACGAGGTGCCGGTGACGTGCCAGCCGCTCCGTGCGGCGCAGGCGCGCAAGACCGGCCGGCCGAGCAGGCCCGACGCGCCGGTGATCAGGATGCGGGGAGCGGTCGTGTTCATGGCGTCCTTTCGTTCGGTCAGGTGAGGCGTTTGAGCAGGTTTTCGGCCAGGGCCGCGAGCGGCGCGGTGTCGCCGGGCAGGCCGCCGAGCGCGTCGACGGCGCGCCGCGTGTGCGCCTCGGCCCAGTCGCGCGCCTCGGCCTCGGACATCACGTCGAGGCAGGAGAGCTCCGGCTTGGCGTCGGACTTGGCCTCCTGGGCGTCGAGCAGGTCGTCGATGATCTGGAAGGCGAAGCCCAGCCCGTCGGCAAAGGTCGAGAGCCGCGCGAGCGCGTCGGCGTCGGCCCCAGCGGCGACCGCGCCCAGCCGGCAGGCCGCGCGGAACAGGTCGGCGGTCTTGTGCTGGAACACGTAGTCGATGACGGCGCGCGTGGGCGCGGCCGCAAAGCGGATGTCCTCGACCTGCCCGCCGATCACGCCGGCCGCGCCGGCGGCCGAGGCGAGCTCGCGGACGAGCGCCGCGACGGTGCCGGGGCGCTTTTCGGGCGTGCGCGCCAGGACTTCGAAGGCGAGGGTCTGGAGCGCGTCGCCGGTGAGCACGCCGAGCGCCTCGCCGTATTTCGCGTGGACGGTCGGCTGGCCGCGGCGCAACAGGTCGTTGTCCATGCAGGGCAGATCATCGTGCACCAGCGTGTAGGTGTGCAGCAGCTCGACGGCGGAGGCGGGGCAGGCGGCGTCGTCGGCCGCGCCGCCCGCGGCTTCGGCCGCGGCGAGGCAGAGGATCGGGCGCAGGCGCTTGCCGCCCGAAAGCACCGCGTGGCGCATCGCCTCCGCGAGGACCGCGGGACGCGTGTCGGCGGACGGGAGACAGGCGAAGAGGTGCGCTTCGGCGCGGGCGCGGCGCTCCGCGAGGTAGGAGGGAAGGTCGAACGTCATGGCGGCAGTATAGTTGAACGTCATGGGCGAGGCAAGCCGTGCGGGGAACGGGGGAGAAAGGAAGAGTTAAGAGGGAATAGGGAAGAGTCGATGGATTGTGAAGACGCTTCCCTGTTAACTCTTCCCTATTAACTATTCCTTCTTCCCTAGTTTGGGCGGCGGGTGGTATGGTACTCGCCATAAACGGAGGGGCCTGATCACGGGATGACGATCGACGGCAAAGAGATTGAAACGGACGGCGCTATGACGGTCTATGAGGCGGCGTGTCGCCTCGGCACCCGCATTCCGACGCTTTGCCACCGCGAAGGGGTGCACCCGGTCGGCGGGTGCGGTCTCTGCACCGTGGAAGACACGGCGTCCGGCCGTCTGCTGCCGGCGTGCGTGACGCGCGCCGAGCCGGGCATGACGATCGAGACGGCTTCGGCGGAGGCGCTGCAGGCCCGCAGGGACGCGCTGGAGCTGCTGCTCAGCAATCATCCGGCCGACTGCGAGGCGCCCTGTCAACTGGCCTGCCCGTCGGGGCTGCCTGTGCCGCGCCTGCTGGAGGCGGTCGCGGCGGGGCGCTTCGACGAGGCTACGGCGCTGGCGCGTGCCTATCCCTTCGTCTGCGGGGGTGCGGCTCCCTGTGAAAAAGCGTGCCGCCGCAAGCCGCTCGGCGGCGCGGTGGCGATCTGCGCGCTGCACCTCTGGCTGGCGGGCGCGTCCGGCGAAGCCGGGCCGAGGCCTGCGCTGAGGCGTTTCCGTTCGCGCATGGCCGGCCTCTCGAAGGAGACGCTGCTGTCGCTCTGCGCCGAAACGGGCGACCGCCGCATGGGCGCGGACGCGTCGGAGGTCACGCACGAGTCGGCGGTTTACGAGGCGGCGCGCTGCCTGCAGTGCGGGTGCCGGCGGCCGGACGACTGCCGGCTGCGCGAGCGGTGCGAGGAGGCCGGGGCCAAACAGGCGACCTTTGCCGGCGGCTGCGGCGCGGTGGTGCGTCAGCGCTCGGCCGCGGGCTTGCGCTTCGACTCGTCGCGCTGCGTGCTGTGCGGACTCTGCGTGCGCACGGGCGAGCGGCTGGGCGCGAGCCTCGCGCCCGCCTTCCACGGACGCGGGTTCGATGCGCAGATTGGTCCGCCTCTGGGCCGGACGTGGGATGACGTGCCGGTCGAGGTGCAGGCGGCCTGCGCGGCGGCCTGTCCGACCGGGGCGATGGCCTTCTCAGCGGATCGGAAATAGCAGGAACACGCCGACGGTCCAGAGCGCGTGGGAGACGACACACGCCGTCAGGTTGCCGCGCCAGCGGTAGAGCGCGCACCAGAAGAGTCCGGCCACGAGCGCGGCCATCACCAGCATGAAGTTGCCCGACACCAAGTGCACCGCGCCATACAGGCCTGCGCCCACAGCGAAGCCGATGTTCTTCCCCCAGCGCGCCATCGCCTGCTTCAGGACATAGCCGCGCCAGAACAGCTCCTCGCCGGGGCTGGTCACCAGCAGCAGGACCGCCCCGACCGCCCACGGGTTGCCCAGCTCGCGGATCGCGTAGATCGCCTCCACCTGCCGCGGCGCGAAGCCGAAGAGCTTGGCCGCGTAGAAGTCGCCGAGCCAGAAGACCCCGTAGAGCGCGGCCGCGGCGGCCACGCCGATCAGCGCCTCGCGCAGCGTCATCTCAGCCCGGCGCCACGGCACGCCCGCCGCCGCGAACGAGCCCGCGCACAGCGCGCAGACCGTGATCGTGATCTTCACCCAGAAGTTGCCGCAGTCGCAGCCGAACACCCAGCAGAAGCCCAGCGCCGCCAAGGCCGTCCAAATCCAGAAACGTTTGTCCATCCCTCTCCTCTATTTGATCGTCCCATCGTACACGTTTTGCGCGCCCGAGCCCAGTCGGCAGTTGGCGGTTCGACGGTGCTCGTGTTTGGGTTGGCGGGTGAAACTGCCCAAGGGGCCTTCAACAGTCAAGGAGAAGCCTGCTGTTGCGTGCTGCGCGGAAGACGGGGTGAAAGTCATAATTTAAAGCGGGACAAAACGCTGGGTTTGAACAAAAAACCCCGTGTGCCGGTCATCCTGCCCTTGCGCGGGTGCGCGCGGCCACGAGCCGGATTGCCTTTTCCGGGGCGGGAGGGTGGAGCATGGAAAGCCCCTCGCGCTGGCCGCACGGGCAAGATGCCCGTGCCACAGGGGAAAAGACCCCATTCGTCCGCTGAATCGGGGGCGCTCATCCGAGCGCCGGATTAAATGGGCTGGCCGTTCCGCGCCTCATATGCGGCCGCCATGGTGTGCGCGATGACGGCCGACGCTGGGCCGGTCATCGCGTGTGGCCGCTGGGTGGCGGAGGGGCTTCGGCTTCGCTGAGGAAACCGTCGCCGTCGCGGTCGAGTCGGTCGAAGTGGTCGGCCGGGCCGTCGAATTCCTGTCGCGAGACCTTTCCGTCGCCATCGCGGTCAAGGCGCCTGACGAACGACGGACGTCGAGCGACTGCGGGGCGAAGGTCAGGGGCCCGCTGTAGGGCCGGCCCTGACGCGCGCGGCTCGGCCACGCCGCCGCGGACGCAGCGCACAAAGTTGAGGATCCGGATCGCGTCGCCCTGCGGTCCGTGGCCTTGCGAATATTCGGAAGGATTTCCCTCCTTGGGGTCGCTGCGCTGGCATCCGGCTCCGTGAACATCCATCCAGCGGCCGCGCATGAAGCCCATGGCGCGGCCGAAGGCCACGTACGCCGCTTTCTCGCCGCGGCCATCCGCGCCGGCGTGCGTGGTGCCCGTCCAGTAGCAGGCGAAGTCCGCTTGGCCGGCCTCGTTGGTGATGACCGTGCAGGTGAAGAGCGGAGCGATCGCGGCGGAACGGGTCGTGTCCGGCGAGCGGCCGTAGTCCACGAGGCTCTGCAACTCCTTGGCGTTGGGCAGGCGCCAGTCGGACTTGCCGCCCAGAACCAGGCTTCCGGCGTAAGCGAGCGCGTCCTTCCAGCTGAATCCTTTTCCGCTGTCCGCCTGTTGCCAGGTCAACCCCGTGGCGTCGTCGGTGACCGTGCCGTCGCCGTTGCTTCGGAACCGGTTCTTGCCGTACGCCGGGTTGCCGCGCACGTAGAGCGCGTAGTACGTCTTTGCGCCGCCCCCGGGCATCGCGGCGACGGGATAGCCCTTGATGCGGCCGTCGGCGAAATTCACGCCGAACATCGTCTGGTTGCCGCCCATGGTCGTGCTGACGTAGCGCGTGCAAGTCGCGAACTGCGCGTCGATGAGCCGGTCGCCGTCTTCCTCCTTGCCGTAGCGGAACGTGAAGAAGCGCGTGTCGAGATACGGCGTCAGCCTGTCGGCCTCGCGGCTCGTCGGATCCGGGTCTGTGCCGCGGAAGTCCATCAGCGAATAGAGCTCTTTGATCGTGGGCAGGCGCCAGTCGGTGTGGCCGCCGGTGCGGCAACGGGAGGCGCCCGCCACCAGCTCGTCATAGGTCCGCTTTGATCCGGGGTCTTGCAGCCACATGAGGCCGGTGTTGAGGTCGCTCACCGTGCCGTCGCCGTTTTTGCGGAAGGCTGGCGCGACACCCTGATACTGGGCGTCCTGCCCGTGATAGGCCTCGTCCGCTTTCGGGTAGGCGATCTCTGTGTGGGCGCCGTAGCAGCGCTCTTGGCCCGTGTCGGGGATCACGTAGGCCGATGGCGCGGCTGAGGCCGTGAGCCAGGCGGTGCAGAGGATGGACAGACAGGACAACCGCATAGGTCGGCCTCCCGGGGTCAGATTGCCCGCGTGTCGTAGGCCCAATGCAACAGCGCCTGCCGCTGTTTCGCGCGGCAGGCGAGGTCGCCCGGGGCGCAGTGGTTGCGGACCTGGGTGAGGTGGCGGCGCATCGCGAGCCAGCGGCGGACCTGGCGCGCGTCGTCGGGGCAGCGTCGGCCCATGAAGTAGCGGCAGTACCACTGGAACCAGCCGCGCGGGTCCTCTTCGTAGAGCCAGCCCTTTGCGCGCCAGACTGCGAGCGGCTGCGACGCGTTCACGCCGAAGCGGTTCAGTGCGGGATCGTGGCGCGCGGCGCAGAGCTTGGCGCGGGCGAACCACTCGGGGGGGAACTCCGCCGCGCAGTCGGTCATGTATTTCCCGCCGAAGACGCCCAGCTCCAGCATCTGGGCAGGCGTCAGATCCGGACGGAACGAGGGGTCGAAGTGTTCGCCGGCGGGCTCCGTCAGCGTGTAGACGTAGCCCTTCTGCATGAGGTCGTTGACCTCGACGCGCGTGTGTCGCATGGGGCGCTCCTTTCTTTCGGTCCGGCATCCTCCCCGCAAGGGAGGCTCGCGCGGTTCACGGCGGCCGACAGAACGAAACGAAAGGTGCTAGTCGGCCTGCGGCGCGTCGACCTCGGCCACGAAACGCTCGCGGAAGACGCGCTTCACGAGGGCGAGGTGCAACTGTTCGTCTTTCTGCAGGTGCTTGGCGATCAGCTCATATTCACCGGCGTCGGAGGTGATGGAGGCATAGAACTGGCCGTCCAAGAGCAGGGTTTCGATTTCAAATGCGAAACGGAGCGCGTGCCGCAGGGTGACGGGGCCGGCCTGGACCGCCGCCCATTCGTTGAGCACCGCCGTCTGGCTGGCTCGGATCGCCTCTTTGTCGTATTTGCCGAAGCCGAAGAACACCTTGCCCTTGTCCGCGAGCGAGAGCATCGAGGAGAGGAAGGCGGCATGTTTCTTCTCGTCGCGGGCCAGAGTCTGCCAGAACTCGGCCAGCTCCGGAAAAGCGGCGGCGTAGGCCTCATAGAGCCTGCCGATGTCGGCCTCGTAGTCCGACAGTTTGATCAGCAGCTGCCGCTGCATCGCGATGACTTTCCGTTTGACTTCCATGCGGGCGGACTCCAGAACCAAGGGGACCTCACTTATCGACGCCTGTCGCGTCAATGGGATAAGAGAATACCATGGCTTCGTCGGCGTGTCCAACGGCCCCTGAGTCAAAAGAGTCCGTTCCTCACCCGAGGAGGTGCGCGAGGACCAGGCCGAGGGCGAACAGCACGCCGAAGAGGAAGTGCGTGCCGGCCGATTGGCCCTCGAGCTTGGCGATCCGGTCCGCGTCGCCCGCGCGGAAGCCGCCGGAGCAGGTTTTGATCGCGCCGAGGCTGAGCGGCAGCGCGAGCAGGACCAGCAGGCTCCAGGCGGGCAGCAGGCGGGCCAGTACCCCTGACGCTAGAACGAGGTAGGCCGCGAGGTGCAGGACGCAGAAGAGCGCGCGGGCGGCCGGGGCGCCGATGACCAGCGTCGTGGTCTTGATCTTCGCGGTGCGGTCGGTCTCGATATCGCGCAGGTCGTTGCCGTGCAGGACCGCAGCCACCAGGCTGGCGACCGGGAGCGACGCCACGAGGCAGGCCCACGAGACGGTGCGGGCCTGGGCGAAGTAGCTCGCCGTCACCATCAGGACGCCCATCAGCAGCGCGACCATCGGCACGCCGAGTCCGCTGTACTTGAAGCGCACGCCGGTGGTGTACCCGGCGGCGCCGGCGGCGCCGGCGGCGGCGAAGAGCAGCAGGCGCCAGTCGCTCAGCGCCGCGGCGGCGACGCCGAGTCCGCCGCCGAGCAGCAGCGCGGCGGCGCCCGACGCAAAGACCGCGCGCGGCCGGAGCTCGCCGGTGACCAGCTGCGGGGCGGTCGGCAGACGCGCCGCACTGTCCACTCCCGACTTGAAATCGCCGTAGGTGTTGAAGAGGTTGGTGGCGGTCTGCAGCAGCCAGCCGCTGAGCAGCGTCAGCGCGAGCAGGCTCCACGAGAAGCGCCCGTCCAGCGCGGCGAGCGCCGCGCCGACCAGCACGGGCACGGTCGAGGCGGTCAGCGACCAGAGGCGCAGCACGCCGAGCCAAGACGCGAAAGCGCGCTGACGCTTCGCGCTCGCCTTGGCGCACGGGGGGCGCTGTCCGCGGTCCGTCACTTCACCGTCGCGCCGGGGAGCGCGCCTGCGTCGGGCGCGACCACGAAGAGCGCGCCGTCGGGGTTGCCCGCCGCGAGGATCATGCCTTCGGAGAGGCCGAAGCGCATCTTTCGCGGCGCGAGGTTCGCCACCATCACGACCTGGCGGCCGACGAGCGCCGCGGGGTCGTAGGCCTTGCGGATGCCCGCGAAGACCTGGCGCGGCTTGGCCTCGCCGATGTCGAGCTGGAGCCTGAGCAGCTTGTCCGCGCCCTCGACCAGCTCCGCGGAAAGGACCTTGGCCACGCGCAGGTCGGCCTTGGCGAAGGTGTCGTAGTCGATGGTCTCCTTGACCGGCTCGGCCGCGGGACGGGCGGGCTCCGGCGCCTGGGCGGGCGCGGCTTTGTCTGGCGCGCGGCTGTCCTCGACCAGCTTGTCCACGGCGGCCTGCTCCACGCGGGTGGCGAGGTACTCGTAGGGCCGGACGGGAACGTTCTCGATGACTTTTTTCACGTCGCCCCACACGTAGGGGGCTTCGTTGAACAGCTTGGCGACCTTGGCCGCGTAGCCGGGCAGGACCGGCTGCATGTAGATCGTCAGCACGCGGAAGATGTTGAGGATCGAGGTCATCACGCTGCGGGCGGCCTCGGGGTCGGTCTTGACCAGCGCCCAGGGCGCTTTGGCGTCGAAGTACTGGTTCGCCTGGTCCGCCAGCTCGCGCACCTCGACCATGACCTTGGCGAAATCGCGCGCCTCATAGTGGGCGGCGATGGTCTCGGCCCAGTCCACGGCTTTGCTGTGCAGGGCGCGTCCCTCTTCGTCCAGGGTGCCGGTGGTGCCGCCGAGGCTCTTGTGGAGCATCTGCGCGCCGCGCGAGGCGAGGTTGGTGATCTTGCCGACGAGGTCGGAGTTCACGCGGTTGACGAAATCGCCGAGGTTGAGGTCCATGTCGTCGGTGGTGCCGTTCAGCTTGCACGCGTAGTAGAAGCGCAGGTCTTGGGCGTTGAGGTGGTCCAGGTAGGAGCGCGCCTTGATGAAGGTGCCTTTGGACTTGCTCATCTTCTCCCCGTTGACGGTGAGGAATCCGTGGACGAACACCTGGTTCGGCGTCTTGAAGTCGGCGGTGTGGAGCATCGCGGGCCAGAACAGGCAGTGGAAGCGCACGATGTCTTTGCCGATGAAGTGGTAGAGTTCCGCCTCGGGGTTCTGCCACCAGGCGTCGAACGATTCGCCGTGCGTCTTACACCACTTCTGGAGCGAAGCCATGTAGCCGATGGGCGCGTCGACCCAGACGTAGAAGAACTTGTTGGGGTGGCCCGGGATCTCGAAGCCGAAGTAGGGGGCGTCGCGCGAGATGCACCAGCCGCGGAGCGGCTCGTTGAACCACTCCAGCAGCTTGTTGGCCACGTCGGGCGCGGTGTGCTTGGGGATCCAGGTCTGGAGAAAGCCGCGGAAGGGTTCGAGCTCGAAAAAGAGGTGCTCGCTGTCGCGCGTGACGGGCGGCTTGCCGCAGATGGCGCAGCGGGCCGCATTCAGCTCCTCGGCGGCATAGGTCTGGCCGCACGCGTCGCAGGAGTCGCCGTACTGGTTCTCGGCGCCGCACTTGGGGCAGGTGCCTTTGACGAAGCGGTCCGGTAGGAACATCTTGTCGTGCTCGCAGTAGAGCTGGGGCAGGCTGCGCGTGGTGACCGCGCCGCTCTTCTGCATCGCCTGGAAAATGGCGGTGCTGAACGCGCGGTTTTCGTCGCTGTTCGTGGAGTAGTAGTGGTCGAAGCGGATTTCGAAGTCGGAGAAATCCCGGGTGTGCTGCGCGTAGCTGCGGGCGATCAGCTCTTCGGGCGTGATGCCTTCGGCGCGCGCGCGCACCATGACCGGCGTGCCGTGGGTGTCGTCCGCGCAGACGTAGACGCAGGCGTGGCCGCGCATCTTCTGGAAGCGGACCCAGAAGTCGGTCTGGATGTACTCCACCAGATGGCCGATGTGAATGTCGCCGTTCGCATACGGCAACGCGGATGTGACCACGATCTTGCGCTGTTTCGTAACCATGAACTCTCCTCAAAGGGGGCCGGCGCCCGCGACGCGGACGCCCTCTCGACCAAACAAAACGCATCAGTTTAGCGCGTTTCGCGGGATTGCGCTACCCCCGGCAGAGGGAATGCCCCGAGTTTCGGCGGACGGGGCGCGGCCCGCCGACGGGCGGAAGAGCGCCTCGAGGACGTCGCGCAGGAACTGTTCGTCGGCCAGGTCATCGGTGATTTCCGGCGGGAAGGCGACGCGTCGGCGGAGGTCGGCCGCGAGGTCGCGGTAGAGCGTCAGCCGCGCGGCGGGCTCCAGCGTCTCGCGGCGCCGCAGGGCTTGGAAGATCAGCGAAGCCTCCTCCGGCGTGACGTTCTGGCGGAGGCGCGCTTCGAGCCGCGGAAACGCCTGCAGCGAGTTCCAGTGGCCCGCGTTGAGGGCCTCGATGTTGGGGACGGACTGCGGGTTGACGACGATCACCACGGTGTCCGCGGCGAGGTCGCCGAGGCGCTGCCCCAGCGGCGAGAGCCAGGAGGCCAGGCCGCCGACGGCATAGACGAACGGGAGCGCGTCCACGGTGCGCAGCAGGTTGCGCACGACGATCTGGGAGAACGTCAGGCGCAGGCCCCGCGCATCGGCCACGCGCAGCCGCAGCAGCCACTTCCCCACGGTCTGGCCGCGCCAGCGCCACTCCAGCAGGATCGCGTACAGGAACGAGAGCAGGAAGTAGGCGAGCGTGAAGAGCGCGCCCGCGAAGTCGGGACTGATCCAGCGGAGACCCTGGGCGGCCGCCGACAGGACGCGGGCGATAGTCATCAGCATCAGCGCGTCGACGAAGACCGCGATGCCCCGCAAAACCGGGCTGGCCAGCGGCAGCGTGAGGAGCACGCCTTCGGGGGTCCGGATCTGGAGCGTGCGCGCTTTCATGCGGCGGGCGCTCCTTTGTCAGTGGACGGGCGGGCGGCTGGCCGGCGGCCTGCGCGCGCGAGGAAAAACCCGAGCACCGCCAGCTCGGCGAGGCCGAAGGCGATCTTCAAGGGGTAGAGGGCGGGGCTGTGGTACTGCGAGAGGAAGGACTCCACCAGCGCGGCGTACGCCAGCAGGACGGTCGCGCCGCCCACCAGCGTGGCGAGGTCCGGCAGCACGGCCCGCACGCGCAGGCCGAAACGCTGCCGGCTGCGCTGCCCGAACAGGACCGCGCCGAGCAGCAGGCCGGCCTGGCCCGCGATCAGGATGCAGGGGATCTCGACGGTGCCGTGCGGCAGCAGCCAGGCGGCCAGGAAGCGGCCCTGGCCGGCCAGCAGGTAGTCGGCGCAGATGCCGCCCAGCATGGCGCCGTTGTAGAAGAGCAGCAGTCCGCTGCCGATGCCGTAGGCGATGCCGGCCGCCAAGGTGAAGAACGAGACGCGCGCGTTGTTCTGCAGCAGGAACGCCGAGAAGTTCTGTCGCCCCTCGGTGTTCTTGAGGCTGGACGACTCTTCGCGCTCCACCCGCTTGCGGGGGTCGAGCCGGTCGTGTCCGAAGGGCAGCAGGACGCTGCGCGAAGGCGGGTCGAAGGTCAGGGCGGCCGCGCCGAAGAGGGTGCCTCCCAAGGTGATTGCGCAGGCGAGCGCGAAGAAGCGGAACTGGCGCCGGAAGGCCTGCGGGAAGGTGCGCAGGAACCACGCGGCGGGGGTAAACCGGACCCGCCGCAGCGGCGTCGCGTGGATCTCGCTGTAGGCGCGGGTGACCAGGTTCGAGAGCGACGCCTGCAGGGCCGGCTCCGACACGGAGTTGTCCAGCTCGGCGAGGTCGCAGGAGGCGCGCTCGTAGAGCGCGTGAAGCCGCGTGATCTCGTCGAGCGAGAGGGCGAGCCCCGGGTCCCGCTCGAGCCGGACGAGCTGGGCCTCCAGCGCTTGCCAGTGGGGCTGGCCGCGCACGATGAACCGTTGCAGGTCGACGATCACAGCAGCTGCCTCTCTTTCACGGACAGATAGTGGGTGATCAGCGCGGCGGTCGCGTCGCCGGAGGGCGCGAGCGAGCTGCGGATGCCGCAGCTGCGCAGACGCTGCTCGAGCTCGCGCAGCTGCCGCCACTGGAGGTGGCCTGCGGCCTCGCGCCACAGCTCTTCCGCGTCGGCGGGCGGCGCGCCGGAGAAGGCCGGCCGGACCTCGCGCGGCGTGAGCAGCGGGACGGCGAGCAGGTGCTGGCGCGCCACGAGGCGGGCGGCCTGCAGGAAGGGCTCGGCGAGCGCGGGGCTGTCCAGATGGGTGAGGAAAAGCAGCAGGGCGCGCTTGGGAATGCGCGAGCGGATGAACGAGAAGAGGTCTTGGAAGTCGGGCGAGACCGGCTCGGTGGCCGCCGTATAGAGCGCGTTGCGGCAGGCGTCGAAGTGCCGCTTGCCGCTGCCGGCCGGCAGGAAGCTGACGACGGTGCGGTGAAACACGACCAGGCCGCAGCGGTCGCCGAGCCGCTCGGCGGCGAGCACCAGGGTGAGCGCGGAGCGGATGTACTGCTCCAGCACGGAGCACGATTCGGCGTCGTCCAGCGGCCGGCCGGAGAGGCGCGAGAGGTCGAGCACGACGTAGGCCTCCTGGGTGCGCTCGATCTGGAAGAGCTTGGTGACCGGGAAGCGGCGGCGCGCGGAGGCTTTCCAGTGGATGTCGCCGAGGTCGTCGCCGGGCACGTATTCGCGCAGCTTCTCGAACTCGCGGCCCTTGCCCGCCGTGCGGTGGGTGTGCACGCCCAGGTCGCCGCGCTTGAGGAACAGGGCGGGGGCCTTGCGGCGCTCTTGGCGCAGGTCGGGATAGACGCGCAGCTCGCCGGAGAGGGTCAGGCGGCAGACGGTGTGCCAGAGGCCCCACGGCGAGGAGGTCTCGCAGGCGACCCGTGCGAGGCGGTACAGCCCTCGCCGGGACGGGCGGCACGGCCAGGCGAGGAGCGCGCGCTCGGCCTCCGGGGGCAGGGCGCAGTCGAGCGTGGTCACGAGCGGCCCCGCTTCGGGCGGCAAGTCGAGCGCCACGCGCAGGCGCGCGCCCCGCAGGTGCGGCGGGAAGGCGAGCGTGAGCGCGAGGTTTCCGGGCCGCAGGCACGAGAGCCGCGTGACGTCCGGCGCGGCGGCGGCGAGGCCGTGCAGCCGCGTCGCGCCGCGCCAGGCGTCGAAGCAGCCGACGACCAGCGCGGCGGCTGCGAACAGGCCCGCGCCGGACGCCGCCTGCGGCGCGAAGGTCGCGGCGAGCGCGGCCGGCGCGAGCGTCATGGCGCTCCAGAAGAGCAATCTGTTGGACGGGACAAGCATGGCGGGGGCGCCGGCGGGTTAACGGGGGATGGGAATGTCTGCGAGGATCTGGGCGATGACCTCTTCGGTGGTGAGGCCCTCGACCTCGTGCTCGGGGCGGAGGAGGATGCGGTGGCCGAGGACCGGCATGACGATCTCGCGGAGGTGGTCGGGCGTGACGAAGTCGCTGCCGGAAATCGCGGCGAGGGCGCGCGCGCCCAGCACCAGGGCCTGCGTGGCGCGCGGCCCCGCGCCCAGCAGCACGCTGTCGCGGGTGCGGGTGGCGCGGACGATCTCGACCGCATAGCGCACCAGCTCGTCCCGGACCGTGATGCCGGCGAGGCTATCGCGGAGCTGCGCGAGCGTCGCGCCGTCGAGCACCGGCGCGAGCGCGGGGCGGTCGAGGCGCGCTTCGGGCGCGTCGCCGGCCAGCATGGCGCGGGCCAGGCTCAGCTCTTCTTCCTGCGCCGGGTAGGCCATGACGATCTTGAGCATGAAGCGGTCTTTCTGCGCTTCGGGCAGCGGGTAGGTGCCCTCGTACTCCACGGGGTTCTGGGTGGCGAAGACTGTGAAGTCCGGCGCGAGGGCGTGCGTGTCGCGGTCGATGCTGACGCGGCGCTCCTGCATCGCTTGGAGCAGCGCGGACTGGGTCTTCGCCGGGGCGCGGTTGATCTCGTCGGCCAAGAGGAAGGTGGTGAACACGGGGCCCGGCAGGAGCCTGAACTGGTTCGACTGGAGGTCGAAGATGCTGGTGCCGGTGATGTCGGCCGGCATCAGGTCGGGGGTGAACTGGATGCGGCCGAACTCGCAGCCGAGCACGCGGGCGAGGGTGCGCACCAGCAGGGTTTTGGCGATGCCGGGCACGCCCTCGATGAGCGCGTGCTGGTTGCAGAGGATGGCGGTCAGGCAGAAATCGATCGCCTTGTCTTGGCCGAACACGACGGTGGCGACCTCCGCCTTGGCGCGGTCGAGGGTTTGCAGCAGGTGGTTCATGTCGGTCATGGCGTATCTCCTTGGGCCGCGCATGCCTCCATGCGGGCGTGTTGAGGGCGGTGGGCCGGGCGGTGGCGCTGCGCCAGCCGGTGGAGGGCGCGGCAGGTCTCTTCCGGCGGCGCGTGGCTCGCTTCGGCGTGGTCAATCAGGCGGGACATCTCCTCGCAGAGGGCCTGCGGCGCGTGGGGCTCGGACTGCCGCCACAGGTCGAAGAGCTGACGGGGCAGGCGGGCGGCGGCGAGGTGGCGCCGCAGCAGGCTGACCAGGCCGTCCTCCATCCGGAGGCCGCGCTGAGGGGCGTCGGCCTCAACCTCTTGCGGCGGGAGGAGCGGGCAGGCGTGCTGCCACAGGGTCAGAAGAAACAGCAGGGCGAGCACGGCCAGCAGCACGTGCAGGCGGTAGCGGAGCAGGAGCCAGGTGGTGTTGTGGCGGTCGCGCAGGCCGTGGACTGTCTCGTCGAAGAGAACCGTCCGCGCCGGGCCGATCAAGGCGGCCAGGAGCGCGGAGGGGCGGTCGCGGGTTGCGGCCAGGGCCTCGTTGGAGAGGAAGAAGCAGTCGGTGGCGAGGACCACGCTGCCTTTGCCGAAGCGGGTTTCGATCATGACGGGGCGGCCCTCCAGCGTGTAGCGGGTCTGCCAGCGTCCGGCGGCCGTTGGGGCGATGTCGAACACGGCGACCGAGTGCCACGGCACGCCGCCGTCAGACGCGGCGGCGCGGGCCGTCTCCGTGAGGTTGGTGAGGGCTGTCAGGCCCAGGCCTTTCGCGAGGAGGGGCGCCGAGGCGGGCGCATTCGTGCTGGCGACGGCGCAGCGGCCGGTCGAACACGAGCCGCAGGGCGAGAAGAACGAAGAGGTTCTGCGGCCGGGCTGCCAGCCGGAGAAGGCGCAGACCAGCCGTCCGCCGCCGGCGACGAACGCGGCCTCCTCCGGCCGCTGCAGGAGGCGCTCCAGCGAGAGGAGGCTCAGATCCTGGCCGATGCGGAAGAGCGTCGCGCCGGCGGGGAGCTCGCCTTCGCCGAAGAGCCGGACCGGCTCGTGCCCCGTTCCATCCAGCGCTTCGAAGAGCAGGCGGGTGCCCTTGGGCGTGTCGTTCAGCGTGGAGTAGGCGGGGTGCTGGACATCGCGCACGACGGTGTTGCTGAGCAGCCAGCCTCCGCCGACGGCGAAGAGCGCGAGGAGCACGAGAAGCAGCGGCCATCCGCCGGAGGCAGGGCGTTCAGTCATGGCGGTAGGCCTCCACGTCGAGACGCAAGGCGTCCAGGGTTTCTGCGGTCACGAGGTGGTCGCCGTACCAGCCGGCCTCGAAGAGCCGGGAGGCGTGGCGGAAGGGCTGATCGTCGAAGAGGTGCCCCACGGTGCGCCGGCGCAGTTCGCGGAGGTAGTCGGCGTTGGTTTTCGAGCGCTGGAGGGTGAGCAGCCCGCGGCGGCCGAGGCAGGCCAGCAGCGCGAGGAAGAAGGCGCGCGCGGCTTTGCGGTAGTCGTTCGCGGCGCGGAGCTGTTCCGCCAGGCGCAGCCACTCGTCGTCGGGCAGGACTTCGGCGGTGACCGTTTCGTCGGCCACGTCGGGGAGCGCGGGCTGCGCGAGCGCGACGGCGGGCTGGGCCGCCGGCGGGCGTCGCGAACGCCAGAGCAGGAGAAGCAGGAGCGCCGCCGTGCCCAGCAGCAGCGCGGTGAACACGCCGGAGAGGGCTTCGGCCGAAAGCCCGGACGACGGCGCGTCCGAGTCGCGGTCGCGAATGCGGAAGAGCCTTCCGAGCCAGTCGCGGAAGCGCCGCAGCGCGTCGAAGCCGGAGCGCGTCCAGCGGCCGAACGTGTCGAACAGGCGGCTGAGCTGGCGGTTCAGCCAGGAGTCCTGCCGGCTGGAGAAATCCACGGGGGTGCGCCAGTCGTAGCGCGGGTGCCGCAACGCGCGGTCGATCCGCGCGTCGAGCCGTTCGGCGGGGAGCGTGCCCGCGGGGGGCGCGAAGCGCTGGGC
>Ga0209066_10001089_pt1 | contig 36918 bp, 30 predicted proteins | sample All_14_2_FD_187198 | JGI IMG/M metagenome (GOLD analysis project Ga0209066, IMG submission 187198) | Freshwater microbial communities in response to fracking from Pennsylvania, USA - Allegheny Zone_MetaG_DW_15 (SPAdes) (version 2) ... | reverse complement strand
GCGGGAGAAAAAACCATCTTTGCCGAGCGGCGAGGACAGCAGTTTCCAGAACGAATTGCGGGTTAGCTGATCGTCGTCCTCGTCTTCCTGGTCGTCGTCCATTTTCTTCAGCTGGCTTTCCAACTGGGCCAGCTTCTGCTCGCTCATGGCCTGGCCACTGCCCTGCAGGCCCTTGCGCAGCACGCGCCAGGGCTGCAGCGTGCCGAACCAGTTCGGCGGTTCGGGCAGGCGTCGACCGCTGCGGGCAATCTCCAGCGAGGCTTCCGGGCTGGCCGATACGCAGCCGCTGCGGTAGTGCTGCAGGCGGGCGTGGACATGGGCCGGCAGGCGATCCTCGATCAAGCGGCAGCAGCGCTCGACTTCGAGCAGCAGATAGCGCTGGCGCAGCTCGAAGCGGCCGACGATGCCGCGCAGCTGCCGAGCGGCCAGCGAGTGGCCGGCGAGCAGCGCCCCCTGGATCATCAGCTCCAGGCGGCGATCCTCGACCCCGTCGTGGGCGGCCAGGTAGAGCCGCTCGCCATCGGTATAGCTGAGCGCGCCTGGCTGCAGCAGGTAAGTGATCGGCACCGGCCGGCCAACGATCGCGGCGGCGAGCAGCCGAAGCGGATGACTTTCGGCGACCGAGGTGTCCATGACCGGCTGCGCTCAGTCTGGCAGATAGGTGGCGATGATTTCGCCCAGGCCGTGGGCGATCTCGCTATCGTCGGTCAGCGGCAGCAGCATCGCCGCCGTTGCCGCGGCGCGCGGCGTCAGGCCTTCTTTCATCAGGCGCGCCGTGCTGATCAAGGTGCGGGTCGACGAGACCTCCGGCAGACTGCTGGCGTCGAGCTTGCGGATGGCGTTGGCCAGCCTGACCAGGTCGGTGGCCCCGGCCTGGTCGATGCCCGATTCCTGCATGACGATCTCGATTTCCTTGGCCGCCGGCGGGTAGCCCATCTCGATGCCGACCATGCGCTGCCGGGTGGACTGCTTCAGATCCTTGAGCACGCTCTGGTAGCCGGGGTTGTAGGAGACGACGAGCATGAAGCTGTCAGGGGCGCGCAGGCTTTCGCCAAGCCGTTCGATGTTCAGTTCGCGGCGATGGTCGGCCAGCGGATGGATGACCACCGTCGTATCGGCCCGCGCCTCGACGATCTCGTCGAGGTAGCAGATCGCCCCCTGGCGCACGGCGCGGGTCAGCGGGCCGTCCACCCAGACCGTTTCGCCACCGGTCAGCAGATAGCGGCCAACCAGGTCGGCCGCCGTGATGTCCTCGTGGCAGGCGACGCTGATCAGCGGCAGACCCAAGGCATGCGCCATATGCTCGACGAAACGGGTCTTGCCGCAACCGGTCGGGCCCTTGAGCATCAGCGGCAGCTTCTGCTTGTAGGCCGCCCGGAACACCTCGACTTCGTTCGCGGTGGGCAAATAGTAGGGGCGCTCGCTGAGGGCGCCGCCATGATGGATGGCATTCATCTCGTCTCCTCTCAAGACGCCGGAGCTAACGGCCGGCGCCATCGGCCAGCAAAGCAGCCCGCTCGCCACTGAACACCGCCGCCTCGACCCCGGCCTGGGAGAAATAGTCGCCGGCGAGGTAGATCCCGGCGGGTATCTCGGCATGGACCGAGTCCAGAGTGCGGTAATGCCCTGGCTTGGCGATGGTCAGGCCGCGGTCGTAGCGGAACAGATGCACGAAGGTCGGCTCCGGCGCCGGCCCGAAAGCCTGGATCGCTGCCGCCACTGCCTCGCGCTTGATATCCTCGTCGCTCATCTGGGCCAGCGGTGGCGTATTGAAATAGATACCGGCCACTTCGCCGCCCGGCGGCACCGAGCCCGGATTGCGCCGGTTGTGCAGGACGATGGCACCGACGTTGCGCGTTTCGCCGTAGCCGACCGGCAGCACGATATCGGCCGGGAAGTTGGGCCAGGGATTCTTGGCATAACCGATCGCCACATGGGCGTAATCGGTGTAGGGCGTGTTCAGCAGCTTCTGCGCCGTCGGCTGCGAAATCATGTCCTTCAGCAATTCGGCAGCGACAAAGGACTCGGTCGCGATGACCAGGCGGTCAGCCTCGTAGGACTGGCCCTGGGCGACGACCTTGTAGCCGTTGCCCAGGCGTTCGACGCTTTCGACCGGGGACTGGAGGTGCACCTGGATACCGGGGCTGTGCTCGATGAACCAGTCGCTCACCTGACCGATGCCGCCGGGCGGTACCGACAGCGACATCTTCAGGGCCTGCTGGATCACCGCCAGCGGAAACGGCAGCGACAGCCAGCTGGCCGGCACCGCGTAAAGAAAATCCATGATCGGCCGAACGATGTATTCGTAGGCCCGGTCACCCAGGTTCTTGCGCGACCAGTCCTCGAGATTTTCACCCGTTTCGTACTTGGCCAGTTCGGTGCCATCGAAGGCATTCTTGGCACCTGGGCTGAGAAAAAGCTTGATGCCGGCGGTGATCACCTTGAGCTTGTCGCCGAGGGTGAGTTTTGGAATGCTCAGGTAACTCTGCAGGGCGACGAAATTCACCGGATAGCGGCTGTTATCGTTATCCATCAGTTGCGAGGCGCCCTTCCACGGCACCAGTTCCTTGTCCCGACCCATTTCCTTGAGCAGCGCCGAGGTCCGCGGATACAGGCCGCCCATCAGGAACAGCGCGCCGGTCGCCAGGTTGTAGCCGTCCCGCTTGTATTGCTTGGTCCGCCCGCCGACACAGTCGGCGGCTTCGAACAGGCGCACCTCGTGGCCACGTTTGCGCAGGGTATAGGCGGCGGCACAGCCGGCGGGGCCGCCACCAATAACGATTACTTTCAAGGCTTGTCTCCTTCGATGTTTTTATGAATTGGCGTCAGCGCAACGGCTCAGGCCGGCGCGTACTGCCTGGCACGGGCGCGTTCGGCCCCGATGAAGGCGGCGCAAGTCTCGACCAAGGCCACGCAGGCAGTGCTCGGGCTGTCCAGCTTGCCGCACAGGGCATTGACCAGGCGTGACAGGTGGCGCTCGATGAAGTCGTGCTGGGCCAGGCGTACCGATGCCAGTTCGTCCGGGCGGTCGGCCACCTGGCCTTCCAGATGGGTCAGGTAATGCATGAACTCGAGTTCGACGCTGAGGTGATCCGGCATCTCGGCCCCCTCCTCCCGCTCCAGGCCAAAGAAGGTGTAGAAGCGCATCAATTCCTCGAACAAGCCGCTGGCATCATCCTCGATATGCGCACCTTCGCGCAGGGAGCATGCCGCGTCGCGGATGCTCGGATCGAAAGCATCGTTGTAGTCGGCACCGTTGATCCGGAACGGACCATCCCTGGCCCCGGCATAGGTGAAAGCCTCGGCCAGGGCACGGTACACCGCACTGCGCCCGGCCGGATTGCCCATGTCGACAGCCAAAATTTCACCCGTGCTCATGCCCGCTTCCTTTCCTCAAGTCGCTCGATGTCGATCCGCGTATCGCGATCGAAGACCGAGTTCATGCCCTGCAGGATTCCGGCCGTCAGGTGCGGGTGGCCGCCGGACAGCTCCACCGGATTGAGCGGCGTCGGCGAAACCGAGTTCATGTCGCCCTTGCCGCTGAATTGATACTGCTCCCAGGCGTGATACATCAACGTCTGCCCCGGCCGCATGCTCGGCGAAACCTTGACCCGGCACTGGAAGGAACCGACATCGTTGAATGCCCGCACCATGTCGTCTTCGCTGATGCCGCGTTTGTCCGCATCGGTCACCGAAATCAGCATGTAGGGTTCCGGGCGGTCGAGCCGCATCATCAGCGGGCTGTCGCGCCAGGTCGAGTGGATGCTCTGCCGCGTCTTGCCGCCGGTCATCACTAGCGGGTAGTCGCCGCCGATCAGCGGCGGGGCCTTGAAGCGCGGCAGCAGTTCGTCGAGCTCGTCGTACAGCGGGTGATCGATATAGAACTGGATGCGCCGCGAAGCCGTCGGATACGGCACCTTGTCGCGAACGTGGTACTGCAGCGGCACGATCGTGTCGTGCTCGGGGAAGTCGCACATGTTGCCGATCGAGGCCGGGTCTTCCGGCAGGTGCTCGAAGCGGGCGAAGCCCTTCTGCTTGACCTCTTCCCAGCTCTTCTTCTTGTGCGAAGTGCTCATGTCGTAGATGACCTTGGCGACCTTGTCCTCATCCCCTTCCTTGAACTGGCCCTGCATGGTCAGATCGTCGTAGAGGCTGTTGAGCTTGACGTCCAGACCTTCCGGACTCTTCACGGCGGTGACGCCGCGCGCCAGCGCCCGTTCCTGGATATGCTTGGCGAGCAGCACGATGATGTCCCAGTCGCACTTCGAGTCGCCGAGCGGCGGCGTCGCCTGGTCGCTGGTCGTCAGGTAGGGCGACAGCGGCGTCACCCACTTGAGGTTGGTATGTTCATACCAGGGTGCCGCCGGCAGCACGAGGTCGGCATGGCGGGCGGTCGAATTGATCCGCCAGTCCATGACGACAATCTTCTTCAGCTTGGGCCATAGCACTTCCAGCAGCTTCTCGCTGCCGCGCGCCCGCCGCAAAGGGTTGCTGACCATCGAGATCATGATGCGCGGATCGCGCCCCGGCGCCGGAGTCAGCGGCTGCCAATGCTTGCTCAGCGACTCGTCGACGTAGGACTCGATCGGACGCTTGTAGCCCAGCCCCCACTTCTCGGCGTTTTCCGCCGTCGTCAGCTGTCCCGTGCCGCCGTGAATGGACCAGAACAGGGTGCCGGAGGTCCAGATCGGGGTACGCATGACGCCGTTGTTCGGGACGTAGAGCAGGCGCCCGAGATCGGTGACGACCATTTCGTGCGTGTCACCGGCGGCCAGACGCTGCTCGATGATCGGTTGCAGCTTGGCGAAGAACTGCGGCGCTTCCTGCAGCGTCGGCGGCAGGGCGAACTTGTCGCCGCCATCCATGGTCAGCAGCGGGAAACCGGCAAAGCCGGCGCCCTTGCGTCCCATGTTGCCGGTCAGGCTGAAGATCAGCGCGACGCTGCGCTCGGCCAGGTTGCCATGGAAATACTTGCACATCGAGGTCTGGGCGACGCTCGACACGGCCTTGGCGCGCATGATCTCCTTGGCCAGGCGCTCGATCATCTTGGGCGAGACGCCGCACATCTGCGAGGCGTTTTCCGGCGTGTATTCGGCCAGACGATCGCGCAGCAGCGAGAACACGCTGCGCACCTCGATCTCCTGGCCGTCCTTCAGCTTTACCGTCCGGCGCACGTCGAGTTCGGGATCGATGCCTTCCAGCTTCAGGGAGCGGAACGGCGCGTCGACCAGGGCATTGCTCTTGGCATCCCACATCATGAAGTGATTGGCCTGACCATTGGCCTGAACGTCCGACTGCTTGAGGAACATCCGCGTATCACCACGAATCAGCAGCGGCAGGTCGGTCTGCTCCTTGACGAAGTCCTTGTTGATCTTGTCGTCGCGCAGGATCAGGTGACAGACGCCCAGGGCCAGCGCCGCATCCGTGCCCGGCTTCAGCGACAGCCAGAGGTCGGCCTTGGTCGCCGACGGGTTGAAGTCGGGGGAGATCGAAATGATCCTGGCGCCGCGGTATTTCGCTTCGAGATAGAAGTGCGCCTGCGGGATCTGGGTGTAGATCGGGTTGCCGCCCCAGAACAGGATCAGGTCAGAGTTGAAATAGTCGTCGGCCGAACGCTCGAAGACGATCTTGCCGAAGGTTTCCAGCGTCCCGCGCCGGGAATCGCCGATCTCCCCGTCCATATCCAGGCTGACCGACTGGGTCAGCAGGCTGAAGCGCGTCTGGGCGGCCATCGAGACCCCGAGGTCGATCCCCGGGCCGAGATCCCAGATCGTCCGGTCCGTACCTTCGTTGACCGTCACATCGAGGTAGGCATCGGCGATTTCGTCCAGCGCCTCCTTCCAGGTCACGCGCTCCCACTTGCCGCCGCCCCGCGGACCGACCCGCCGCAGCGGGTGCGTGATCCGGGTCGGGTCATACATGCGCTGGCTAAAGCAACCGCCCTTCTGGCAGCCGCGCGGATTGAAGTCGGGCAGTTCCGGATTGACCTGCTCGTACTCGGCCGCCTGCTCCTCGCGATAGACCAGGCCATCCTTGACATAGACATCCCAGGAACAGTGCGCCTGGTACCAGCAGTTCAGATGGTGAGTCGAACGGACGACCTTGTCCCAAGTCCATTGGGCGCGGTACACGTCCTTCCAGGTGGAGTATTGCGGGATCTTGCCGCCGCCGGCGATTTCCGCGGCCTGCACGACGAAATTGGGCAAGGCGAGGCCGCCGGTGGTAGCGGCGACCCCCTTGAGAAAGCTGCGACGATCGAGATTGACGCTCACGGACGCTCTCCTTTCTTGTAGAACTTGACCGGCGATCCCTGCGCCATCTGGCGCCCGGCATCACGCGGATGCTTGGTGAACGGCCCGAACAGATCCTGCCATTTGCGCGAAATCAGCAGGTCCATCAGTTCGGAGGTCTCGCCATTGCGCACGCGCTCACGTTCGTCTTCGATCTTCTTCAGAACGTCCGGCACGCGCGGGCCGAACAGCGAGATCAGGTAGTCGGTCGGAATGCGCGGCTCGTCGGTCGCATCCCCATTTTCATCAAGCCTCGGCGGCGACAGCGGCGGCACGTAGAAAACGTTCGGGCGCGTCCCGTATTCGGAATGCAGGGGCAAGGCCACCTTGTACTTGTGCACCAGCTTGAAGATCGGCCCTTCCTGGTCGTCGAGATAGCCGACGAAGCGGATGCGCCCCGGACATTGACGCGAGCAGGCGGTGGTGACGCCTTCGTCGATGCGCGGGTAGCAGAAGATGCACTTCTGGGAAACCTCTTCGACCTCGTTGTAATAGATCTTCTTGTACGGGCAGGCTTCCTGGCAAAAGCGATGACCGCGGCACTTGTCCTCGTTGATCAGGACGATGCCGTCCTCCTCGCGCTTCTCGATCGCCTTGCGCGGGCACGCCTCGAGGCAGGCCGGATGGGTGCAGTGATTGCAGATGCGCGGCAGGTAGAAATAGTAGCTGTTGGGGTATTCGCCGCCGCCGATGTCCTCGTCCCAGTTCGGGCCTTTGCCGGCATGGCCGCCATCGGCCATCAGATGGGCATCCGGCTTGCCGCCAAAGGCCACTTCCTGGTGATTGAAATCCCAGGCCTTGCCGAACTCTTCCACCGTCGGCCGGTGACCGCGCTGCGCCACGCCATCCTTGAACCCGCCACCCATGGTCTCGTAGTTATGCGGCGTCCCGGTGCCCGGTTGGGTGTTCACCGTGTTCCAGTACATGTGGGACATGCCTTCGCGCTTGGTCCACAAGGTCTTGCAGGCGATGGTGCAGGTCTGGCAGCCGAGGCACTTGTTGAGGTCCATGACCATCGCGACTTGTCTTTTGCTCATGATGCGTCCTCAGGCGTCCAGGGCCAGTTCGGCCCAATCGATGGAAAAGGCCTTGATGCCGGCTCGCTCGTCGTTGGCGCCCAGCCAGACGGCGAAACCGATCTGCGTCTTCTTGCCGGCGACCAGCGGCGCCACCTCCTGGCCGAAGCCGAGAGCACGGGTAATGACCACGTTCCAGATATCGCCCGAGGCCTCACCTATAGCGCCACTCTTGATCTTGGCCCCCGGTCGCGAACTGCCGATACCGGTGGCGACGATGGACATGGGCTTGTCCTTGTTGGCGGCCCAGCGCAGGAACTGGACTGGCGCCCCATCCCCGCCCATGGTGATCAGCGCCGGCTTGCCGCTGACCGGCAGGGCGACTGCCAGGGCGTCGGGGAAATCCTTGCCGGCCGGCGACACGCCTTGCCAGGTGGCGCGGATCGCCCAGGTTTCACCGTCATGAACGCTGGCCACCCGCAGCGACTTGACGCCACCGTAAGGCCTGCCTTCCCACGAATTGCGGATGTATTCGGTCGGCTGCATTGGCAGCGGGGTCGGCATCAGGGAAATCTCCTCACCGGCGACCTGCCCCCAGGCGCTTGCTGCCGGCGCCAGGAAATCGCTGATTTTTGCTACACGTTGGCTCCTCACCATGGTCTCCTTGTCTGTCGAATCTCGTCCGTCAATCATAATATACGCTAGCGTACTTATATCACAATCAGAGGAGAAAAGCATTCGTTTACTGCAGATATTTCCGCCTCAGGAAGCCTTTTTATGTAGCAACTTGATCTGCATCAAGAATCCAAGCAGCGCCCGTTCGGCCAAGTGCAACGTGCCATTCTCAGGGGTTCGAGTTCGGCGCAACAGGTGACTAAACCGGGAAACTCCACAATTCCAGAACGAAAAAACAGCGTGCCGCAAGACGCGAGCACGCTGCTTTGCAGTCAGCAATTTACCGTGGGAGGCGCGAGCCATCCCACCGGGTAAATCAGGGCTGGTAGTAACCGACGCCGATCATGTAGTCGCCGACGCGCAGCAAGAAGGTCCGCTTGTTCTCGATCTTGCCTGTTACCGGGTTGCGCCACTGATAGTCGAGCGAGCCCTCGCCCTTGCTGGTCACGATGTCAATCATCTGGCGGATGATCGGCTTGCCGTTGGCGTCGGCCAACTCGGCGACATTCCGGCCAACCAGCCGGGGCATGGCACCGTGCGCATGCATGCGCATGTCCTTGATACCGACGACAAAAACGTAGGTATCATCCTGAACGAAGCCACCGTTGATGTCGTTGAAGCGCGGAAATATTTGCGGCCCAAGACGTTTAACTTCATCCGCAGCCCGCCAGAGGATGGACTTCGCCTGCTCTGGCGTACCCCTCGGCATGTAGTAGCCGACGGCAACGATGCGCTCGCCGACCGCCTGGTAGAAGGCCACCTTGCGCTCCACCGTGCCACGCTGAAGATTCAGCCAGCGATACTCCAGGATGCCACTACCCTTGCTTTTGGCCCCTTCGAGCAGTTCCTGGAATAGCTTCTTGCCATCACTGTCCTTGTAATCCAGCATGTTGCGGCCAATAAAATTGAACGAGGCGCCCCCGCTGGCCAGCAAAACTCCATCACTTCCGACCACATAGACGTACTGCTCACCGTCGGTAAATTCGCCGGTTCGGCTGAAAGCCGCATAGGCACGCTCACCATTTTCCTTCAGGTGGGCCACAGCCTTGGCGAGCAAGGCCTTGGCCCTGGCCTGATCATCCGCAGCGGCGACCGACGAGACAGTAGCCCCCGCAGCTGCCGCCTGGGTCAGCGGCGGCATGGCAATGGCCAATGCCGCAACTGACAATAAAACCCTAGCTTGCTTGATCATGGCACCCCCAATTAATAATGATGCGTACAGTATCCATCGATCCTGTTTTGCTGGAAGTTTCCATTCGCCAGCCGTCTCGCTGCGCAAAATCAGGAAACCTGGCCCGCTGCCGGGAAGGGCCAGGCACTCAAGCAGTGCTTCGGCAGCGAACCATCCCGGTCGACTCGATCTCGGCAATCGACTGACCAAGCTGGTTGGTGATATCCCAATGCCAGTGCACCAGACCGACCTCCGGCCGACTCTCGGAACGGCGCGCGCCGAGCACCAGGGCCTGAAGACTCAGCGAGTCGCCGGGACGCACAGGCTGTTTCCAGCGCACCTTGTCCACACCGGGTGAACCGAGACCAGCTGTTTCCAGCATGAAACCGTCGCAGATCAGGCGCATGGCCATGGCGCAGACATGCCAACCACTGGCGATCAACGAGCCAAAACGGGAATGCTTGGCGAGTTCGGCATCAATGTGAAAATCCTGGGGATCGAACTTCAGCGCAAAGTCGATGATTTCCTCTGCACTCACCGTAACCGGACCGCAGAGCCGCTTGTCGCCGACGGGAAAGTCTTCCCAATAATATTTCGCAGTCACGTTTTTCCCCTTTGAATTATCTAATCAAGCATCAGCCGGCCCCCCCGGTTCGCGGGCCTGCGTCCGGAAGGCCTGGCGCACGACCAGGCCGGTGGCCAACATGGATACGATGACGAAAAGCAATGCCGGTGCCAGACCGATGATGCTCGCCAGGCTGCTCTCGCCAAAACGATTGCCGGCAAAGCTCAGCGCGCGATTGGGGGCAACGATGGCCGCCCAGTAGAACAACGTGTTGGCCCAGCCGGTGCCGATCATCATCCAACACAATTGGCGGGCCGGGCCAGGCGAAAAACGCAATACCGGCATCGCCAGCGCAATGCCGAGCAGCAGCAGCCCGTTGAGCAAGCCGCCGAGATGGGCCCGCCGCCATGCCTCGCCATCACCGCCGAGGGCCAACGGTGTGATCTGCCCAGGCCACAACTCGATACCGCCGAGCAGGCTAACCAGCAAGCCGAAACCGGCGACCATGGCAACGAGCAGGATTAATGCGCCATGGCCGATCATCCTGCGCTGATAAGTTGCGATCACCGGTTTTTCCCCAGATCAGCTAGCCAATTCGGCACGGTTACGGTATTGCTCCAGGGCCTCCGGATTGGCCAGGGCCTCGGTATTCTTGACCAACTCGCCATGGACGACTTGGCGCACGGCAATCTCGACGATCTTGCCGCTCTTGGTGCGCGGGATGTCGCCGACCTGGACGATCCTTGCCGGCACATGCCGCGGCGTGGTGTTTTCGCGGATCGCCTGGCGGATACGGTCCTCGAGGGCCTTGTCGAGTTGCTGTCCGTCGCGCAGCTTGACGAACAACACGACCCGGACGTCGCCCGGGGCAGTCGGCGGCCAGTTCTGACCGATGACGATGGACTCGACGACCTCGCCAACACGATCGACCTGGCGATAGATCTCGGAGGTGCCGATCCGAACCCCGCCGGGATTGAGCGTGGCATCCGAGCGCCCGTAGATGATGTAGCCACCATGCGCGGTAATCTCGCAATAGTCGCCGTGGCACCAGATGCCTTCGAAGCGGGCGAAATAGGCGCTGTGGTACTTCTCGCCCTGCGGATCGTTCCAGAAATACAGCGGCTGGGTGGGGAACGGTCGGGTGCACACCAGTTCGCCCTTCTGCTCGCGCACCGGCTGGCCACGGTCGTCAAAGACTTCAACCGCCATGCCGAGCAGCTTGCTCTGAATCTCGCCGCGCCACAGCGGAGTGACCGGATTGCCACCGACGAAGGCACCGAGCAGATCGGTGCCGCCAGAGATCGAGGAGATATGGACATCCTTCTTGAAGGTGCCGTAGACGTAGTCGTAGCCCTCTGCCAGCAAGGGACTGCCCGTCGAATAGATCACTTCCACCGAGGTGAAGTCATGCGTGGTGTTGGGTTTCATGCCGGCCTTCTCGCAGGCCTCGATAAACTTGGCCGAGGTGCCGAAATGGGTGAAACGCTCGGCCTGCATGTAGTCGAACAGAATGTTGTTGTTGGCAGCAAACGGGCTGCCGTCGTAAAGCATCAGGGCAGCACCGGAAGCCAGCCCGGAGGTCAACCAGTTCCACATCACCCAACTGCAGGTGGCGAAGTAGAAGAGGCGGCTGCCCGGATTGATACCACCATGCAATCGATGCTCCTTGAGATGCAGCAGCAGCGCGCCGCCCGCCCGGTGTACGATGCACTTTGGCACGCCAGTGGTGCCGGAGGAGAACACGATGTAGAGCGGATGATCGAATGGCAACTGGGCGAATTCGATCGTCGCGACCTCAGCGAACGGCGCGACGAAATCGTCCAGCATCGACGCCCCGCGAATACCGTCAAGATCCCAGCTCGATGCGATATAAGGACAAACCACCACCTGCTTGACCGACGGCAGCGCAGCAACGATCTCCCGTACCTTGGACAGTGACTCATGCTGCTTGCCGTTGTAGAAATAGCCATCGGCAACGAAGAGAACCACCGGCTCAATTTGTCCGAAGCGGTCGAGTACGCCCTGAGGTCCAAAATCGGGCGAGGCCGAACTGAAGATGGCACCAATGCTGGCCGCTGCCAGCATTGCGACGATCGTCTCCGGCATGTTGGGCATGTAGGCGGCCACACGGTCGCCCTCCTTGACACCACTGGCACGGAGGGCTGCCGCCAGGCGAGCGACTGCCAGGAACAGGTCATCGCGACTAAGGCGCCGTTTCACGCGATCCTCGCCCCAGAAGACGATGCCGTCTGCTGAACCACGCCGGCGCAGCAGATTCTCGGCGAAATTCAAGCGCGCATCGGGAAACCACTGCACTGCTTCCATGGTGCTGCCTTCGACCAGCACACGCTCGCCACGCGAGGCCGCAACGACACCACAGAAATCCCAGAGCGATGTCCAGAATTCGTCCAAATGATCGATCGACCACCGATGCATATCGTCATAGCTGGCAAATGAACGCTGCCACTGCTTCTCGACAGCGAGACAGAAGCGGGCCATATTGCTGGCTGCGATACCATTCGCCGAGGGAACCCAGGTCGCTGTGGCTGAATCAAGATTGGTTGGGAGGGGCATGGAACTACTCCACTGAATGGATTTGAAACACAGACTGCAAAGTGCCGGCACAGCTCAGGCATGACTGCCTCACCGGAAAAGGGGATAGCGGATCGCTATCCCTTTCGCTAGGAACTAGCTGCCATACTGCGAACGAATCGAGGTCTTCTTGATCTTGCCGGTCGGCGTCATCGGCAGCTGCTCGGCAAAGATGATTTTCTTCGGCACCTTGTAGCGAGCGATCAGCGTCCGGCAATGCTCGAGCAGTTCTTCCTCGGTGACGGTCTTCCCGTTGGCCAGGACGACCACCGCCGTCACTCGCTCACCCCATTGCTCGTCGGGCACGCCGAAGACGGCCGTCATGGCCACCGCCGGATGCTTGACCAGTGCCTGTTCGACCTCGGTCGAATAGATGTTCTCGCCACCGGAGACAATCATGTCCTTGGCGCGATCGACGATATAGAAAAGTCCCTCGGCATCCTTGAAACCAACATCACCCGAGCGGTACCAGCCATCCTGCAATGCTGCCTCGGTCGCATCGGGCTGCTTCCAGTAGCCCTTGAACAACGTTGGCGAGCGCACCAGGAATTCGCCGACCCCCCCCTGCGGAACTTCGTCGCCTTGTTGGTCAACAATACGGATCTCGATCAGTGGCAAGGCCGTACCGCAGGATTTCAGCTTCTGTTCATCCTCGATCACATGCTGCTCGGGACGCAGCAGGGTCAGCGCCCCGCAGCTCTCGGTGGCGCCATAGAACTGCATGAACTTGCACTTCATCTCAAGGATCGCCCGCTTGAGCACTTGCGAGGTAATCGACGAACCGGCGTACCAGACCATGCGCAAGGAGGAAAAATCAGTGTTTTTTGCCTCCGGGTGATCGAGCAGCATCTGGATCGCCGTCGGCACCAGGCAGCAGATGCTCGGCCGGTCATCGGCGATGGTGCGCAGGACGTCCGGCACGACCAGGGCCGGCAGGATGGTGACGGTGACGCCGTTGTACAGCGCCTGGACCGTCAGGCCGGTACCAACCAGATGGAAGTTCGGCATAACGAACATCATCACGTCATTGGCCTCCCACTGATAGGCAGGTTCCAGATGCTCGCAGAGGCGCATGAAGTTGAGCCCGCCGTGGGACATCTGCACCCCCTTCGGCTTGCCCGTGGTACCCGAGGTGTACATCAGCAATGCGGTATCCTCGGGATGGATCTCGATCTTCGGATCGCTATCCGGCACGCTGGCCAGCAACTCCCGGAGCGGCGAAGCATCTGCCGAGGTCGAATCAAAGAGGATCACCGTGAAGCGAGTCGAGGTCCGCGACTGCACGTCTTCGAGCAGGCCGGCATATTCCTTGTCGACGAAGACCAGCGGCGTATTGGCATCATCCACGACGGCCGCGAGTTCGGCTGCCGAGGCACGCCAGTTCAGCGGCAGCATGGCGCAACCGGCCTTGTTGGCGCCGAACAGCACTTCAAGGTATTCGATCGAGTTCTTGCCGAGGAAGGACACGTGCGACAGCCGGGGAATCCCGGTCTTGACGATGGCGTTGGCGATCCGGCTGGTCGAGGCGTCGAGCTCCTGGAAAGTCAGGCTGCGACCATTTCCCTTGAGCGCCGTCTTGGTCGGCGACTTCTTCGCGTGGTAGCGGGGAATGTCAGCCAGCGACTTGATGTCTGCATGTAGCCACATAGCTCAGGCTCCTATATTCGATGGTGTGGTGGGGTCGGTGTGACTTTTTATTTGCCGCGGAAAACCGGCTTGCGTTTTTCGACAAAGGACATGATTCCCTCGCGGGCATCGGCCGTACCGCCCATGCGGGCAATGGACTGGGCTTCGTCCTCGAGTTGCGCCTCGAAGGGGCGCGCCATTCCGCTCCTGAACAGATTGCGGATTTCGCCATAGGCGCGGGTCGGTCCCTGAGCGAGCCGCCGGGCCATTTTTTCCGCTTCGGCCAGCACCGTCTCGTCATCGACGACGAAATCAACGAGCCCGACCGCCGCAGCCTCTTCGGCCTTGAGCATCTCGGCGCAAAGCACGTAACGACGGGCGCGCGCCAGGCCCATGCGGGAAGAAAGGGTGAACGAGGAGCCAGCATCGACACTGTAGCCGATGCTCGAATAAGCAGCTCCAAGCGTGGCACTGCGCGCCGCATAGACAACGTCGCAACCGGCGACGAGGCCGACGGCACCGCCCATCGCGGTCGCATGTACGGCGGCGACGATCGGCGCATCGAGGCGGGCGAAACGGGCCACCCCCATGTGCAACCCGACCGTCCATTGCTTGATCCTGGCCGGGAGGACATCCAGGTTGCGGGCAAACATCGCGATGTCGCCGCCGACGCTGAAAAATTTTCCCCTGCCCGAAATCAACACCGCACGAACATCATTGCGGTCGGAAAGCTCATTGGCGACTTCCGCCCATTCCCGGCAGAACGCCTCGTTGAAGGGATTGCCGAGATCCGGTTGGTTGAGCACTACCCGGGCGAGGCCATCTTCGACTTGCAGTTCAATCGATTCGTAACTCATGCGGCGTTTCCTGAAACACTGGTTTGGCACCCGGACGCCTGAGTGCGGCGCCCCGGGATCTGATTTCGGCCTCAAGGGCCGAACCGTACATTCAAGCAGCAGCCTTTTCGGACAGGTAGTCGATATAGGACTTCGGCCAGGACATTTCCACGTGACCAACGCCCTTGACGCCATCGATCTCGATGCTCATCGAGCCCTCGTTGAGCGTAGCCAGGGGGCTGACCTTGAACTCGAACATGGCGTAGGTCTTCCCGGTCACCGTGGTCGTCCGCCCGGCGCTGTCGGTGACCACCATCCGGATGCTCTGGTGGAGCAAGCGCGGATCGTGCTCGTAAGAGGTATCGACGGCGGTCACTTCGGCAATTTTGCCATCGCGCTGGACATAGCCGTGCACCGTGTTCTTGCCCAGGGCGCTGCATTCAAAGACATGGACGGCAACGTCCGGCGCCGCCTGGGCCTCGAGCCACTTCCAGTGCTGGGCGATACCCCAGTCGCGGGTACCCCAGGAATGATCGCGATGGCCAAAGGTATCGAAAGGAATTTCGCGGCCGGCAAAGCGCAGGACGCCACGCACCCGCCCGCTCTGCTCGAAGCGGTCGTTGGCGAACCACTGCGGGCAGCCGCCGGCGTTCGAGCCATAGTTGTAGGCCGGATGCATGGCCTCGAAGTGGTATTCCAGACTGCCGCCCTGGCCGATATAGGAGACATCGGCCACCTGCAGCGGCCCACCGTGCCGGACATGCACGCTGCCGACCCGCCAGTCGTCGAAGCCCTGCTCGCGGGGCACCGGAATGCCATCGACGACTTCGAAAATGGCCTGTTCGCCCACCGCCGGGCCATAAATGCAGAATGCCGCGCCGGCCTTGCTGTCACCGCTGACCCATGTATAAACGAAGGCGGCAACGTCGTGCTCGGGCAACTGCAGCATGAACACCAGCGACTCGCGCGCATTCGGCGTGTCGCTCAGGGAATGACGGCGATCGTTGAGCGGATCGAGGAAAAAGGGTTTTGTTGCCTGATTTGCAGTGTTACTCATACATCCTCTCTATCTGATGGGGCTCCGCAGCTACCGGCGGTTCGTCATACACCGACTTCATGCTGCGGATGACTCGGAAAAACACGACGCTCGGCAGTGCTACCATTCCTGCCGGGCACCGTACGGAAAGGCGCCTCGCATTGCAGACTCTGGCGAGAACGATCGACGGGCGCCATACGCCAGCTGGGCAAGGAACGGGATTTAATCGCCGTGGAGCGCTCCGCCAGCCGGCCGGCCAGCAGCCACATGAGGGCGCCGATCAGCCAGCCGCCGACGGCAAACAGGGCCGATGACACAAGAGAAGAACCGGACAGGAAGAGTTCAGGCATACCGCACCACCTCAGACGCTACAGGCGACAAGCCATGAACCGGCCTTACCGCTCATCGGCAAAATCACCGGATGCCATTGCGTTTGCAGATCCATGTGGCCTTCTCCTAACGCTCCGCCCACCTAGTACGCGGCGATCTTTTTGGTTTTCTTCTTGCCCTCGAACAAGCTACGGCCAATCAGGTATTTCATGATCTCGATCGAGCCGCCGGCAATCTTGACGATGCGCGCATCGGCGTAGGCACGGGCGATCGGATATTCCCACATGTAGCCCCAGCCGCCGAACAGCTGCAAACACTCGTCGACCACCTTGCAGTGCAGGTTGGAGAGCCACATCTTGGCCATGGCGGCATCCAGCGCATCCAGCTTGTTGTTCATGAACAGCTCGATGCAATGATCGGTAAACACCCGCCCGATGACCGCTTCGGTCTTCAACTCAGCCAGCTTGAACTGGGTGTTCTGGAAATCAGAAATGGTCTTACCAAAGGCTTCGCGCTCGGCGGTGTAATCCACCGTGTAGGCGATCACCTCCTCGGCCACGGCTGCCGAGCGGATGGCCTGGGCCAGGCGCTCCTGGGCCAGCTTGGTCATCATGATGGCAAAGCCCTGCCCCTCCTTGCCGAGCATGCTGCTAGCGGGCACGCGCAGGTCCTCGAAGAACAACTCGGAGGTGTCCTGGGCCTTCATGCCAAGCTTGTCCAGGTTCTTGCCGCGCTTGAAACCCGGCTGGCTGGTATCGACTAGGAACAGGGTGATGCCCTTGGCCCCAGCCGCACTGTCGGTCTTGGTGGCCAGGACCAGGACATCGCACATCTGGCCATTGGAGATGAACACCTTCTGGCCATTGATGACGAAATCATCGCCATCGCGCACCGCACGGGTACGGATGTTCTTCAGATCGGAACCGGCATGCGGCTCGGTCATGCCGAGGGCGCCAATCGCCTCGCCGGAGACCATGCGCGGCAACCACTGCCGCTTCTGCTCTTCGCTGCCAAAAGACTTGATATACGTAGCCACCAGATCCGTGTGAATGAGAAAGCCAGGACCGGTAAAGCCGCTCTTGGCCATTTCCTCGAAGACCACCACATCGAAGAGATATTCGAGACCGAGACCACCGTATTCTTCGTCGATCGTGCAGCAGAGCAACCCGGCCTCGCCGGCCTTGTGCCATAGATCGCGCGGCACGATCCCCTGCTCCTCCCACTGGTAGTGGAATGGCCGGATTTCCCGATCGATGAACTTCTTCACCGTATCGCGGAACATTTCATGTTCCTGTCCAAACAATTTTCGTTCGATCATTGACGGTCTCTCAGTCAGGGTTGGTCATGCGAAAAGTCCGCACCGCACTAGCGCACGGGCCAGAACCACAGTTCGTTGATCGTATGGTAGCGGACTTTATTCTAGTTTGCAATAAAGTCCACGCCCATTCCCCACCTAGAAACATTGGCCAAAAATAAAGAACAAACACTTACCAATCAGTGAATTATGAAATTCACTGCGCTCACGTATGCTCGCAAACAAATCCGGTGGTGCCAATTTATTTCAACTGACCTACAAAATTAGGTATCGACACCTACAAACCACGTGAAATCAGTTCGCGCATAATTTCCGAGGTTCCGCCATAGATGCGTTGTACCCGCGCATCGGCGAAAAGACGGCTGATCTCGTATTCGCGCATGAAGCCATAGCCGCCGAAGAACTGCAGGCACTGATCCACCACCAGCCCCTGTTTCTCGCTAACCCACAGCTTTGCCATCGAGGCCTCCACCGCTGTCAGCCGGCCTTGCTCATGGCGCCCCAGGCACTGGTCGACGAAGGACCAGCCGACCGCCAGTTCAGCCTTGAGATCGGCCAGACGGAAACGGGTGTTCTGGAATTCACCGACCGCCCTGCCAAAGGCCTTGCGTTCGCGCACATAGTCGCAGGTGATGTCGAAGGCTCGCTGCGCCGCCGCCAACGAACAGATGGCGATAATCAGCCGCTCCTGCGGCAATTCGTTCATCAGCTGCGCGAAGCCGGCACCTTCCTGGCCGAGAATATTGGCAACGGGCACCTCCACGTTGTCAAAAAACAGCTCGAGCGTATCGGCCGAACGCAATCCCAGCTTGTCCAGCTTGCGCCCCCGCTGGAATCCCGGCCGATCCGTTTCGACCAGCACCAGGCTGAGACCGCGCGCTCCCGGTTCGTCCGAGGTGCGGGCGACGACGATGACCAGTCCGGCATGCTGGCCATTGGAGATGAAGGTTTTGGCCCCCTGGATGCGCAGGCTGTCGCCGTGGCGCGTCGCCCGGGTGCGAATGCCCTGCAGGTCGCTGCCGGTCCCCGGCTCGGTCATGGCTACGGCACAGACGATCTCGCCGGAGGCCATGCGCGGCAACCAGGTTTTTTTCTGCTCCTCGCTGCCGTAGCAGAGGATGTAGCCGGTACACACATCGCTATGCACCGAGTAGTTCACCATCGGTCCGGAATAGCCGGCATAGGCCAGTTCCTCGCCAATGATCGCGTTGTGGCGAAAGCTGCCACCGGCGCCGCCATACTCTTCTGGCACCTGCGGGCAAAGCAGACCGGCCCGGCCCCCAGCGCTCCAGTAGTCGCGATCGACGATGCCCTGCTCTTCCCAGCGTTCAAAGTGGGGCCGCACTTCGGCCTTGATGAAGCCGCGAACGGCATCGCGGAAAAGGGCATGGTCCTGATCGTAAATATCACGGTGGGGCAACACGGAGCGTCTCCTGAAAATGAATGGCTGCAGCAGGCCGGGAAGGGCCTAGAAAATTTCCGAACTGGCGACGACCGGGCGACTTTCCCGGCTGCCCTTCATCCGTTTGCCAGGGTTGGCCGGATCGTTGGGACTGATCTCGACATGCTCCGCATGCACGGCAACGATGCTCCCAACGAAGGGAAAGTCGTCGAAGCGATCGGGCACCCGGTAGCTGATCAGATCGCCGACCTTGAAAGTCGCCGGATCGAAGTTGAAGGCGAAAGGACAGGCTTCAGTTCCATTGCTCATGACTTGCATGGTTTTTCTCCTTGGGCTTGAGGGGGTAATTGGCGGAACGAACTTGCCACGGCCTATGCCCGGCCGCTGCCGAGCAGCAGATCGGCCGCTTTCTCGGCGATCATCATGGCCGGGAAGTTGGTATTGCCGCTGGTGATGTCAGGCATGACCGAAGCATCGACCACGCGCAGACCGTCGATGCCTCGAACACGCAATTCGGGATCGACCACGGCCAGCTCATCGCCCCCCATCTTGCAGGTACCGACCGGGTGATAGAGACTGTTGGCATGGGCCCGAATGTAGGCGTCGAGCGCCACGTCGGAGGTCGCGGCTTCGCCTGGCGCATATTCCGTTCCGCGGAAATGATCGTAGGGTTTCTGCGCGATGATCTCCCGGCTGAGCCGGATACCCTGGCGCAATACGCGCAGGTCATCCGGATCGTCGAAATAGTTGGGGTCGATCGCTGGCGCCATGTTCGGATCGGCCGAACGGATCTTCACCGTCCCGACACTCTTCGGCTTGCTACCGTTCATCACCGCCATGAAGCCTTCCTCATTGATCACATCGCGGCCGTGATCGTTGTACATCAGCGGGACGGTATAGATCTGCAGGTCGGGATACTCGAGTTCCGGCGAGGATTTCAGATGCGCCCAGGCCTCCAGTCCGCCGACAGCCGTCGGGCCGGAGCGAAAAACAAGGTATTGTCCGAGGGCGCGCAGCATCGCCAAGGGCTTCAGGCTGCCGAGCAGGGAAATGGGCCGGGTAATGCGCTGCTTGACGGCGATGGCAATGTGATCGCGCAGGTTCCGCCCGACACCCGGCAGTGCGTGGATAACGGGAATGCCGTGCGGACGGATATCCTGCGGATCGCCAATTCCGGATAGCTGCAAGATCTGTGGCGAGTTGATGACACCGCCCGCGAGGATCACTTCGCGCTCGACGCGAATCGTCTCGCTACGCCCCCGCCGGATGTATTCGACCCCGGTCGCTCGCTGACCATCGACCAGCACGCGCTTGACCAGGGCGTCGGTGATCACCGTCAGGTTGGGCCGATCCAGGACCGGCTTCAGATACCGTGCCGAGGCACTGTGCCGCTCGCCATCGGCGTAGCTACCCTGCATCTGGGCGACACCGAAGGGATTGCCAGCATTGACGTCCTCCTTGAAGGGATGCCCGGCAGCAATACTGCCGTCGATCCATGCCCGTGATATCGGGTTCATCTCTGCCAGCGGCGTACGGGTCACCACGATCGGGCCGGCATGGCCGCGCTGCGCCGGGTCGCCAGTTGGATAGCTTTCGATGCGCTGGAAGTAAGGCAGACAGTCGCGATAGGACCAGCCGGCATTGCCGAGCGCCGCCCAGCCGTCGTAGTCGGCCACGTTGCCGCGCGAAACGACAAGACCGTTGATCGAACTGGAGCCGCCGAGCACTTTCCCCCGGGGGAAATACATGCTCCGGCCATTGAGATGCTTCTGTGGCACGGACTGGTAGTTCCAGTTGCCCTGGCCGGATTTCATCAAGGCAAAAAAACCGGCCGGCATGCGGTACAGAAAGTGGCTGTCGCGACCCCCTGCCTCGATCAAGGTCACGCGCACGCCGGGGTCGGCACTCAGGCGATTAGCCAGCACGCAGCCGGCAGAACCGGCTCCGACGATGACGTAGTCAGTGCTTGGTTTCATTGATAGCTCCAGAAGTTCTGACCGCCCCGGCATATATCTGGAAAGCCGGCCGGGGCGGTCGGGGCACTGCTCAGTGCTGCCCCGAGGGCATGCGCAGAACCAGGCCGTCGAGTTCGTCGCTGATCGTGATCTGGCAGGCCAGGCGGCTGTTGGGCATGACGCCGTCGGTCAACTGCAGCATCTCCTGTTCGATGCCGGGAATGGCAGGGCCAGCCTTGGCGCTCCACGCCGGATCGACGTAAACATGGCAGGTACCGCAGGCGGCGGCGCCGCCGCAGTCCCCGTCGATGCCGGGAACCAGATTGCGCAGCGCGCCTTCCATGGCGGAAACGCCGCTATCGACGGTGACGACGTGTTCGGCGCCATCGGCTGAGATATAAGTCACTTTGGGCATGGGGATTCACTCCTATTGGTTTGTCTGTCTATTGGCTGCGCCGGACGGCGCTTACACATGCAGCCGCACCTGGATTTCGATGAAGCCGTGAATCAGGTTGGACGGGACGCGGACCGGCTCGCCGACCACCTCAATACGCGTGTAGCGCTCGAGCATTTCCTCCCAGAGGACGCGCAATTGCAGTTCGGCCAGGCGATTGCCGAGACAGCGGTGGATGCCGAAACCGAACGACAGGTGATGGCGGGCACGCGGACGGTCGACGATGAAATCCATCGGATTCTCGATCACCTCGTCGTCGCGGTTGCCGGAGAGGTACCACATCACCACCTTGTCGCCCTTGCGGATCTGCTTGCCCTGGAACTCGATGTCGCAGAGCGCGGTACGGCGCATGTGGGCGATCGGCGTCTGCCAGCGCACCAGTTCGGGTATCAGGCTGGAAACCAGCGCCCGATTGGCCTTGGCCTTGGCAAACTCGCCGGGATAGAGATGGGCAGCCCAGGCACTGCCTGACATCGAGCTACGGGTCGTATCGTTGCCGCCGACGATGAGCAGCACCAGCAAACCGAGGAACTCGTCCGAACTGAGCGTCTTCATCGCCTCGGAGTGGGCCAGCATCGACACCAGGTCCGGCTGCGGCGGCAACTTCTGGCGCTTAATGAACAGATCCTGGAAATAGGCGGCACATTCGCGCAGTTCCTGTTCGCGCTGCTCCCAGGAATCCACCAGACCAAATTCCGGGCGCGTGGTGACTATGTCGGACCAACGGGTCAGGCGCCGCCGTTCCTCGAACGGGAAATCGAGCAAGGTGGCCAGCATCATCGTCGTCAGTTCGATAGATACCCGGTCGACCCAGTTGAACGGCTCGCCGATCGGCAATTCATCGAGCACGCGTTTCGTGCGCTCGCGGATGGTGGCTTCGAAGCGCAGCAGATTGGCCGGCGCAACGATGGGACTGACCGCCATCCGGTGAATGTCGTGCCGCGGGGGATCCATGCCGAGGAAATTGGGCAGGTAGATGCCGCCATCCACGGCGTTCAGCGTGGTGTCGTCGAGCACGAAACTGCCGACGCTCTCGTCAGAGGAAAACACCTTGTGGTTGGTATCGACGGCAACGATGTCGTTGAACTTGGTGATCGACCAATACGGACCATAGGCGCTGTCGGCGCAGTAATGCACCGGATCATCCCGGCGCAGTCGGGCGAAATAGGGGTGCAGGGCATCGCGTTCGAACAGTTCCGTCCTGCTGACATCGATCTGGTCGAGAGGAATCGTGCGGGCGATTTCCGCATCGGTCATGGGGCTAGTCATCCAGTATCTCCTTGCGTGGCTGGCCCCGCAGCGCATCGGGCCGGCGGGGGTCGGGTACGGGATGGCATAAACCCACTCCCGATGAAAGAGAGCTTAGGTATTCACAAGGGATGGGAGACCCTACTTAAGTAGGGCAAATGACGAGGTGGGTGAAAATTCCTCGCGGGCGCGCTGTCGCTTCAGCGCCCCATGCGGCGCAGGGCATCAGGCTGGAAATCACTCATCCGCCCCCGGATGCCGAAACGCCACGCTTGCTTGTAGCGATTGTCCAGGCCGGTCGCCACGTAGGCGCCATTGCTCAGGTCGTGCCAGATTTCCAGGCGATACCAGGGGACGCCGGCATCGTAGTACTGCACCAGGGCATGGACACCGGTGCGCCACAGCATGCCCCGCGAATCGTAGGCATCGCTGAGCAGCACCGACCAGCTGTCCTCATCGAGATAAAACACGCGCCGGGCATAGACATGCGACTGGCCAGGCTTGAGCCTTGCCTCGACGACCCATACCCGGTGCAGTTCGTAACGCATCAGCTCGGGATTGACGGAACCCTTGTGGATGATCTGCTCGACCTCCAGTTTCTTGTCGCCGATGCGGTAGCCGTTGTAGGCAACATACATCTCCTTCTTGCCGAGCAGAGTCCAGTCGTAGCGGTCGGGCGCACCGTTGTAGCCGTCGTACTGATCGACAACGGCCAGACCATCAGAGCCGTTCTGCACATTGTCGTAGGCCAGGTCGGGGGCGCGCCGGACCCGGCGCTGGCCGGCGTTGTAAATCCAGGCCTTGCGCGACTCGGCCACCTGGTCGACCGGTTCATGCACCAAGTAGATGGTGCCGACGAAATCCGGTGGCGAGGTAAAGTAGCCGAGATACGAAAACAGCCGGTTCGGCATCGACTCGTCGAAATTGGCGTCGTAGATGCGCCGGTCGTGAAAGCCGATGCGCATGTAGTCGCCGTTGTGCCGCACAGAAAAAGCATCGAACGACCGCTCGACGCCACCGCCGAGGTAACGCAACAGGTGATTCCAGATTGCCTCCAGACCGTTCTTCGGCTGGGGAAAGGGAATGCTGGAGCCGCCGAGATTCTGCACCGCCGAACCGGCCAGCGTGACCTTGCCGGCCTGCGCCCGGCTGCGCTCGATGACTTCGTCGGGATAGGCGGCGCTGCGCCGTGTCGGGTACACCGGCAGGCGAAAATCGGGATATTTGGCGAGCAGGGCCTGCAGCCCTGGCGACAGGCGCTCCCGATACTTCTCGGCATTGGCCGCGGTGATGACGAACAGCGGGACATCGTCCGGGAAGGGATCGACATGCGGCATGCCGGCGGTCCACCCTTTGGGAGGGGCAGACAACCCGCCCAGCCAGGGCGGTATCGTCCCTTCGGCGTTACCGGCCCGCTCGCCCCCCGCCGGCGTCAGTTCGCCCATCTTGCCGCCGCCATCCGCAAAGGCGGCAGGCGACGGCATCAAGGCCCAGCAGAGGAGCAGCGACTGCGCCAGGCGGCGCATGGGTCGCCGCCCTACTTCTTTTCGCCGCTGCTGCCGGCGCGGAAGCGATCGCCGACGATGAAGGCGGCGAAGGCCGGCAGCAACAGGATGGCGCCGAAGACATTGACCAGGAACATGAAGGCCAGCAGGATGCCCATGTCGGCCTGGAACTTCAGGGTCGAGAAGACCCAGGTCATCACCGACACCGTCATGGTCACCGCCGTAAAGAGCGATGCCGTCCCGCGCTGCTTCAAGGCCTCGACGAAGGCTTCGCTGAGCGAGTGATTGCGTTCCTTGATCTCGTGCGACATGCGTTCGAACAGGTAGATGCCGTAATCGACACCGACGCCGACACCGAGCGCGATGACCGGCAGCGTATTCACTTTCACGCCGATGCCGAGCCAGGCCATGATCGCGTTGCACAGCAGCGTCACCAGCGCCAGCGGCAGGATGATGCACAGCGTTATGCGCAGCGAGCGGAAGGTCACCAGGCAGAGCAGGCCGACGGCGGCGAACAAGGTCACGTTCACCCACTTGTCGGACGATTCCACCACCTCGTTGGTCGCCGCCATGACGCCGACGTTCCCGGAGGCCAGGCGGAACTGCACCTTGTCATTGTCGTTCTCGGCCTTGAATGCCTTGATCTGTTCGACGATATGATTGATCGTCGTCGCCTGGTGGTCAGCCGTATAAATGGAAATGGGGATCGCCGTGCACTTCGAATTGCGATACTCGTTGCCCAGGCGGGTGGCAAAGCCGACCCCTTGCGCGATCTGCTCGACAGTTTCCGGCAGCATCCGCCACTTGACCCAGCCTTCGGCGAAGTCCTGCGTCACAGCGCTGACAAAACTGGCCAGGCTGCGCACACTGGTCACCCCGTCGGTCTGCCGCATGGTGAAATCGAACTTTTCAACCAGTTCCTCGATGTCGCGCTGGACGCAGGGTGAGTCATCCCCCTTGGCCTCGGCAATCACCTGGATCACATCGACACCTATGGCGAAATTACTGGTCACCATGTCGACGTCCTGGTTGTAGCGCGAATCGGCGTGCAGTTCTGGAACACCTCGTCCGAGGTCGCCAATCTTCAGGTCGCGTGCCTGCCAAACGCCAACGGCGGTAAGGACCGCAGCAATGGCCAGCGGCAACAGTGCACCGCGCTTGGTCGCCAGCGAGCCCATGCGTTCCCACAAGGCATAGCCGACGGTTTCGTTGCCGCGAAACTTGCTAGCCTCGGCCGAGGTGAAGCGCATGTAGGACAGCATGATCGGCAGCAGCACCTTGTTGGTCAGGATCATGACGGTGACGCCGATGGTCGCGGTGATCGCCAGTTCGCGGACGATTTCAATCTCGACCAGACCGATCACCATGAAACCCAGTGCATTGGCCAGCAGGGCCGTGGCACCGGGGATGAACAGCTTGAGGAAACAGTTCCGTGAGGCCGTGACACCGTCAGCACCGGCCAGGGTCTCCAGTTTCCAGGCATTGGTCATCTGTACCGCATGGGACACGCCGATGGCAAAGATGAGGAATGGCACCAGAATGGACATCGGATCGAGGCCCAGCCCGAAGAGCGGCAGCAGGCCAAGCAGCCAGACCACTGGAATGATCGAGGCGACCAGTGCACACGCCGTCAGCATGAACGATCCCGAGTACCAGAGCAGCAGGGCGGCGGTAATCACGAAAGCCACCAGGAAGAAAATCACGACGCTGGAAGCACCATTGGCGATATCCGAGGTCGACTTGGCGAAACCGATTATATGCACCGTCACCAGGCCGTTCTCGTACTTGCTGCGAATCTCTTCCAACTTGCTGCCGACGACGCGCAGGTCGAGTCGCTCACCAGCGTTGCTGCCGCTGTTCTGCAGCGTCGCCACGACCATCGTTGCCGTCATGTCGGCGGAGACGATGCGCCCAACCCAATCGGATTTCAGGATGTTCAGGCGGACTTGCTCCATTTCCTCTGGCGTACCGGAGAAATCGGCAGCCACGAGATTGCCACTCTTGAAGCCCTCCTCGACCACCTCGTTGTAGCGCACGTTGGGGGTGAACAGCGAGGTGAGCGAACTGCGCTCCACACCATCGACGTAAAAGACTTCTTCGGTTATCTGCTTGACGACATCCATCACTTCCTTCTGGAAGATATCGCCGTTCTTCACCTTGATCGCCACCAGGACCTTGTCGGCCCCGCCGAAATCCTCCTGGTAATCGAGGAAGGTTTTCATGTATTCGTGATTCAGCGGGATCATCTTGGTGAACCCGGCAGTAACCTGTAGTTGCATGGCGAAATAGCCAAGAACGACAGTCAGCAGGATGCCGCCGATCAGCAAGGCACGACGCCAATGGAAGATCAGATAGGCGACGCGCCCGATAAGTCCCTTGAACTCGTCGGAACGAAACTCTCCGTGAATTTCCTGCTGTCCTGCCTCGGCCTTCCCGGCCTGGTTTTTATCTCGGGTCAAAGTCTTGATCCTTCCTGATTCTCAGAGTGCAGCCGGAGACGAATATCCGCTGTCGCCGTTCATTTTTCCTGCATCCGCAGGGTGCCGGTAGAGAGATAGCCTACATACAGCACGCTACCGTCCTTGGTCAGGCGGCCGCGCGCCAGGGGCAAGCCTTCCGGCGCTTTCGCCAGGGCGAAACTCTGGCCGTGATCCTTACTGATGGCAATCAGGCCATTGTTGCCGACGAGCACGACCTGCCCTGTCGAATCGACCCAGCCGCCATTGATGGCGCTGGTCGAGGGAATGGCTACGTTCGTCCAGTTGGCTCCGCCATCCGTCGAACGAAAAATGTTGCCGCGCATGCCAAACACCAGCAGCGAACCGTCAGGTGGTGCCACTGCGCCAAAATACGAACCTTCGTAAGGCGAGGAAAGCTCAGTCCATGTAACGCCTTCATCAGAAGATATGGCCATGGTTCCCGTTTCGCCGACAAGGAACAATTTGTCGCCAAATTCGATGACCTGCGAAATATGGCGATCGAAGTCCTCGCGGATAATCTGCACGCGCTGCCAGGTTTTGCCGGCATCGGCAGATTCCAGATACATGCCGAAAGCCCCCCAGGCGATGAGCTTGCCATTCTTGCGGGCCAGCAGGCCGAGGATGGCATCCGTGCCGATCTCCGGCACCGGCACCAGTTGCCAGGTCTGTCCGGCATCCTCGCTGCGCATCACTGTCCCGCCATGGCCGACGGCAACTGCCACGCTGGCCGAGTGGAAGGCTACCGAGGTCAGGGTGCGATTCGACGGTGTACGCACCGCCGACCAACTTTGCCCTTCGTCGGAAGAATGCATGACAACGCCGCGCTCGCCGACCGCCACCATCTTGCCGCCCGCTTCGACGACATCGAACAAGGCAGTCTTCTGCGCCTTGATCTGCAATGCGATTTTTGCCGGCGTTGCCGCCAGGGAGGGCAGGGAGGCGACGGCAAAGGAGATTGCCAGGGCCCCAAGCAAGGGTTTGATCATCATGGACAGTCCGTGTGGGAGAGCGGATGGAAGCAGGAACTGCCTCCATTCTCGCAAAAGCTTATGCATTCACTGAACGGGCGTGATTCAACCGATCCCGCGATCGAATGTCGCGGGATCAGCTGCGATCAGCGCTGGCCCCGGCGGCGGATGGCGTCCACCTGGAAGTCAGCCTGCTTGCCCTTCTGGTTCCACTGATAGACCGGCGTCTTCCGTTCGTTGGAAATCGAGGTCACGATGAAGTTGCCATTGACCAGATCGGTAGTGATGAACGGTGCCTGGAACATCACACCCGCATCGTAGGCCTGGACCAGATGGTAGGCATAGTAACGCCACAGGTTGCCGCGGCCATCGTAGCCATCGGCCAGGGCAACGGTGTTGCTGTCCTCGTCGATGTAGAAGGTGCGCTTGGCCAGGACATGGGACATGCCAGCCTTCAGCGTGGCTTCCACCACCCAGACCCGGTGAAGTTCATAACGTTGCAGATCCGACTTGACCGAGCCTTTGTCCAGCATGTCGGCATACTTCAGCTTCGGATCCTGCAGCTTGTAGGCGTTGTAGGGAATGTAGATTTCCTTCTTGCCCAGCAGCTTCCAGTCGTAGCGATCCTTGGCCCCCTGGAAACCCCAGTAGTCGTCGGTGGTCCGCATGCCTTCCGTACCGTCATCGACGTTGTCATAGGCCAGGTCCGGCGCACGACGCACACGGCGCTGGCCGGCGTTGTAGATGTGGGCGACGCGATTGGCGATGGTGTAGTCGACCGGATCCTTGACCAGGTAGATGGTACCGACCAGCGTCGCCGGCGCATCATAGAGACCGAAGAAGGTGAACACGTTGTTCGGTTCACGCGGCTCCATGTTCTGCCCCTGCACCATGTCCTCGCAGAAGCCGACGCGATAGTAGTCGCCGTTGGCCCGGGTCGGCAGCCAGTCGCGGCAGGCCTTATAGCCGCCGAAGTATTTCGTGGTGTGGTTGTACATGGCCTCAACACCCGTCTTCGGATTCGGGAACGGTACACCGGGTACGTCGTAGTTCTTGATGCTCAGACCTTCCAGTTTGGCCTTGCCGGCCTGCGCCTTGGTCGCGTCATAGACAGCCTGCGGGTTGGCGAAGGTACGGTGCGTCGGGTAAACATTGACGAAGAAAGTCGGGAATTTCTTGATCATCGCCACCGTGCCGGCGGAGAGCTTGTCCTTGTGCTGCTCGACATTCTGGGCGTTGATGGTAAGGATCGGCTTTTCGTCCTTGAATGGATCGATGTAGCCCATTTCCGGCTTCCAGCCTGCCGGCGGCTTGGTCAGGCCGCCATTCCAGGCCGGGATCGTGCCTTCCTTGTTGCCTGCTCTTTCCGCGCCCGAAGGGGTCAGATCCTTACCCAGGCGATCGAGCTCGGCTGCGGACATTTCTGCCACTGCCGGAGCGATGCCCGCGAACAGAAATGCCACCGATGAAGCGATAGCAAGCAATTTGAATCGGTTTTTCATGTTTGTCTCCTTTGTTATGTTGGGATGTCTGATCAGAATGCCGCGTTCAGGGTCATGTAATAGAACCCGCGATCACGCAGAGGATCGTAGTTGGCATTCTTGTTGAAGAAGGTTGCCCCGACATCCAGCGTATATTTTTTCTGGTAACTGAACTTGGCGCCGAGGCCCAGTGCCATGCGGTCTTCCAGGAACTGACTGTCGGCCGAAACACCCTTGACATCATGTGACCAGAAAATACTCGGTGTTACCGCAACGCCAGCGAATACGTCGTTGTAGGTCACATCCAGCTTGGCACGGTAGCCCCAGGCGAAATTACTTACATAGCCGCTGTCATCACAGCCAGCCTTGGTGGTGTTCAGGCCTGCCGTGCAGGTATTGCCGCCGTAACGTGCATCACTGCCAGGACCGAAGATAAAAGCACGGTTGTAACGCAGATCGTTGGCGCCGCCGATGGACAGGTTGTTCCACTGAAAACCAGCTTCGGCGACGAAGATGTACTGATCACCACCGAGCAGCCGATTACCTGCCTTGACGGCATTGACCTGCACCTGGTGAATATTGGCACGCGTATAACCCGGCAGGTAGCCGCTACCGCCGTTCAGGCCGGAAGAAGTAAAAGCGCCATTGCCATAAGGGCCGAACGGGATGGAAACTCCGGGAGCGACAGCCCCGGCAGCCCCTAGACCAGACATCAACAGGTCGATGCCATCGATCTGCACCGCCACATCGCGCCGAGTACTCACTTCACCGGCCACCGACCAACCCAAAAGGTTCGTCGCGGCGCTGACGCCGAAAGCCTTGACTGCCTCCGGATATTCCCACATGACATCGAACGGCATGCCGTTTTGTGCCCGACCATTGGCCAGATTGACGATCGAGACAGCTGGGGTACGGGAGTGGTAGCGCATGCCGTAGATGCCGAACTCGGTATCGAGCGCATCAACATTGAAGCGGTAGGCCAGACCGAATTGCCCCGAGTTACTCGGATCCTTGGCATCGACAGTATGCACATAGGCGCCCAGCGGCGTCGCTACGTTCTGGCTCGCCCCAGGCACAAGGCTGATCGCGTTGTCACAGGCACCAGCGTTGCGCGAGATGTTGCCAACGGCGACCGACCAATAGCTGCCGCAGCCGAGATCAAGCGGCGAATTCTCGTACTTGAGCTGGTAGAAGAACTCCAGGCTGCCCGCGTCACCCAGGCTCTGGTTGGCGTAGGCGATCGGCACCGGCAGGAAGACTTCCTTCAACTGCGCACCCGGTTTGTGGAAGGACGGGACGTCGATCGGGTTGATCTGGTTGAGGCCCTGGACGAAGAGGCTCTCGCCCCAGTTGACCACCTGATTGCCGAGGCGGACCTGCAACGGCTTGCCGGCAATATCCCAAGTGTTATAGACATAGGCATCGAGGAGTGCGACGCCATCGTAGCGGGAGAGATTCTCAAAACCGCGGTCGGACAGCGGGGCGTTGCGGTAACCGTTGTTCTGGTTGCCATAATGTACGTCCTGGTGATTCAGGGTGTAGTCATACCAGGCCTTGGCACGGATCAGCGCCCCCATGCTCCCCTTCTGCACTTGGAGTTCGGTGAACCACTTGACCTGGGAGGTGAACTGATCGCCCTTCTTGTAGTTCACATTGCCTTCATCGACGGTATTCGGCGCCCGACCACCCGACAAACCGGCATGGGCGCCGCTGGCAGCTGAATAAAGATCCTTATCCGGATTATTGGCGCGCCAGGCAGTACCCAGCGAAACCGAGTTTTGCCAACTCCCCGTCCAACCATCGCCAAACTCGAAATCCACCGCATTTGCCTGGCCAGAAAAGGCCGCGGCCAATGCGGCAGCTACGCCACTGACCACCAGCCCCGTGCTACGTTTTTGAATATTCATGTAACGTCTCCTCTCAGAATCATCTGTCAAGGCCGTGCCTGCTGGCGCAACCCTGCCCGAACCTCGGTGCAAAATAAGTATGCCTGCACATAATACACATTGCTACCAATTTCTTGTTATTTCCCATCGAACCAGCGGCGGGGTGTGTTAAATTTTTTGCGACGTCAATACGATTTGGGCAGATCGAGCACTTTCTCGGCAATAAAGCACATGATCAGTTGTTCGGTGATCGGCGCCAGGCGGGTCACGGTAACTTCGCGCAGCAGGCGCTCGACGTGGTACTCCTTGGCATAACCGAAACCGCCATGGGTCATCACGGCCTGCAGCGCTGATTCGTAACCAGCTCGAGCGCCGAGGAACTTGGCCGTATTGGCTTCGGCACCGCAGGGTTTGTCGTTGTCGTACAGCCAGGCGGCCTTCATCGCCATCAGCCAGGCGGCTTCTAGCGCCATCCAGCGTTCGGCCAGCGGATGCTGGATACCCTGGTTCTGGCCGATGGGCCGGTCGAAAACGGTACGTTCCTTGGCATAGCGGGTCGCGCGGCGCAACGCGTCCTGGCCGATGCCGATGGCTTCCACGGCGATCAGGATGCGCTCCGGGTTGAGGCTGTGCAGGACATACTTGAAGCCTTTGCCTTCCTCGCCAACACGGTCGGACTCGGGAATGAACAGGTCGTCGATGAAAATGGCGTTGGAGTCGACGGCCTTGCGTCCCATCTTCGGGATCTTCTTGACCTCGATCTTCGAGCGATCCAGGTCGGTATAGAAAATGGTGATGCCGTCGGTCGGCCGCGCGCAATCCTCAAGCTTGGTCGTCCGGGTCAGCAACATGATCTTGTTGGCGACCTGAGCGGTCGAGGTCCAGACTTTCTGTCCACGCACGATGTAGCCGCCGGGAACACGCTCGGCAAAGGTCTTGATGGCCGTAGTGTTGAGGCCGGCATCCGGCTCGGTAAAGCCGAAACAGCACTGGTCTTCACCGCTGATCAGGCGTGGAATCCAGCGCTGCTTCTGCTCCGGCGTACCGAAGACGACAATCGGGTGCGGCCCGAACAGATTGATGTGCACCGTCGAGGTGGCGGCCATGCCGCCGCCATGGGAAGCCACCTCGTGCATCATCACTGCCGCCTCGGTCACCCCGAGGCCGGCGCCGCCATACTCGACCGGCATGGTGATACCGAGCCAGCCGGCATCAGCCATGGCGCGATGGAACTCGCGGGGAAACTCCCCGTCTTCGTCGCGCTGCAGCCAGTAGTCGTCGCCAAAACTGCGCATGACTGCCGCCACGCCGTCGCGAATGGCTTCATGATCCGAATTGCTAGAAAAATCCATGGTCTCTATTCCTGCTTAGGTTTTGTCTGGGGCCACCAGCACTCATGAAAGGCCGGCCTGGGCCAGGGTTTTCATCGCCTGCACCAGATGCGGGCGGTCGTACATTTTCCCGTTGATCCCCACCACGCCGGTTCCCGGCGCCTCGGCGAAGGCGGCGACGATCGAGCGCGCCACGCCAATATCCTCTTCGCTCGGGGTGTAGCAGCGATTGATGACATCGACCTGGTCGGGGTGGATGGCGATGCGCCCGAGAAAGCCGCGCCGCCGGGACAGCAGGCAATCGCGTTCGAGGCCGGCGGCATCGCGGAAATCGCCGAACAGCGTGTCGACCGCCTGGGCCTCGGCAGCGGCTGCGGCATACAGCGCACCGGAGCGGGCCTGCACATAGGCGGCCGACAGTTCGCCGTCCTCCTCGCGGTTGCTGATCGAGCCGAGTGCCGCCGCCAGATCCTCGGCGCCCCAGGTGATGCCCACCAGGCGCGGCGGCTTGCTGGCATAGCTGTGCAGATTAAGCATGCCGGCGGCCGTTTCGGTGGCCACGACAACCACCTTGATCGATTGCGGCGACAGGCCGGCGCGCACTTCCAGAACATCCAGGTAGTGACTCAGGCGAAGCACGTCGGCAGCGCCATCGGCCTTCGGCAGGACGATGCCGTCGAGCCCCTCGCCGACCACCTGCGCCAGATCTGGCAAGGCATCGGCCGTGCTCAGCGGGTTGATCCGGACAAAGCCCTTCCAGCTCCGCTGCCCGCAGGTCGCCGCCAGATGCTCGGCGGCCATCCGGCGCGCCAGCGGACGACGGCTTTCGGCCACCGAGTCTTCAAGATCGAGGATCAGCGCATCGGCTGACGAGGCGACGGATTTCTGCAGCTTTTTCTCGCTATCCGCCGGCACGAAAAGCATCGAACGTAGCTTCATGCCAGCGGCTTCCGCAGCATCAGCGCCTGACGAACACAGATGCACACCACTTCGTCGTGCTGGTTGAGACCCTGGTGCCGGAAAGTGACGATACCCTGCTCCGGGCGCGAGCGACTGTCGCGCTTGTCGACGACGGTCGTCACCGAGCGGATCGTGTCGCCGGCGAACACCGGCTTGGGAAACAGCACTTCGCTCATGCCCAGATTCGCCACCGTCGTCCCCAGAGTCGTATCCTGAACCGTCAGCCCGATGACCAAACCAAGCGTAAAGATGCTGTTGAACAACGGACGGCCGAACTCTGTCTGCTTGCAGTACTCCGCATCGATATGAATTTGCGCGGGGTTGTAGGTAGCGCCGCAGAACCAGATGTTCTCGGCCTCGACCAGCGTGCGCCGGATCTCATGCTCGAAGACCTGCCCCGCTTCCAACTGATCGTAAAATTTGCCAGCCATGCTTTGCATCCCGTAGTTGTCAAAAACAATCCGCTTGTTGATTGTATGCTAGCAAACCGAATTGTTAATTGCAACCGCCGCAGCGATAATTAACAAACCGACCATTCCGTCTGTTTCTGATAGTAAACACTCGGCTCGCGCCCTAATGCCGTTCAGTTAGCGCTGAACGGCATTTTGTTTATTGCATAAGGCATTGTAAACATTAGGCAAAGCTGTTAACTTTCGGCTCGATGCTTTCGAGCCAACTTTACGCGACAACGGATATTCTGCCGGTAGCCGGCCTTGACCGGCTGGCTGAGCATTTGCCGAACACATGGATTGAACAGGCGCTCGCGGCGACGGGTACGGCGAGCATTCGGCGTCGGCGGTTGCCGGCCGAGCAGGTGGTATGGCTGGTCATCGGGCTGGCGATTTACCGGCGGCAGTCCATGCCCGAAGTCCTGGCGACGCTGGATTTGGCCCTGTCGGCCGCCTCGGAACAGGCGGTCAGCAAGAGTGCGGTGACCCAGGCCCGACAACGCCTTGGCGCCAAGCCGCTGGCGCAGTTGTTCGATCAAACTGCCCGCGCCTGGTGCCAGCAGGACGCCGGGATCCACGCCTGGAAGGGGCTGTCGCTGTGGGCCATGGATGGCACGACGTTCCGCACGCCCGATAGCGCGGACAACCGGGCGCACTTTGGCGCCCAAGCCTACGCCAGCGGCAAGGTGGCCAGTTACCCGCAGGTGCGCGCGGTCAGCATCACGGCCATTCCTACCCACCTGGTTTCGGATATCGCTTTTGGCACATACGCTCAGAACGAGATGCTATACGCCAAGACACTGGTCGGGCGCATTGCCGACCATTCCCTCACCGTCTTTGACCGGGGCTTTCTCTGTGCCGAAATTCTGTTGGGGCTGACGCAGGGGGGCCAGGAACGTCACTACCTGATCCCCGCCAAATCGAACACGAAGTGGGAAGTGCTCTCCGGGAGCGCCGACGATTGCCTCGTCCGCATGCGGGTATCTCCCCAGGCGCGCGCCAAAGCGCCCGAACTGCCTGAGCACTGGACCGCCCGGGCCATACGGATGGTCTCTGCCAACGGGAAACAGCGCGTCCTCCTGACCTCCCTGCTGGATCGCCGTCGCTTTAAGGCTGAAGCACTGGCCGAGTGCTACCGGCGGCGTTGGGAGATCGAAACCAGCTATCGCGAACTCAAGCAGTCCATGCTGGGTGAGGCACTCACCTTGCGCAGCCAGCAGCCCGAAGGAATTGAGCAGGAAATATGGGGTGCCCTGATTGCCTATAACCTCGTTCGCCTGGAGATGGCCAAGGCCGCGATTGAGGCCAAGGTCGAGCCAACCGATTTGAGCTTCCTACGCGCACTGCACATCCTGCAGCACGAGATGATTTGGGCAGTCGGCATGGCGCCCGGCAAACTGCCTGCCCATCTCTTACGATTGCGCACTCAGATGCAGTTCGCCATCGTCGAAAAACGACGGGGGCGTCAATGCCCCCGTATCGTCAAAGCCCTACCAAAACGCTACACCGTTCGTTACCTGAAGAAAGACCTTAACTGAACGGCATTACGGCTCGCGCCCTGTCAATCGTGCTGCGGATTTTTCCTTGCCAGCTCAGCGCAGGATCCGGCCCTGGCTGTTCAGGATGGTGATATCGACGAACTGCGACCCTTGCCGGACGCCGGGCCGGTAAGCGACAACGTAGCCGCCCAGATCGATCGGCGCCTGTTCCAGGGCCGTCACCAGATCGTCGGGCGCCGGATTCGCCCCCGACCGGCGCAGCGCTTCAATGGCGATCCGCGCCGCAATGTAGCCCTCCAGACCGTAGTACGAAGGCTGCGCCTCGGGCTTGAGCGCTTTTATCGCGCGCAGGTAGTCGCCGGTGACCTTGACCGTGTCGTTCCACGGATAGGGCGTGACCTGGGAAATGATGACGCCCTTGGCCGCAGCGGCACCGAGTTCAGCGACAAGGAGATCGGCGCCGACCAGGGAGACAGTGGCAAACTGCATTGCCCCATTGATCTTCTTCAAGGCGCGGATGGCTGCGGCGGCCGGCTTGTGCGTGGCGAGCACCAGCACCAGTTGCGGCGCTGCATCGGCAAGTTGCTTGATGACGTCGGGCGTAACGCCCTTGGCCGGATCGAAGGCGACGCTCGCAGCGGGCGAAAGCCGGTGCCTCTTCATGGCCTCGACGAATCCGTCCAGCCCTGCCCGGCCGAAGGTATCGTCCTGATAGATCACGCCGATCTTCGTCACCGCCAGCGGCACCGCATGGTCGATGATGACTGCCACCTCCTTCTCCACCGAGGCGCGAGTACTGAAGGCGTACCGCCCCGGTTGCAGATGCAGGGAACTGGTGCCGGTAGACAGGCCGATCAGGGGAATGCCGGCCGTGCGGAGCGCTTGCATTGCCTCGACGGTACCGGGCGAACCGAAGAATCCGACCAGCGAGAGGACTTTCTCCTCATTGATCAGCCGGCGCGTATTGGCCAGCATGCGCTCGGTTTGGTAGCCATCGTCGAGGCTGACGACTTCGATCTTTCGGCCATGGATGCCGCCTTCGGCATTGACCCGGGCGAAGCAGGCCAGTGCGCCTTCGCGCAAGGCCTTGCCGTAGGCCGCAACCGGCCCGCTCAACGGCAAGGACATGCCCAGCCGGATCGCTGCGCTCCCGTTGTTGCCCGGCGCGGCATTGGCCCGCTCCGGATAGCCGCCGATACCAATCACCGTCGCGACGAAAACGACGAACACAAGCCCACCCAACACTCTTATCATTGTCACTCTCGTTGTTAACCCCGACCCTGGCCGGCCCGGAGCTTGTCCTGAGCGGGCCGCAAGCAAGCTTCCGTGACCGCCTCTACAGGCCGGCCGCGATGCCCGCCCACTCGACAGCTAGCCCTTCCCGGAACGGCGGGGCAGCCAGTTCGATCAGCTTCTCGGCACGCTGGTGCAGCGACAGTTTCGCCAGCTCGGCGCTGCCGTGCTCGGTGACCACGCGATCGAGCATGTAACGCGGCGCCCCGACCGCGCTGCCGGTGCCGAGTCGGGGAACGATGCGGCTGATCGCCCCCTTGCCGGCTGTTGACGACAGGCAGAAGATTGCCCGCCCACCGGGTGCCAGCCGCGCCCCGGTAACGAACGGCGGCATGCCGCCGACGCCGGCCAGCAGCCGACCATCAAGGCAATCGCAATTGACCTGGCCGAAGAGATCGATCTCGACGGCGGCATTGATCGAAACGAAATTCGGAATCCGCGCAATGCTGCAGATATCGTGGGTTTCCCCGACGCTGCGGAAGGCGAAGGCATCGTCCTCGGCCAGTCGCCGATAGAAGCTTTCGTCGCCAAGCGCCACGCCGGCGACGAAAGCTT
>Ga0209066_10001088_pt1 | contig 36948 bp, 36 predicted proteins | sample All_14_2_FD_187198 | JGI IMG/M metagenome (GOLD analysis project Ga0209066, IMG submission 187198) | Freshwater microbial communities in response to fracking from Pennsylvania, USA - Allegheny Zone_MetaG_DW_15 (SPAdes) (version 2) ... | reverse complement strand
GTGACCTTGTGGAGGTCGTCATAGTTGTTGAAGATGAAGGGCAGGTCGAAGACCTCGAAGTCCTTGACGCCTAAGGGGCCGAATTTCGCCAGTGACGGGGCGAGCATCTGGACGGCGCCGAGCTGCAAGGCCTCCATCTCCTCTTTGTCCTTGTAGAGCTGGCTGTTGGGGTACACATCGACCTTGACCTTGCCGCCGGTCAGTTCCTCGGCCCGTTTCTTGAAGAACTCGGCCGCCTGGCCCTTGGGGGTATCGACGGCAACGACATGGCTGAACTTGATGTTGATCGGTTCGGCAAATGCCGGGACTGCCAGGAAAGCAGCTGAGATCGTCAATGCGGTTAACGCCTTTGTCACAGTTCCAAACATGGTTCTCCTCCGTTGACATGGTGATGATACATGATACCCGGTCCAGTCGGGGGCAATTGCCGTGGCGCCCCGGGACCAGGCCGGGTGGCCTACTTCTTGTCATGGAAATTGTAGCAAGATAGGGACCAGGAATGCAAATTTATATCGAACCCTGCAAGATCATATCATTCGAAATGATAAACGTCCAACCGATGGTGATGGATTGGTGGAATTTCACCCATCGGCCACATTCGGCGTAGGGGAAATCCGCCAAGGCGGGAGGGCGTCGGCCCTGCGGTTTCATCGACAGGGAGATGCGTTTGCGGGCGCAGTCGATCTCCACAAGGCGGTGGATGCCGGCGGCATAGCGGAACTCGACGAAGGATGTGCGGGGGGGCACGGCCCGGTTTTGCCAGGGCGACAGGGTGGTCGAGGTGTACGGCCGGTCACCGACGTGGGCGATATCCGCACCAGCCTGCTGGACCGCAAGGTCGGCGACACGGTCGCAGTGGCGCGTACGCCGCGACGACGGCGAGCAGACCCACACCGTGTCTCTCGGCGGCCTGCAGGCGGGGGTGTCCCTGCCGCCATGGCATACGCGGCCATAAAAAAACCCGGCCGAGTCGGCCGGGTTTTTCTACAGAACAGTGTTTATAAACAGGTTACTTCCGGTTCCTTCTCCGGCCAAATCCGACCAGCCCGGCCAGGCCGGTACCGAAGAGGAGCATGGTGGTGGGTTCGGGCACCGGGCCGGGAGGAGGAGGCGCGGCGCCGAATCCATCGAGATAGGCATAGCCGCCATGGCCACCATAACCGCAATCCGAAGCCAACATGGTCAGGGTCAAGTCATGACCGATAGCAGCTCCGATGGAGAGGTTGACAACCGTCCAGTCAGTGTACCCCCAAGTGGAATCATAGCCCCAGCCATTTGGATCCGCCTGCGTTGTATGCCAACTACTGCCCATAACCGAACCTGCCGTATAATAATCAAAATACACATCATACAAGCTGGTATCGGTTGTTTCATCAAACAGGGTCACTCTCATGTGGCCTGCATAATCATGACCCGGATCCTCAATAACGGCAGCGTAGGCAAAATAGATATTGGGATCTGTCCAGTTGGTAACCGTCTGGGTAATGGTTGAATAATGGTAATTCCAGTCATAATTATTGACCCGAGCCGATTTGCTGCCGCTGTAGACGGTATTAAGGCCGGAAATTGGGTCTACCCCCGTCGCGACGATCGCTGATTTACCAGGATCTCCAGTATTATAGTAAATTCCCGATTGATACGTACCTCCATCATTTGTCCAACCGTAGAAAGTGCCGTCCTCAAAACCGCCGTTGACAAAACTGGCGGCCAAGACCGGCGACGCGACCAACAACAATGCTGATGCCAACAATACCTTTTTCATACGCCCTCCCTGTTTAAGAATATTTGTCGAAACTCACCCCTATGCACTGTTAGAGTTTGCAAATTCTGCGCCAAAAAATTAAGGAAAAACCGGTGAAGCCATCAAACGCTTAAGCTATTAAAATAAATAGAAAAATAACTCCAAGAAAAACACTCCTTTCTTCAGAGTCCATGAGCCTAACACAGCAGGCTGTGTATATTTTCGGAATGGAGGATGTGGTGGTGTGTTTCTCCGGATTAAAGAAGACAATTTTGCAGAAAAAACAGACACATGCGAAGTAGTACGTTTTCCGGAATGCCGGAATCCGGCGAGAGGTTGCATTATCAGCGCAGGTAGATCATTAGAATAATTGCAAAAATTCTTTTCGGCCACTTTCCTTCAAGGACGAAAAAATTCACTCTCATTCTATAGTTAGTGCCTATCTATCCATGAAGGTCCGCTTCCTCGTGCTTTACAATGATGCTTCCCAAATGGACATTCCCTGATAGCGACGCGTGATAAACGCAACATCAAACCTCAATGCCAGTTATCTGGCCATTTTGGCCATCTGCACGGATTGGTGGTTGCTTGGCATTGATCGGCGATGACGGCTATGAGGTTGGAGTCTGGGGTCATGAACGGTGGCTGGGATGAAGTTGCCGCCGAAGGCGGCGCGGCGATGGGGCGGAGCTAATCGGCCTGAGCGATGGCCTCGGCCAAGCGGACGGCCAGCCGGGTTGAGGTGACATCATGCACCCGGAGGTAGGAGATGCCGTGGTTGACGCTGAGCGCCGACACCACGGCGGTCAGCTGATCCCTCTGGGAGGCGGCGAGGCCGGTCAGTTCCCCGAGAAAACGCTTGCGGGAGTGGGCGAGAAGGACCGGCAGGCCGAGCGCCGTGAACCGGCTCAGGTGCTTGAGGATGCTCAGGTTGTGGTCGACAGTCTTGCCGAACCCGATACCCGGGTCGAGGATGAGGCGCTTGCGGTCGACACCGCTGGCGGTCAGCCAGGCGACCCGCTCCTGAAAGAATTCGAGGAGATCGCCGACCACGTCGTCGTAGATCGGATTGACCTGCATATCGGCAGGGGTGCCCTGCATGTGCATGACGATGACCGCTGCCGCCGAATTCTGCACGACGTCGAGCATGTCGGGGTCGTGGCGCAGGGCCGAAATGTCGTTGATGATGTCGGCCCCGGCGGCCAGCGCCCGGCGGGCGACCTCGGCCTTGACGGTGTCGATCGAGATCGGGATCGAGTGGCGCCTGCGGATGGCCTCGATGATCGGGATTGTGCGCTGCAACTCGTTATCGAGGGAAACCGGCTTGGCAAAGGGCCGGGTCGATTCGCCGCCGATGTCGATGATGTCGGCGCCGTCGGCGATCAGTTTCTCGGCATGGGCGACGGCCAGGTCGAACGAGTAGAAGGAGCCGCCGTCGGAAAACGAGTCCGGGGTGACGTTGAGTATGCCCATGATCTTGATTGCGGGTCGGTTCACTGGCGGCTCCCCTCCTGTTCCGGCGGCGGATCGACCGCTTCACCTGCCTTCCCGGCTGCCGCCGGTTCCGCTTCGACCGCCGGTTCGCTGACCGGCGTCGTCGTCGGCCGGGCCTTTGCCCTGGCAGCCGGTTTCTGCGGCTTGAGTTTGTCGGTGTACTGGCCCGGCCGCAGTTCCTCGATCATCCCGACGATGTCCTCGAGAACGATCGTCTCCTTTTCAAGCAGGTCCTCGGCCATCCGGGTCAGGATGTCGCGGTTGTCCTCGATCAGCCTGGTGACCTTGTCCGCCGCCTCGACGATGATCCGCTTGACCGCGACATCGATCTGGCGCGCCGTCTCCTCACTGAAATCACGGTGCTGGGCGATCTCCCGGCCGAGGAAGATCTGCTCTTCCTTCTTGCCGTAGGTCAACGGTCCGAGCTCTTCGCTCATCCCCCATTCGCACACCATCTTGCGGGCGAGAACGGTGGCCCGTTCGAGGTCGTTGCCGGCCCCGGTGGTGATCTCGTCGAAGATGATCCTCTCGGCGATGCGGCCGCCGAACAGGATGCAGATCGAATTCTCGAGGAAGCTCTTCGAGTGGGTGTACTTTTCGTCGACCGGCAGCTGCATGGTCAGGCCGAGGGCACGGCCGCGGGGGATGATGGTGACCTTGTGGATCGGGTCGGTCCCCGGCAGCAGCCAGGCCACCAGGGCATGGCCTGCCTCGTGGTAGGCGGTGATCTTCTTCTCTTTGTCGGTGATGATCATCGACCGCCGTTCGGCGCCCATCATGATCTTGTCCTTGGCCTTTTCGAGAATCTCGAGGTTGATCGCCTTGGCGCCGGTGCGGGCCGCCATCAGAGCCGCCTCGTTGACCAGGTTTTCGAGGTCGGCGCCGGAGAAGCCGGGGGTGCCGCGGGCCAGCACCTCCATGTCGACGTTCGGCTCCATCTTGGTCTTTCTGGCATAAATTTCCAGGATCTGTTGGCGGCCGCCGACATCCGGGATCGGCACTATGACCTGGCGGTCGAAACGGCCGGGGCGGAGCAGGGCGGGATCAAGGACGTCGGGACGGTTGGTGGCGGCAACGATGATGACCCCTTCGTTCGATTCAAAGCCGTCCATCTCCACCAGCAGCTGGTTGAGGGTCTGCTCGCGCTCGTCGTGGCCGCCGCCGAGGCCGGCACCACGATGGCGGCCGACGGCGTCGATCTCGTCGATAAAGATGATGCAGGGGGCGTGCTTCTTGCCCTGGGTGAACAGGTCGCGGACCCGCGAGGCGCCGACACCGACGAACATCTCGACGAAGTCGGAACCGGAGATCGTGAAGAAGGGGACATCGGCCTCACCGGCGATGGCCTTGGCGAGCAAGGTCTTGCCGGTGCCCGGCGAACCGGCGAGCAGCACACCCTTGGGGATGCGGCCGCCGAGGACCGTGAATTTCTGGGGGTCCTTGAGAAAATCGATGATCTCTTCCAGTTCTTCCTTGGCCTCGTCAATCCCGGCCACATCCTTGAAGGTCACCTTGTTCTTGCCCTGCTCCATCAGCCGTGCCCGGTTCTTGCCGAAGGACAGCGCCCCGCCCTTGCCGCCGCCCTGCATCTGCCGCATGAAGAAGATCCAGACGCCGATCAGCAGCAGCATCGGGAACCAGGAGACGAAGACGGTCATCATCCACGAGTCCTTCTGGACCTCTTTGACGGTGATGTCGACCCCGGCCTTGCGCAGCATTGGAATGATCTCGCTGTCGTTGATCGGGTAGATGGTCTTGAACGGTTTGCCGTCCTGGAGGGTGCCGGACAGGACATCGCCGTTGATCTGGACCCGGGTGATGGCCTTGCTGTTGATGTTGGCTATGAACTCGCTGTAGGTCAGCGACGACATACTTTCCTGGGGTTTGTTGAAAAGATTGTAGAGCAGGATCATGGTGAGGCCAATCACCAGCCACATGCTCAGGTTTTTATAGAATGTGTTCAAGAAGACCTCCGGTGCTCCTGTTGTGATGGTGCAGTGATCTTGGGCGGATCATCGGGCCGTGGGGAGCTGGATGAACCGGCTCGAGGACCCGACTCAATCCTCTACAGTAAGGCATCATCTGCCGCTGTCGAGGGCGAATTGCCCCTTTTTTCTGATATATATTGTATCGATTGCGTGAAGTATTGTACAGGCTGAACACCGATCGCCTGACGTTTCATTGCCTGCATCGCCTTGACGACCGCAGCGGCTCCGGTAACAGTCGTCGTATAGGCGATATGGAAATCGAGGGCCGCTCTCCTGATGCTGTAGGAATCCTCGGTGGTGCGTTTGCCCATGCTGGTGTTGACGATCCACGAGATCTCGCCGTCCTGGATCCGGTCGAGGATATGGGGCCGCCCCTGGGATATCTTGTTCACATGCTCGCAGCCGATGCCGTTGTCCTTGAAGAAAGCGGCGGTCCCGGTGGTGGCGCAGATCATGTACCCCATCTCGTCGAGGGAGCGGGCGATCGCCAGCATCGCCGGCTTGTCGTTGTCGCGGACGCTGATGAAGACGTTGCCGGACAGGGGCAGCCGGCCGCCGGCGGCGAGATGGGCCTTGGCGATGGCCAGGCCGAGGTTGTCGTCGATGCCCATGACCTCGCCGGTCGATTTCATTTCCGGGCCGAGCAGGGTGTCGACATTGGGGAAGCGGTCGAAGGGGAAGACCGCCTCCTTGACCGCCCAGTGGCTGATCTCGACCTCGGTCATCAGGCCGAGGTCGTCGAGGCTCATTCCCATCATGACCTTGGTCGCCAGTTTGGCCAGCGGCACCCCGGTCGCCTTGCTGACGAAGGGTACGGTCCGCGAGGCCCGGGGGTTGACCTCGAGAATGAACAGGACGTTGTTCTGCACGGCGTACTGGACGTTCATCAGGCCGACAACCCCGAGTTCCTCGGCCATGGCCCGGGTCGCCTGCTTGATCTCGGCGATCAGCTCCGGCGACAGGGTATGGGGGGGCAGGACGCAGGCCGAATCGCCGGAATGGATCCCGGCCTCCTCGACGTGTTCCATGATGCCGCCGATGATCGTCCGTCGGCCGTCGCAGAGGGCGTCGACGTCGACCTCGATGGCGTCCTTCAGGAACTTGTCGATCAGGATCGGGTGCTCGAGGGTGGCGATGCCGATGGCGGCCATGAAATCCCTGATCCCCTGGTCTGTGTAGACGATCCGCATGTCGCGGCCGCCGAGGACGTAGGAGGGGCGGACCACGACCGGGTAGCCGATGCGGTTCGCCGCCGCCAGGGCCTCGTCGAGGGACGTTACCGTATCGTTGTCGGGCTGGCGCAGACCCAGCTTCTGCAGGAACTTCTGGAAGCGCTTGCGGTCCTCGGCCCGGTCGATGGCGTCGGGCTGGGTGCCGATGATCTTGACCCCGGCCTTCTCGAGCGGTACGGCGAGGTTGAGCGGTGTCTGGCCGCCGAACTGGACGATGACCCCGTCCGGCTGCTCCATCTCGATGATGTTGAGGACATCCTCCCGGGTCAACGGCTCGAAGTAGAGCTTGTCCGAGGTGTCGTAGTCGGTGGAGACGGTCTCGGGATTGGAGTTAATCATGATCGACTCGACCCCGATCTCCCGCAGGGCGAAGGCGGCGTGGACGCAGCAGTAGTCGAACTCGATGCCCTGGCCGATGCGGTTCGGGCCGCCGCCGAGGATGACGATCTTTTTGCGGTCGCTGCGCACCGCCTCGTTCTCCTCCTCGTAGGTCGAGTAGTAGTAGGGGGTGTAGGACTCGAACTCGGCGGCGCAGGTGTCGACCAGCTTATAGACCGGCAGGACGCCGAGCTGCTTGCGCAGGCCGCGCACGTCGTCGGACGAGGTGCCGGTCAGCCAGGCCAGCTGCCGGTCGGAAAAGCCCTGCTGCTTGCAGGTGCGGAGGAAGTCGTGGTCCAAACCCTGGAAACCGCGTTCCCGGATCCGGCCCTCGGTGTCGACGATCTGCTGGAGATTGTGGAGGAACCAGGGGTCGATATGGGTCAGGGCGTAGATCCGTTCGATGCTGTAGCCGCGCTTCATCGCCTCGTAGATGTGGGCGATCCGCTTGGAGTTCGGCACCCGCAGGCCATGCTCGAGGTCTTCGCTGTCGAGATGATCGAGCGGATCCCGGCCGTCGCCGCCGAAGCCGAAACGGCCGGTCTCGAGCGAGCGCATCCCTTTCTGGAAGGCCTCCTTGAAGGTCCGGCCGATGGCCATGGTCTCGCCCACCGACTTCATCGCCGTCGTCAGCACGTCGTCGGCCTGCGGGAATTTCTCGAAGGTCCAGCGCGGGATCTTGACGACGCAGTAGTCGATCGTCGGTTCGAACGAGGCGTAGGTCTCGCGGGTGATGTCGTTCTTGATCTCGTCGAGGGTGTAGCCGACGGCGAGCTTGGCGGCGATCTTGGCGATCGGGAAGCCGGTGGCCTTCGAGGCCAGGGCCGAGGAGCGCGACACCCGGGGGTTCATCTCGATCACCATCAGCTCACCGTCGGCCGGGTTGACCGCGAACTGGACGTTGGAGCCGCCGGTCTCGACGCCGATCTCGCGGATGATGGCGATGGCCGCATCGCGCATCTCCTGGTACTCGCGGTCGGTCAGGGTCTGGGCCGGGGCGACGGTGATGGAGTCGCCGGTGTGGACCCCCATCGCATCCATGTTTTCGATCGAACAGATGATGACGACGTTGTCGTTCTTGTCGCGCATGACCTCGAGCTCGAACTCCTTCCAGCCGAGCAGGCTGCGCTCGAGCATGATTTCGGTGGTCATCGACAGGTCGAGCCCGGAGCGGCAGAAATCCTCCAGCTCCTGGCGGTTGTAGGCAACGCCGCCGCCGGTGCCGCCGAGGGTGAAACTCGGGCGGATGATGATCGGAAAACCGATGGCGTCGGCGGCCGCCATTGCCGCCTCGAGGGTGTGGACGATGGCCGATTCCGGCACTTTGAGGCCGATGGCCTGCATTGCCGTCCGGAACTCCTCGCGTCCTTCCGCCTTCTTGATGACGTCGATATTGGCGGCGAGCAGTTCGACCCCGTATTTTTCGAGGGCCCCGGTCTCGGCGACCTTGATCGCGGTGTTGAGGGCGGTCTGGCCGCCCAGGGTCGGCAGGATGGCGTCGGGCCGCTCCTTCTCGATGACCTTGATCACCATCTCCGGGGTGATCGGTTCGATGTAGGTGGCGTCGGCCAGCTCCGGGTCGGTCATGATGGTGGCCGGGTTGGAGTTGATCAGCACCACCTCGTAGCCTTCTTCCTTCAGGGCCTTGACTGCCTGGGCCCCGGAATAGTCGAACTCGCAGGCCTGGCTGATGATGATCGGCCCGGAGCCGATGATGAGGATTTTATGGATGTCTGTGCGTTTCGGCATGTTTGTCGCCTATTTGGCTGAATGGATGACCTGTCGTCCGGTTGATGGTTCAGGCCGCTGCGGAGACCGCGTCCTGTTTGCGCATCATGGCGATGAAGCGCTCGAACAGGTACCTGGCATCGTGGGGGCCGGGGGCGTATTCCGGGTGGTACTGGACCGAGAACGCCGGATACCGCCTGTGGCGCATGCCTTCGACGCTGTTGTCGTTGAGGTTGATATGGGTAAGTTCAACCTCGTTTTTGTCGAGGCTGTTCATATCGACACAGAAGCCGTGGTTCTGGGAGGTGATCTCGACGTGGCCGGTCGTCAGGTCCATGACCGGCTGGTTGCCGCCGCGGTGGCCGAATTTGAGCTTGTAGGTTGAGCCGCCGTAGGCCAGACCGAGGATCTGGTGGCCGAGGCAGATGCCGAAGATCGGTTTTTTGCCGAGCAGGGCCCGCACGTTCTCCACCACCCCCTGTATGCCCTCGGGGTCGCCGGGGCCGTTGGAGAGGAAGATACCGTCGGGGTCCATCGCCAGGACGGTGGCGGCGTCGGTGGTCGCCGGCACGACCTGGACCCGGCAGCCCATCTCGGTCAGGATCCGCAGTTGGTTGTACTTGATGCCGAAATCGAAGGCCACGACCTTCAGCGACTGGTCCAGGCCCGGCTGGGCGGTGGTGAAATCCGTGCCCGGCACCGGCCGTCCGTCGGCCCAGCCGTAAGGCTCGCGGCAGGTGACGATTTTGACCATGTCCTGGCCGATCAGGCCGGTCGAGTCCTTGGCCCGCTGCACAAGGGAGGCGGGATCGAGATCGACGGTCGAGACGATACCCTTCATCGCCCCGCGGGTCCGCAGGTGCTTGACCAGGGCCCGGGTGTCGAACCCCTCCACCCCGAGGACGCCGTGCTGCTGGAGGAATTCGGCCAGTGTGGCGCGGGAGCGATGGTTCGACGGGGTGGTATGGTATTCCTTGATCAGAAAGGCCTTGGGATGAACGGCGGCCGATTCCATGTCCTCCGGGTTGACGCCGTAATTGCCGATCAGCGGGTAGCTCATCGTGACGATCTGCCCGGTATAGGAGGGATCGGTGAGCACTTCCTGATAGCCGCTCATCGAGGTGTTGAAGACGACCTCGCCGATGGCCTCACCGGGGCCGGTAAATGACGTTCCCTCGAAGATCCTGCCGTCTTCCAGGGCAATGAGTGCTTTCATGCGCATTCCTTTATCGGGGCCTGCACCGGATGATCCTGTCTTGATCCGGAGTATTGGGGAGTAGTGGCGGGGAACTGTACCGGTCCTCGCGGGGAGGGCCGACGGCGACAGCGCCTGCCGGAGCCTGGTCGTTTGTGATGGACGTTGCGGGGTCGTGCGAGAGGGTTCCGAATTGTCCGGACAAAACTGTAATACTTAACCCAGAATGCGTTCCGTCGTCAATGGTAAAGCCGGGGTGGTGTGGATTATATCGTTTCTTCGGTGAGTTAACTGAATTGTGTGGAATCTTGGCTGGAGCCGGCGAAAGGGGGGGCCGCAGGCTGGTTGCAGGTCTGCCGCCGCCGGCGAGATCAAGGCTGTGGTGACCGGCGAAGGGGCATCCCGCCTGGCGGCTGGATGCCCCTTCGTACGGACGGGACGGTTGCGGCTCCGGTATCAGGAGCCGAAGGAATCGATGAACAGCTGCTCAATGGCGTTGCGCCCGGCCTCGCTGAGATAGCGGGTGCCGGAGCCGACGAAGGTGTCGTACTCGATTCGTGGGGAATCGGGAATCCAGCTGTTCTTCCAGATGTACCATTGCTTGGTCGGCTGGTCGAAGACGTGCAGCGGGCGGTTGAACATCTTGGCCAGCTCGACGGCCCAACCGGTGCCGCCCTTGACCGATCCGTCCTCCTGGATCGAACCGATGACAAAGACCTGGTGGCCGCTGTTGACCATGTGGAAGATGGTCTGCAGTACCTTTCTGATCTTCTCGGTCTCGTAATAGGTCCGATTCATCATCCGCGACGCCAGTTCCATGCTGATGTCGCCGCGCTCCAGATCTTCCTGGTTGAGGATGACGGTGTTCTTGTCCCGGCTCAGCTTGTGGCCCTCGAATGAGTAGACGACCTCGTTGATGTTGCGCTTCTCGGCCGCCTCGCCGAAGGTCTCCTCGGCCCCTTTCAGGCCGCTGCTGTACAGAGTGCATTTGGTAGAATCCATGCAGTAAGCTCCTTGTGTCACGTGGAATTGGGAAGTGATGTGCAGGGATTGTATACCACAGTCGCGGCGAAAGGCAATGTCTCGCCGCTCTTTTCGATCCCCGTTCAGCCTTTTTTTCGGCCGCGCAGGAACACCCGGAGCGGTGCCGGGTAGCCCTCGATCGTGGTCTGCGGGTCGTCGGGGCGGATGAAATCGGTGTAGGATTCGAAGTCCATCCACTCCGTCCGCCGCTGCTCGGCCGCGGACATCGGGTGGGAGCAGAAGATCTCGACGGCCTCGAATCCGGCCTTGACCATCCAGTTGCGCAGACAGTTGCCGGTAGGGACGAAATAGACCCCGGGGGCCTTGGCATAGGTCGTTTCCGGGAACAGGGCGACCGGGTCATCGCCGGGGATCGCCTGCGATTCGATGATCGCGGTGCCGCCGGGAACCAGGGCGGTTAACACGTCGCGCAGGGTGTCGACCGGTGAGGGGCGGTGGTAGATCACCCCCATCAGGAAGATCACGTCAAAGCAGGCGGGAAAGAGCGGCAGGTGCTCGACCCCGAGGAGATCGATGGCCAGCCCCTTCATGGCGGCGATGCCGTTTAACGCCTTGAAGCAGTAATAGTGCTGGACCGAGGGCTCGAAGCCGAGGACCAGCCGGGGCCGGTGGGCGGCCATGCGGAACATGTAATAGCCGTTGTTGCAGCCAATATCGGCGATGGTCCGGCCTTCCAGGTCGGGCAAGATCGGCAGCAGCCGCTGCCATTTGCGGTGGCTCCGCCACTCGGCATCAATATCGATGCCGAAGACCGAAAACGGCCCCTTGCGCCAGGGCTTGAAGGCCAGCAGCTGCCGGCGGACTTCCTCGCGCCGCTGGTCGTCGATCTCGTCGGCCCGGCCGATGATCACGGTGTCGCTGGAGCAGTCGACATGATCGGCCCGGAGGGCGGTCAGGGCCTCGCAGGGGCGGCGGTAACGGAGGAAGCCCTTCTTGTCCTGATTGACCCAGCGTTGCCGCTGGGCATGGAGGGCGGTCAGCGTCTCGGTCCGGACGTGTTCGGGAAGGAGGTGGAGATATTCCATGGTACCGAGGGCTATTCCGGTTTGACCGCGATCAGTGACGCGAAGTTGAACCACTGGAAGAAGGGGGCGACCGCGATGAAGCCGGCCTGACGCAGCAGGGCGCTGTTCTCCTCGATCGAAAAGGGGATCAGGACGTTTTCCAGGGCCTCGCGCTTTTTGGCGATCTCCAGTTCCGAATAGCCGCGGCTCTTCTTGAACTGGTAGTAGATATCGATGTACTCCCGGTTCAAGCGCTTGTCGTGGAGGATGATCTTCTCACTCAGGATCAGGACCCCGCCGGGGCGGAGACCGTCGTACAGCGAGCGGATGAACTGTTCGCGGCGGATCGGGCGGATGAACTGCAGGGTGTAGTGAAGGATGAAGGCCCCGACCGCGCGGTGGGGCGTGGCGGTGATGTCGGCCAGTTCGAAACGGATGCTGTCCTGCTTCGAGTACAGCTCGGCCTTCAGCCTGGCCTTGTGAAGCATCGGCGCCGAATTGTCGACGCCGATAAAGCGCAGGCCCTGTTCCGGGAGCAGCCGGGCCAGTTCGAGCAGGGTCGACCCGGTGGCGCAACCGAGGTCGACGACGGTGTCGTCCTTGTCGAGATGGGCCGCCAGCAGACGGGCGGTCGAGACGACGACCTCCTTGTAGAACGGGATCGAGCGGTCGAGCATATCGTCGAAGACCTCGACGACCCGGTCGTTGAACTCGAAATCTTCTGCTCTGATCTGCTGCTGGAAGATGGTATCTTTGGGGCTGGCGGGAGGATGCTTCACCGAAAGTCTGTAGCGTTGGAGTTGAAGGGCGTGGCGACGTGTCGGTCGCTGCCCGGCTGTTGCAGACGACCATCAGGGCTGCCTGCATCGTCCTCCGCTTGGCGGAATTGCCGCTACTATACCCGCCATCCGAGCAAAATGCCACAGTGCCGTCATTCTCCATTCCTGGCTGGCCGCCGGAGCCGTATCACCAGCGGTATCCGGCTCCGGCGGCTGGAGGATCAGGAATTGAAGCGGCGCTCCCAGTCGTAATCCTTGCCGGTGACGGTGCTCTCCATCCGGCGTATCCGCCGATCGATGTTGTCGAACTGCCGTTTCAACCGTTGGGCGGCGCTGCGCGGCGAGTGGACGTAACTGTCGTAAAACTCCTGCTCGTCCTCGGACTCGATCGGTCGGACCGGGCTGGGCTTCATCAACAGGGCGGCAACCAGGTAGACCCCGAGCACCGGCCAGAAACCGCTCAGCAGAAAGACGAGCACCACCGCCATCCGGATCCAGAACACCGAGAGGTCGAAATAATCGGCCACCCCGCGGCAGACCCCGAGCAGGACGCCGTCCCGCGACCGGTACAGGCCTCTTCCGTCATTACTGTATTTTCTCATCGTGTATACCCATCCTTTCCCTGACCTTCCATCAGGATTGTTTCAAGGGCTTCGACCCGTTTTTCCATCCGCGCCAGGCCCTGGTACAGTTCCTGGATCACTGCCGCCTCATCGCTCCGGGCCTTGCGCCCGGACGGGGACAGGCCCTCCCGGCGGGCCTTGACCAGGACCAGGACCGTGCCGCAGACGAGGGCGACCATCATGACGATGGAACCGAAGACAATGGCGACAGCGATGACTGTGTTCATGGCGGGTTGCTCCGTCGGGCTGAAGGGGTGTGGGACTACTGTGCCGTGGTCGTATCAGTACTGTAGGTACCGGCCTTGATCTTTTCAAGTTCCTTTTCGATCTCGTCATCCCGGCCGAGATCGTCGAACTGGGTGTCGACTTCGGGCTTGCGGCCGAAGTTGACGAGATCGGCCTCGGCCTCCATCTGCTCGATCCGGCTTTCGAGTTTTTCGAAACGGGCCATGCTCTCGCTGCTGTCCATGCGGCGGATATCCTCCTGCGCCCGTTTCTTACCGGTGGCCCGGCGATGGCGCTGGACCAGCAGGTTGCGCTTCTCCTTGGCTCCGGCAAGCTTGTCTTCCAACTCCACCATATCGTGCCGGTACTGTTCGATCAGGCCGCCGTGATCGGCGATCTCGCCGCGCAGCGCCTCGGCCATCGCCGAGAAGCGGCGTTTTTCGATCAGCGCCTCGCGGGCCAGGTCGTCCTTGCCGCGGCGGACGGCGAGTGACGCCCGCTCGGCCCACATCTGTTCGCGGGCCGCGACCTCGTCCAGCCGCCGCTCGGCCTTTTTGCTGCCGGCGATGACCCCGGCGCACGACACCTTCAGCTCGACCAGGGTGTCCTCCATCTCCCGGATCATCAGTTTGATCATCTTTTCCGGATCTTCCGCCCGGTCGAGCATGGCATTGATGTTCGAACTCACTATATCTCTGAATCGCGTGAAAACTCCCATGGTCATCCTCCTATGGTTGAATGGTGTGGCACTATTGACATAGCAGGAAATGTGCCAGGAAAAATATTAAAGAGAATACTATGTAAATATGATGAGATAGATTTGAACAAGGCCCTGCCTTGCAGGAGAAATATGGTCAATGAATGTCATGAGTGGTAAAATAAACCATTAATTGGTTAAAAACACAGCGTGGAGATCGATATGCCTGAGACTAACGGGCGCCAATCGCCCATCGCCGGCGAGGCCCTTGGCCAGTCGGAGCGCTTTCTCGAGTTCCAGGAGCGGCTGTCCCGGGTCGCCCCGGTGGAACGGCCGGTGCTGCTGATCGGTGAGCGGGGGACCGGCAAGGAACTGGCGGCCGGGCGTCTGCACTACCTGTCACGGCGGTGGCAGGGCCCCTTCGTGACCCTGAACTGTGCCACCCTGGCCCCGACCCTGATCGAAGCGGAACTGTTCGGCCATGAAAAGGGGGCCTTCACCGGCGCCGACCATCGCCGTAAAGGGCGGTTTGAAGCCGCCGACAACGGCACCCTGTTTCTCGACGAGATCGGCGCGATTCCGCTCGAGGTCCAGGAGAAGATCCTGCGGGTGGTGGAATACGGCTCGTTTGAGCGGGTCGGCGGGTCGGCGCCGGTCGAGGTCGATGTCCGGATCATCGGCGCCACCAATGCCGACCTGGAGGCAATGGCCGCCCGGGGGACATTCAAACCTGATCTGCTTGATCGCCTTTCCTTCGAGGTTCTCTTCCTGCCGCCGCTGCGGCTGCGGGAAGAGGATATCCTGGTGCTGGCGGGCCATTTCGCCGGCCGGATGGCCTTCGAACTCGGCCGTTCGACCCTGCCGTCCTTCTCCGATCGGGCGGTGCAGGCGCTCGAGACCCACGGCTGGCCGGGCAATGTCCGGGAATTGAAGAATGTCGTCGAGCGGGCGGTGTACCGGGCCGACGGCGAGGTCATCGACGCGATCGATTTCGATCCCTTTCGCTCCCCTTTTGATCTGATTCAGGCCAAACCGGTTGCCGCCATCGCCGGAGCGGTTGCCACGCCGGCGGAGCCGGAATTCCTCCCGCTCCGCCAGGCGGTGGCGCAACTCGAGCTCTCCCTGCTGCGCCGGGCCCTGGAGAAGGGACGGTTCAACCAGCGCCAGGCGGCCGGTCTGCTCGGCCTGAGCTATGACCAGCTGCGGGGGCTGCTGCGGAAATACCGCGTTCGGTTGTGACCGCCGTCGCGGTTGATTGTTCCGGCCGCTGTGGCTACAATGTCCTCATCCAACGAATGCGAACCAACACCCCTCATAAAGCGGAGAAGACCGCATGATCCTGCCGTATGTCCTTATCGTTGTCGCGCTTCTCCTGCTGTTCGGCGGGGCGGAGTTGCTTGTCAAGGGCAGCGCCTCGCTGGCGGTCCGGGCCGGTTTGACGCCGCTGGTGATCGGCCTGACGGTGGTGGCCTTCGGCACAAGTTCACCGGAGCTGGCGGTCAGTCTGAAGGCGGCCTACGCCGGTCAGGGCGATGTCGCCGTCGGCAATGTGGTCGGCTCCAATATCCTCAACATCGCCGTTATCCTCGGCCTATCGGCGGTCATCTGCCCGATCGTCGTCCATCTCCAACTGATCAAGGTCGATGTCCCGATCATGATCCTGGTCTCGGTCCTGCTGCCGGTGCTACTGTCTGATGGGCGGCTGGGGCGGGTGGAGGGCGGGCTGCTGTTTGCCGGCATCATCGTCTATACTATTTTTAACGTGATGATGGCCCGCAAGGGCGCGGCGGCGGAGGTGGAGAGCGAGTTTGCCGAGAGCATACCGAAATCGACGAAGCATTGGTCATTCGACCTGGTGCTGATCGGCGGCGGACTGGCGACGCTCGTTGTCGGTTCCCGCCTTCTGGTCGACAACAGCATCGAGGTGGCGAGGGCCTTTCAGATCAGCGAGGCGGTGATCGGCCTGACCGTGGTCGCTCTCGGCACAAGCATGCCGGAACTGGCGACTTCGATCATCGCCGCGGTCCGCCGCCAGCCCGATATCGCCCTCGGCAACGTCATCGGTTCCAATATCTTCAATATCCTGGCGACACTCGGGTTGTCCTCCCTGCTGGTACCGATGACGGCCGGCGGCATCACTCTGGTCGATTACGGCGTCATGGTCGGCACCGCAGTCCTGCTGCTGCCGTTCCTGATGACCGGGCCGCGTCTCGGCCGCCTTGAGGGCCTGGTCTTCCTCGGCGGCTATTGCGGGTATCTGGCCTTCCTGTGGCCCAAGTAGAGGCAAAAGAGTGGTTGGTTCGGTTTTCACCCCGTCGGGCAAGGGGAGAGAATTGCCTGGGCGACGGCCCCGGGATTTGCAAGCGACAAAGAAAACTTGCCATGAAATCATTATCTCAGTATAAACGTAATTCCTTTACGGCAAGGCCAACCGCCGGCCCACGATCGCTGGAGAATCGGCCGCCGGCCGGTCTGCAGTGGCGTTGCGTTCCACTTCCATCCCCTGATACAATCCTGTGCGAATATGGCCAATGAAATAGATTTTGATGAAATTTTAAGTAAATATCGGTCCGATCCGTTCGATTATGTCGAGGTCTGTGCCACCCATACCGGGATTGTCCGCTTCCGGGTCGGTGAAGGCGATGCCGTCGAGGCCCCGAGCGGAGAGTGGCAGCAGATTCCGGGAACGGTCCTCTACCAGATCACCCGGGAGCGCAATCCGAAACTGGTTGCGGCCCGGACCAACGGCGTCGTGTCCGAGATCCGGTCCGAACTCGAAGGACAGTTCGTCGAGGCCGGCGAGAAGTTGATGATCATCAGGCACCCCCTGAAAAAAAAGGAGATCATCGAGAACATCCTCAAGGAGGTCCTGTACCTGTTCCGAGCCCCGGAACGGGCCAAATACTACTTCGCCCTCGACGTCCAGTCGCGCATCGAGAAGAAGGGCGCCAAGGCGGTGACCATCGAGGCCGGCGAGGAGGTGCTGACGATGTCGCTGATGAAGCGCGACACGCCGATCTATTACACCGGCGAGGGCGGGGTCATCCATTCCGTCTATTTCACCCCCGGGGTCTCGGTCAACCAGGGTGACCCGCTGCTCGGCATCTGCGCCCCGGAAAAACTGCCCCTGATCCAGAAGATCATCATCCGGGTCAAGGCTGACTGGGACAGTGAACAGGGCTTTTCGGCCTGAAAATCCCCAGCGTTCAGATATGGTGACGACCATGGAAGCCTGGGAAAGCGGCAGGGGCGGCATTGACGTCACCGCCGCCGAGGTCAGTCGGCAGCGGCACATCGAGGATCGGTCGCGCCGGCAGGCCTGGGCTGCGGCCGAGGTCGAGTCGATCCTGCGCTACGGCGCCTTCGTCGGTTCGGCGATCGAGTGCCATCCCGTGCTCGACCGGGCGATGGAGAGAGCGCGGATGCATATCGCGGCGATGGAGCAGGCCGGCAGGTCGGTGTATAACGGCACGGTGATCCTCGCCGATCGCCTCCACCGCTCCAAGGGCCGTTTCGACCGGACCTGGCATGCGCCGGCCGGAGGGCTGTGGGGATGTCTGCTGCACGTCAACACCCTGCTGCCGCAGTCCCGCAATCTCATCTCCCTGGCCGTAGGCGTCGCCTGCTGCGAGGCGGTGCGGGAGGTCGGGATCGCCGCCGAGCTGCGCTGGGTCAACGATGTCCTGGTGGAGGGCAGAAAGGTCGCCGGTTTTCTGATCGAGAGTTTTTTCAGTCCCCGTTACCGGGAGGAGTATAACCTCATCGGCTTCGGCATCAACGTCAACAATCGCCAATTTCCCCACGAACTCCTGGATACAGCGCTTTCCCTGACGGAAGTCCTGGGGCGGCCGCTGGATATCAGCGCCTTTGCCCGGCTCTTTCTGGCGAAACTCTCGTTTGCTCTCGGGCTACTCTACTACGAGGAGGAGCGGGGATTGCACGACGGCGACGGGTGGGGAGAGGACGGACACCGGCTGCTACGGTGCTGGAGGGAACTGTCGACGACCGTCGGCCGCCGGGTAATCTTCGGCTTCGACGTCATGAAGGTCCCGCAGTACGAGGCGACCGTAAGCGGCATCTCCGGCTCGGGCGGACTGGTCATGGTGCTTGACGACGGTTGCGAGAAGACCGAATACAGCGGCGAGATCCGTTACATCTGAAGCGGTCCGGCCGTCATCCCGTCCCGATTGCCGAACGAGTCGAGCATGGCCCAGGAGTGGATGTCCCGCTGGAACAGGTGCCTGCCATACAGGTGCAGCGCGGTGAGGCATTCTGTGCGCATGGCGTTCGTCAGTTTGAGGCGGTGCAGTTTGTCGAGCGGGAGTTCGAGGGCCGACTGCATGAGCCGGATCGACCCGGGGGAGAGGCGGGTCCCGGGATGACCGGAGGCGGCGCAGGTGGCGCAGACCAGGCCGCCGCCCAGATGGCTGAAGGCGAAGCTGCGGCTCGGGGACACCGCGATGCCGCAGGTCAGGCAGGCCTCGAGCACCGGCCGGTAACCGATAGCGCTATAGAACCTGAGGAGATACAGGAGCAGCAGCGACAGCCGCGGACGGCCCGCATCGAGGCCGTGCAGGGCCCACAGGGCGAGGCGGAAGATTGTTTCGTCCCGTTCGCCCTCGCGCAGGGCCAGAAGCAGGAATTCACGGACCACCGAGGCGGTCGCATAGCGTGGGGGATCGGTCCGCAGACGGAGAAAGGGGATGTGCAGGTCGGCCTCGTGGATGAAGACAAGGCCGCCGCCCGCCGGGTCGGAGCAGGTGAGGTGGAGGAAGCTGAAGATCTCCAGCTTGTTGACGAAACGCCTCTTGCTGCGTTTCGCGCCCTTGGCGATTCCGGTCGCCCGCCCTCGCTCGAGGCTGAAAAAAGTGACGATGAGATCGGCCTCGCCATGGTCCCGGGTCGCGAGAACGATGGCCTCGACCTCATAGGAACGGGCCGGCATCGATCATTCGGAGAGACCTTGCGGTATCGTGACCGTGATCTCTTCGCCGGCCGCTTTGTTCGGCAGGGTCAGAGGCAGATTGTTCAGGGTCAGTGCGGTACCGGTGCCGGCCGGCAGGGAGATGACGATCGACTTGCCGGCATCCCAGCTGTGGACCGCTCCGGCAGCGAAATCGAGGTGTTGCGCCGGCTGGCCGTCGATCCTGACGGTCATCCGGGTAGCTTCCCTGAAGGTGGCCTTGAGGGTGTAAGTGGCCGGGCCGGGTAACACGCCGGGTTGATCTCCAGCCGCCGCGGTTTGGGGCGGAGCTGTCTGGACGCCCGTGGCTTCGGCCTGTTCCTGGCCCGCCGGGGAGGATTGCGGCACGGAGATCGGCGGGAAAGGCTGGGTTGACGCCGTGTTTCCCTGGCTGGGCAGTTGCGGAGCGGGGGTGCCTGTAGTCTCCGGCGTTGAAGGCGGGGTCAGTGATGACGACGTCGTGGGGGACTGGTCCGGCGTGGCGGGAGGAGTTGTCGCCGGTTTGCCGGCAATGGGCACCGGACCGCCGGCGCCCCTCAACGTGTGACTGAGATAGGTGAACGGATTGAAAGAAAAATACCAGCAGGCGACGATCCCGAAGACCAGCAGGGCGAGCAGCGACAGGCCGACGACCGAATACGAAGTAACGGACGGCGGTTCGGCCATGCTGCTGGTCTGCATCGCCAGCTCGCCGGGGGTGGGAGAGTTCGTTTCGTCCTTCTTCGCCTGGTGTTTTTTCTGCTGATGATAGCGATTGCGGATCTCGTCCGGATCGAGGGACAGGTACCTGGCATAGATGCCGTAGAAGCCGCGAACAAAGGCGTCGGCCGGCAGGTTCGCATAATCGTCTTCTTCCAGGGCCTTCAGGCAGTTCGGTGAGATTTTCGTCGAATCGACGGCCTGTTCCAATGTCAGGCCCTGTCCTTCCCGTGTCCGACGCAGGAACGCCCCGAGGGTTTCCCTTTCGTTTTCGGCTTGAGTCTTCATTATCTATCGGTCCCTGTGAGAAGGTAAAAGGAGATGCCGGTCGCCAGGGATGGTGATGCCGGACCGGTCTTCATCCGGCCGGTTTTCTTTCATCCCGTTACAGCTTCTGGATATAGGCCTCGTTTTTCAGGTTGTCCATCCATTCATCGTAGGCCTTTTTCAGCTGCTGGTCGTACAGTTTGTTCCTGATCTCCTCTTTCACCTGTTCCGGAGGGGCCTGGACGGCTGTGGTCTCGTCGTCGCTGTTGACAAGTTTGAAGAACTGGTATCCTTCCGGCGTTTCGATGATGTCGCTGATCCCGGCCGGCTTTAGATCCTTTACCGCCTGCTGCATGTCGGGGGCCATCTCGTCGAGTTGAAAGACGCCGATGTCCCCGCCATCCGCCGCCGACGGCATGCTCGAATATTTACGGGCGAGCGCCTTGAAGTCCTCGCCGTCTCTCGCCATTTCCAGAACCTTCTCGGCCTCTTTCCTGGCCTTGTTCCTGTCGGCCTCCAAGATTTCCGGCGAGCTGTCCTGCCCCTTCTTCCACGAGATCCCGATCTGCAGCAGGTAGTAGCCCTCGCCGCTCATCGGGGTGGTAGATTGGCTGTTATAGTAGTTGAGGATCTCTTCATCGGTAATGACCACCTTGGATCGGACATCGGCATTGACGACCTTGCTCTGGAGAACCTGGTCGCGCAGGTTCTGCCGGTAGGCCGTCTCCGTCAGGCCGTCTTCTTTCAGTTTGGCCAGAAATTCCGGTTTGCTGAGCCGGCTCTGGGCGAGCATCTGCTCGAGGGCGGCGTCGACTTCGGCATCGGAGACCGAAAGATTGCCGGCCTTGGCCTTCTGGGTGACCAACCGTCTTTCGATGATCCTGTCGAGAACATGCTCGCGGGCCTGCTGGAGGGTCTCGGCGAGGGAGGTGGCCGGGGTCTTGGCAGAGATGTCGCGGTAGAAGCGCTCGCCTTCTTTTTCAAGTTCGGAGAGGGTGATCACATCGTCATTGACGACGGCGACGACACGGTCGAGGAGTTCCGCAGTACCGTTAAAGGGGGCAAGGACGACAATAAAGAACAGGACCAGGGAAAAAAATGTTGCCGGGGTCGATGCATGTGCAACTGGTTTCATGACGGTTTTTCGATGCATGTGTTTTCTCTGCCGGGGTTCAGTGATGTTTACCGATGCAGGTAGCCATGTTGGGTGGGTGATTGTCTTGTGGGTGGAGACCAGGGGGAATCATCATTATCTCCAGCGACAATTCAAGGTTGACATTGTAGCATGTTTTTTTCTTTTGTACACGATATCTACGCCCGGCCTGGATGGCGTCATGCCGGCTGGCGGTGAAATCGGGTGCGCAGATTCCCTGCGGTGTTGACTTTCCGTGACGGTGGAGTATTGTATTTCATCAAAAGGTTACATAGATCCACATGTCAACCCAAACAGGAGTGTGTTGATGAAAAAAACATTGAAAATTCTTGTCATTATCATATGGGCTGCGGTCATGAGCGGTTCCGGCATGGTTCCGGCGAAGGCCCTGGCCAGCACGAAAATGCCGGCCTTTGCCCTCGAAAGCGTGCGGGACGGGAAACGTATTGACAGCGGGAGCTTTGAGGGCAAGGCATTGCTGATCACTTTTTTCGCCACCTGGTGCCCGCCCTGTCTGCAGGAGATTCCCTCCCTGGTGAAGCTGCAGGACGAATTCGGACCGAACGGCTTCTCCGTTGTCGCCCTGTCGGTCGATCAGGGAGGCAGTCAGCCGGTTGCCGATCTCGTCGAACAGCAGGCCATCAATTACCCGGTCCTGATGGCCGATGCCGAGACCGCGGAAAATTTCGGCGGGGTGTATGGCATCCCGGTCTCGTTCCTGGTGAACAAATCGGGCAACGTGGTGAAACGGTATCCCGGCCTGGTCCCCCATGCAGTCCTGGCAAAGGATGTGCAGAGCCTGATCGATTAAACTCCGGGGAGGTTGACAGGGAAGGGAAAAAAAGATATAATATTATGCAATTGATTGATTTTGTAGATTGTATGAGAAAAGTGGTCTGCGGTTTCGTCTGCGATGGGAAATTGGCACCATGCCCTTCGCGTAGATCCCCTGACGATCAGTCCGGGAAAATATTCAGCGTAAAAGGAGAACAACAATGAAAAAAAGATTGGCAACAGCAGCATTGGCTCTGGTTTTCGCATTGAGCGTGGCGGGCGTCAGCATGGCCGCAAAAGTGGATTGCACCGTCAAGTCCGTCGAAGGCGACACGGTCACGATGACCTGTGAAGATGCCGGCAAGATGAAAGCCGACGATAAGGTCAAGGTAACGACATCCAAGGCCGGTGGCGTTGAAGGTTGCTGATTGACACACCGTCGCGTTTTTTGTACCATGTGGGGTCGGTTGGCGGCTAGTCAACCGGCCTTTTTTTTATTCAATGTTCATCTCCAGTTCAAGAGGTTGTGGTCCTGCTCCCGGCGGAGTGCCGTCCGTCTTTCCCCTTGTCCGTATGAACGCACTGATGTGAATAATCCCGGGGGACACCGAAAGGAGAACCAATGGATATCAGGACCCTCCCCGAGCGGGAGCGACAGATATATAACCGGTTGCGGCAGAAATACTCTCTGACCTTCGACAGTTTGAAACTCGGCGACATCACCACTATCCGTCTGCTCAAAGTCGCCGATCTTGGGGAAATTATCGGTGACCGCGATCCATTTGCCGATGTGACGCAGTTTCCGTTCTGGGTCAAGCTCTGGGATGCCGCGATCATCCTGTCGTATGTGCTGACCAGGGTTCCCGGGCGTGAGGGGCGCTCCCTCCTCGAACTGGGGGCCGGTCTTGGGGCGCCTGGTCTGGCCGCCGCGGCCTCGGGTTTTGACGTCACAATCAGCGACTATGAAGAGATCATCAGGGACTTTCAGCAGGTCAGCGCCGCCGCATCCGGACTTCACAACGTCAAATTGACCCTTCTCGACTGGCTTGATCCGCCGCAACTTCCCGCCTTCGATGTCCTCGCCGGCGCCGAGATACTTTTCCGGGAGGAATTTTTCGCCCCTCTGTTGCGGGTCTTCGCCGCCTATCTCAAGCCTGACGGCGTGATCTATCTGGCGCATGATGCACGGCGCCAGAGCCTGCCGAAATTCCTCAAACTCGCGGAAAAGGAGTATGACATCGGCGTCGCCAGACAGAATTACATCAAGGATGGCAGCCCGGTCTCGATTATCGTCAATCGTCTGGTCAGAAAAGGAGCCGGGAAAGAAGGAAACGCATGAGCGGCCCGACCCCCCTTTATCCCGTCAACCTGAAAATTGCCGGGCGACTCTGTCTCGTCGTCGGCGGCGGACCAGTCGCGGTCCGCAAAGTCGAATCCCTGCTGGTCGGCGGCGGCAAGGTCCTGGTCGTCAGTCCCGAAGCGGCGGCACCGCTGCGGCGACTGGCACAGGCCGGAACGATAGAATGGCGTCAGCGTCCCTACCGGGCCGGAGATCTGGACGGCGCGTTTATCGTCATTGCCGCGACGAACCAGCCTGAAGTGCAGCGGCAGGTCGCCAGGGATGCGGCCGCCGGTCGGGTCCTGCTGAACAGCACGGACGATCCTTTGGCCTGCGACTTCCAGGTCCCTTCCCAGTTGAAGCGTGGTGATCTGCTGATTACGGTTTCCACCGGTGGTGCGAGCCCGGCATTTTCCAGGCGGATCAGGGAGAGCCTCGAAGCCGAATTCGGCTGGGAATACGGGGTGATCGTCGATCTCCTTGGCCGGCTGAGAACGCTGGTGATGGGCGGTGGCGGTGATGCGGCGAACCATGCGCTGGTTTTTCGGGATATCATGGAGTTGGATCTCGTCGGACGAATCCGGGAGACGGATTGGGATGGTCTGGTCGGGGTATTGAAGACAGCGCTGCCCCCGCATCTCGACCCGGAACCTGTTGTCCTGGCCCTGGTCGAGGTCGCTAGTCGAGAGAAGAACGAGTTTTCCTTGTGAACCGGGGATCGCTCGGCAAGCAACCTGATCCGATATCCTTGTATTGAGGATAATATGAGCGAAATCAGCTATCTGCTTTTTCAGGCCGTTGTCTTGGTGACCTTTCTGGCCTGTTCCGCCTACAGTGTGTTCTTTGTCAGCCAGAAAAGCAGGGTGCGTAATGTGGCGAGAATACTTCTGGTCACATCAGGGATCCTGCAGACCCTGTATATCCTCTCGCGGTACCAGCTTGTCGGCCATGCCCCGATAACCTCGCAGCATGAAACGGTGGTCGTTTTCGCCTGGGCCACGACCTGGGCTTACCTGTCGTTTCGGTGGCGCTATACGGTCAAGAATTTCGGCGCCTTTGTCTCATTGTTGATCATGTTTCTTCTTGTCCTGTCGTCTCTGGCTTCAAGGGAGGTCAGTGAACTCGTGCCGGCCCTGCAGAGCTGGTGGCTCCCCGTGCACGCCGGGGTTTCGCTTCTCGGATACGGCTTTCTTGCCCTGGCCTTCTGCGGCGGGCTGATGTATCTCCTCCAGGAACGGGAGTTGAAGAGCAAGCGCTTCGGCTATTTTTTCCCCCGTCTGCCCTCTCTCGATGCGCTGGACCAGCTGAACAGCCATTGTCTCACCGTCGGCTTCGTCTTTCTCTCTCTGGGTCTCATCAGTGGCTCACTCTGGGCCCGGCAGGCCTGGGGGACCTACTGGCAATGGGATCCGAAGGAGACCTGGTCGCTGGTGACCTGGTTCATCTACCTGATCCAGATCCATCAGCGGTTCACCGTCGGTTGGCGGGGAAAGCGGGCGGCGATCATGGCCATCCTCGGTTTTGCCGCCGTCGCCTTCACCCTGTGGGGGGTCAGTTATCTGCTTGGCGGGGTGCACAGCTATGCCAGGTGAGCGCATCATACTCCTCGGGGTCAACCACAAGACGACCCCGGTGGAGGTCCGCGAGAAGATGGCCCTGTCAGACGGCTACGAACAGCCGCTGGTTGCCCTGAAGCAGATCGGGACGATACGGGAGTGCTATCTGCTGTCGACCTGTAACCGGGTGGAACTGGTGCTGGTGGCCGAACCGAGCGAGCAACTGATAGACAATATCCTCTCCTTCCTGTTCGGGGACCGGATCGCGAAAGAACAGTGCCGTGAATATCTGTACATCTATTACGACCGGGACGCGGTTCACCATCTCTTCATGGTTGCCGCCAGTCTCGATTCGATGATCGTCGGCGAGGCCCAGATTCTCGGCCAGCTGAAGGAGGCCTACCGTCATGCCTCCCGGCTCGGCTACACCGGGCCGTTGCTCAACCGTCTGCTGCACAAGTCGTTTTCGGTCGCCAAACGGGTCAGGACCGAGACGGCGATCGGCTCTGCCGCCGTCTCGATCAGCTATGCCGCGGTCCAGCTGGCGAAGAAGATTTTCGGCAATATCAGGGACAAGAAGGTCCTGCTGATCGGTGCCGGGGAAATGGCGGAGCTGGCGGCCGAGCATCTCGTCGGCCAGGGGGTGGCCGAAGTCGTCGTCGCCAACCGGACCCTGGCCCGGGGAGTCGAACTGGCCAAGCGGTTTCATGGTCGGGCAGTCTCCTTCGACGAATTGATCAGTCAGCTCGAACAGGTCGACATCATCATCAGTTCGACAGGGGCGCCGACCATGGTCCTGCGCCAGAGCGATGTACGTCCGGTCATGCGGGTCCGCCGGAACCGGCCCCTGTTCTTCATCGATATCGCGGTGCCGCGTGATCTCGATCCCGACCTCAACGATCTGGAAAACGTCTACCTCTATGATATCGACGACCTCAGCAGCGTCGTCGAGATGAACCGCTCCGGCAGGGAGCGCGAGGCGGTCAAGGCGACGAGAATCATCGATGAAATGACGCTCGGTTTCGGGCGCTGGATGGAGGGGATGACGGTCACGCCGACGATTCTGGCCCTGCGCCGGAAGGCGGACGGGATATGCCGGGCCGAATTGGAGAAGACCCTGCCGCGCCTGACCGGCCTGTCCGAGGAGGAGAAGCACTCCATCGAGGTCATGCTGTCGGCTGTTACGGCGAAAATGCTGCATGCTCCCCTTACCTATCTCAAGAGTGAATCCTGCGGCGGGCGGGACAACAGTGAGGCCAAGATCGATACGGTCCGGACGATCTTCGACCTTGGCGACGACGATCAATGAGCACCTGCGTTGAGGAGCATCTCGACAACGAATGGTTTGTTGTCCGCCATTCCGGCGAGATTCCGGAGATCGCCCTGTATGCCGCCCGTCATTATCTGACCGAGGCGGAGGACGGGCCCCGGCTGCACCTGTCGCGGGACCAGTGGGGGAGACTGGTGGACGCGGCCAGGGTGCGGTATCGGGAAATCGTCCTGCGCGACCTGCAGATTGATAACCGCGACACCTCCATATACCGCGGCTTGGCCCGGTCGATCGCCAACTTCCGCAGGTTCGAATCCTTCTGTCGCCGTCATGGTCGTCTCGACATGCAGGATTTCTGCCGGGAGGTGGCGGCGGCCCTGCAGATCTTCCTTGCTGCCGAGGCGGCGGAAGTGGCGAAGGGCGGCCGGAAATCCTGCATCAACTGCACCTTCACCGAACTCAATGATTTTGCCTGCCGAATCGGCCTCGTCAGGGAGTCGTTGCCGGTATCCCTGCGCCGTCTGTGCCCGGAGGAATGAGCTTCTTCCTGTCCTGACGGATCAGGGATGATTGGACGCCAAATCTCTACGGGCTGTATTCAATTCTGCTGAAATACGCACTTCAGTATCTCTTTGTCATAGTATTTACGACACGCTTTTGGTATGTCTTTTGAGGTTAAGGGTCAGACTTTGCGCCTGAAATCCGTTTTCCTCTTTTAACTGAATAACATGAAACATCGCATACAGCCTGTTCTCGTTCTCTTGCTGCTTTTGAGCTGTCCTCTACTTGGCTTCGGGGAAAGCGCCGACAACCGGTCTTCAGCCGATTTTCTGAAGCGGAACAGGCTCATCGGCTACATGCTGGCCAAGCAGCTGCCGACCGTTCACCTCAGTGACAAATCCATGGACGATGGGCTGGCGCAGGCAGCGTTCACCCTCTATCTCAACCAGCTCGATTTCCAGAAGAGATTTCTGCTGCAGAAGGATGTCGATCAACTCAGGGCCTTCGCCCCGTATATCGACGACAACCTGGTGCAGGGAAACAACCCCCTGCCGGATGCGGGTATGGATATTCTGGGCGAAAGAATCGACCAGGCCGAGAAGATGGTCGAGGCCATCCTGGCGGCCGGAGTTGATTTCAACGCCTCCGAAACCCTCGAGACCGATCCGAAAAAACTCCAATTTGCCAGAGACTTGCCGGGGCTCCAGGACCGGTGGCGCAAGATTCTCAAATCTGAAATTATCGCCCGGTATCTGGAACTCGAGGATGATGCGAAGAAGGCCAAGGACAGCAAAGGCCCGGATGCACTGCTGCAGGATGCGAGGTCAAAGGTCGCCAAACGGTACAAGGAAATTTTCCGCCGCCTGCGGCAGGAGACGAGGCAGGATCATTACGATCGCTACTTCAATGCCGTCGCCCGGGCCTTCGACCCGCACACGAACTACATTCCGCCCGCCGGCAAGGAACAGTTCGACATCAGCATGCGGGGCAGCCTTGAAGGCATCGGCGCCCTGCTGCGCGAAGACGACGGTTTCATCAAGGTCATGCGGATAATCCCCGGAAGTGCCTCGGCCAGACAGGGGCGATTGCAGGCCGAGGATACCATCCTCCAGGTTGCCCAGGGGGCCGAAGAACCGGTCGATGTCACCGACATGCGGCTACGCGAAGCGGTGCGACTGATCCGCGGCCCCAAAGGCAGCGAGGTCCGGTTGACGGTCAGAAAGGCCGATGGCTCGAAGGATATCATCCCCATTGTCCGAGACGTCGTCCAGATCGAGGAGACCTTCGTCCGCAGTACGGTGCTGCAGAATCCCGGTGGCAGAAAAATCGGCCTCATCTATATCCCCAGTTTTTACCGGGATTTCGAGAAAACAAGCAACGGCGAAAACGCCAGGAACTCGACCGACGATACCCGTAAGGAGGTGCTGGCGCTTAAAAAACAGGGAGTCGACGGTATTATCCTCGATCTCCGCAATAACGGCGGCGGGGCCCTGGTCGACGCCGTCGATATCGCCGGTCTCTTCCTTCCCTCCGGACCGGTCGTGCAGGTCAGGAACAGTAACGGTTCGATCCGGGTGTTGAACGATGAAGACCCGGAGATGGTGTACAGCGGGCCGCTCGCGGTCCTGGTCAATGTCTTTTCCGCCTCCGCCTCGGAAATCGTCGCCGCCGCGCTCCAGGATTATCGCCGGGCGATCGTCATAGGCGGGCCGACCACCCATGGCAAGGGGACCGTTCAGACCGTCCTCGATCTCAACGACAACATCCCGCTGTTCCAAGTCAGTAAATACGATGATCTCGGGGCGTTGAAGGTGACGATCCAGAAATTCTACCGGGTAACAGGGGGATCGACACAATATAAGGGGGTGGAACCTGATATCGTCCTGCCAAGCATTCTCGAAAGTCTCAAATCGGGGGAACGGTTCCTTGAATACTCGCTGCCGTGGAGCAGAATCGACCCGGTCACCTTTGCGACGTCCCAGGCGGTTCCGGCCAGGCTCGATGCCATCCGTGCCGCCAGCGCCCAACGTGTGGCCGGGAATGAGAAGTTCAAGGCTATCCGCGACGAAATTGCCAGGGTCCAGGAACAGGTCGATAACTCCTCCATCTCACTCGATATCGACGACATGAGGAAAAAGCAGGAGGAGGCCCGGCTGGCCAAGGAAAAGGTCGGCAAGCAGTTCGGTCTCTTCGGGGATGAGGGGCAGGATGACAGCGAGACCGATGAGGACGAGGAAGACCTGCAGCCAAGCGGCGCCGCATGGCTGCAGGAAGTGCAGAAGGACCCTTATATCCAGGAGGCTGAATTGATCATCGCCGATATGACCTGACCAACGGCAGGCGTATGGGAAGAGACAACCTCAGTCGATACCGCCTCCGGCGGCCTCGTCTGCAGTAAAATATCCTTGAAAAAGATATGGAAAGATGCTAGAAATCCGCTCTTATGAATGGTCATTCATTCAACGAGGGTGGTCGATAAAGTGCTGATGATATTGATATTAAATGATTCAAGGCGGTTAGCCGATGGACCTCGCTGAAGCATTCAGGAATTATAAGGACAAGATCGTTGACCGATGGGTCGACTACACCCTGTCGACGTACCAGGCTTCCAGTTTCTTTAAAAAGGAACGGGATATGTTTGCCAATCCCGTTGGCGGCAATATCCGCGAGGCCTTGAAAAAGCTGTTCTCCCTTCTTGTCAAGGGGGCTGGAACGGAAGAGATGATTCCGCCTCTGGAGCAGATTCTGAAAATCCGCTCGATCCAGGAATTTTCCCCTTCACAGGCTGTAGCCCCACTGAACGCCGTCAAACACATTACCAGAGACATACTGGCAGCCGACAAAGAGCGACGCCACCTGATTTCTGAACTCTACGATTTTGAGTTCGCGGTCGATCTCGCGATCCTGACCGCCTTTGATATCTACATGCAGTGCAGAGAGCGTCTGTATCAGACCCGGATTCAGGAGATCAAAACGGGCACCCATATCCTTACAGACAGTACGTGTCCGTCAGCGTTGCAGAAAAATAAAGCTCAGAATTCCCTTCCAAAGGTCGAGAGTATTTAACAGGTCCCGGCTGATTGCATCGGTCCGGTGGCCCAATAACAGTTCATTTTGAAGTGAGGTAAGAAATGAAGTACGCCTTCTCATTTCTGGCAGTCATTGTGCTCATTCTGATTGCCGGGGTAGGATCCCAGATAGCGGGAATGCCATACTTTTTTGGTGTCTTCGTCCCCTATGTGGCCATCGCGATCTTCCTGGGTGGATTTGTCTACAGAGTGGTGCAATGGGCCAAGTCGCCTGTTCCCTTCTCCATCCAGACCACCTGCGGCCAGGGAAAATCGCTGGAGTTCATCAAGCACAACCGGCTCGAAGCCCCGGATACCACCGCCGAGGTCGTCGCCCGGATGCTGCTTGAAATCTTCACCTTCCGTTCTCTGTTCCGAAACACCAAGTCGGAGATCCATGAGGGACCAAGAATTACCTATGAATCGTCCAAATGGCTGTGGCTGTTCGGTATCATTTTCCATTACTCCTTCCTGATTGTCGTGATCAGGCACATGCGCCTCTTCCTCAATCCTGTACCCGAAGTCGTTGCCTTTCTCGATTGGGCCGACAGCATGTTCGAGATCGGGGTCCCAAGCATGTATATGACGGATGCCGGATTGATCGGTGGTGCGGCACTGTTGTTCTCCCGGCGCCTGGTCAACCGGCATGTGCGGTATATTTCTCTTGTGAACGACTACTTTCCGCTCGTCCTCATTTTTGCCATCGGGGTGACCGGGGCCCTGATGCGCCATTTCCTTCGCGACGGGATCGATATCGTCGCCATCAAGCAGCTGGCGGTAGGCCTTGTGACCTTTTCTCCGGTCATCAACGGCGAGATCGGCGCAATCTTCTATATCCATGTCTTTCTTGTCGCCACCCTGCTTGTCTATTTCCCCTTCAGTAAGTTGATGCATCTCGGCGGCGTTTTCCTCAGCCCCACTCGCAATATGAAGAACAACAGTCGGGCGGTACGCCATATCAATCCGTGGAATCCGGATATCAAACCGCATTCGTACGCCGGCTATGAGGATGAATTCCGCGAGTTCATGGTCGATGCGGGGATTCCAGTCGAGAAAGAGTTGCCGGCTCAAAAGAATGAAGCTTAACAGTTGAGATTCAAAACCAGCTTATAAGGAATAGACAACGATGGCAGTGCCAAAATTAGAACAATTATCGAAAAGCGTCGTGCAGGGACCGTCCTTGGCAACTGGAGCGATACCAACCAGGGACTGGATGGATATCCCGGTACATTTCAAGGAGGGCAATTACGCCTATCCGGCCAAGAAGGAAAAGGTCGAATACCTCGACAGTCAGAGCGGGCTTTCTTTTCCCAATGCCCGAGTCTGGTCGCCGGAAGATGACGACTGGAAACTCCCCGAGAACTGGAAGGAGATCATCCTCAACGGCCTCAAGGAGCGGCTGGGCAAGTTCCGGTCGCTGAAGATTTTCATGGACTGCTGTGTCCGCTGCGGCGCCTGTGCCGATAAATGTCATTTCTTCCTTGGCACCGGCGATCCCAAGAACATGCCGGTGCTGCGGGCCGAACTGCTGCGGTCGGTCTACCGCAACGACTTCACGCTGGCTGGCAAGATCCTCGGTCGGATGGCCGGTGCTCGCGAGATGACGGTCGGCGTGCTGAAGGAGTGGTTCATGTACTCCTACCAGTGTACCGAGTGCCGGCGCTGCTCCGTTTTCTGTCCGTACGGCATCGATACCGCCGAGGTGACGATGATGCTGCGGGAATTGCTGCACCTTGTCGGTATCGGCATCAACTGGATTCTCGAGCCTGCCTCCAATTCGAACAGGACCGGCAACCATATGGGGCTCCAGCCCCACACCTTCAAGGACAACGTCGATTTCCTCACCGATGACATCGAGAACCTGACCGGTATCCGCATCACCCCGACCTTCAACCGCAAGGGCGCCGAGGTCCTGTTCATCACCCCCTCGGCCGACGTCTTCGCCGAACCGGGGCTCTATACCGCGATGGGGTACCTGATTCTGTTCGAGGCGATCGGACTCGATTACACCTGGTCGACCTATGCCTCGGAAGGCGGCAACTTCGGTCTGTTCACGAACAACGAAATGATGAAGAAACTCAACGCCAAGATGTACGCCGAGGCCAAACGCCTGGGCGTCAAGTACATCATCGGCGGCGAGTGCGGCCACATGTGGCGTGTCCTGCATCAGTACATGGACACGATGAACGGTCCGGCCGATTTCCTTGAGGTGCCGAAATCGTCGATTACCGGGACAGTCTTCCATAATTCCGCGTCCACCAAGATGATTCATATCAGCGAATTTACCGCCGACCTGATCAAACATGGCAAGCTGAAATTAGATAAGAGCCGCAACAGCCATGTCAAGGCGACCTATCATGATTCCTGCAACCCGGCCCGGGCCATGGGACTGATGGATGAGCCCCGATATATCCTCGACCACGTTGTCGATTGGGTGGAGATGCCGGAGAACACGATTCGGGAGCAGACCTTCTGCTGCGGTTCAGGTACTGGCTTGAACACCGACGAGATCATGGAACTGCGGATGCGTTCAGGATTTCCTCGAGCCAATGCGGTTAAATACGTTCATGACAAACATGATGTCAACATGCTTTCCTGCGTATGTGCGATTGACAGGGCGACTCTGACCTCGCTGATGAACTACTGGAACCCGGATGTCAGGGTCTGTGGTATCACCGAGCTTGTCGGTAATGCGCTTGTACTTGAGGGTGAAACACGAGGCGAGTTGGATGACGGCCTTAGAACTTTGCTGTAAATCCTGAACTGGATTAGAGGAGTCGCACATGTACAATAAAGGAACAATCATACCGGGACTGGTGATCTTCATCGTCTTCGTGACCTTTCCACTCTGGTATAATGGCCTGAATGCAGGCACCGTACCGAAACCTGATCTCCCGGTAGGCCAGAAGGAGTGTGTCGCCCCTGCCGCTGAGATGAGAGATACGCATATGAAATTGCTGAACGAGTGGCGTGATGCCGTCCTCCGAGACAACGATCGGGTCAACATCAAGGTTGGCGGCAAAGAGTACCGCAAGGGACTGCAGATGGCGTGCATGCAGTGTCATACCGACAAGGAGAAGTTCTGTGACTCTTGTCACACCTATGCTGCCGTATCACCCACCTGCTGGGATTGCCACCTGACCCCCGCCGTGGCGGCATCGAAGAAGGAGACGCTCTAATGGATAAGACGAGAAGAAAATTTCTGAAGATCGCCGGAGCCGCCGCCCTTGCCGGCATTGGCGCACCTGCGATAGTGAAGTTGACATCCCACACCGCGTTTGCCTCGGAGGGCGCCGGGCACGCGGCGCCGGCCTCCGGCGAGAGCGGAGCCCATGGCGAACCGGCTTCAACCGGAGTTCGACTGGGCATGGTGGTCGATATGCGGGTATTTGCCGTTCAGCCGATGCTGCTCGACCAGGCCATCGCCGCCTGCAACAAAGTCCACAACATTCCCCATTTTCCTGATCGCAAAAACGAGATCAAGTGGATCTGGAAGGCTCCCTACGCTAATGTCTTCCCTGAACAGGAGGTCCTCCACAAATCGGAAATGGCGAAGACCAAACCCTTTGCCGTTCTCTGCAATCATTGCGACAACCCGTCCTGCGTCAAGGCCTGTCCAACCAAGGCGACCTTCGTCCAACCGGAGAATGGAATCGTGGGGATGGATTTCCACCGCTGCATCGGTTGCCGATTCTGTATGGCTGCCTGCCCATACGGGGCGAGAAGTTTCAACTGGCAGGACCCGAGACCGTTCATCACCAACTACAATCCCGAATTTCCGACCCGTATGCGCGGTGTGGTCGAGAAATGTAACTTCTGTGGCGAGCGTCTGGCTCTCGGCCTCGAACCTGCCTGCGTTGAGGCCTGTAAAGGTACAGGTGCCATGGTCTTCGGGGATCTCAACGATCCGGCCTCGGAGATCAGAGGGGTTCTTGACAAGGAATTTACCATCCAGCGAAATCCTGCTGCCGGCACCAAACCGTCAGTCTACTACATAGTGTGAGGTTGTCATGATTGAGAAAGTATTAAAAGGCAAATCAACATACTGGATGTGGCTTGCGGTGCTCGGCACCTTTATTGCCATCGGTGCGGCCTGTTATGTACGGCAGTACATGTTCGGCCTGGGGCTGACTGGCATGAGCCGTGACGTTTCCTGGGGACTGTATATCTCCCAGTTCACCTTTCTGGTCGGAGTGGCGGCCGGAGGTTTGATGCTGGTGCTGCCCTACTATGTCCATGACTATAAGGCCTTCGGCCGGATTACCATTCTCGGCGAATTCCTCGCCATTTCGGCTTTGATCATGTGCCTGATGTTCATCATGGCAGATCTCGGTCAGCCGCTGCGTGGCCTCAACGTCATCTTTTTCCCCACTCCACACTCCATGCTGTTCTGGGATATGTGCGTGCTCTGGGGCTATCTGATCCTCAACTGCCTCTGCGGTTGGGTTATCCTTACCGCCGAGCGCAAGCAGGTTCATCCGCCGAAGTGGATATACATCTTCGTTTACATCTCCATTCCCTTTGCCGTTTCAATCCACACTGTCACCGCCATGCTGTACTGTGGTCTGCCGGGGCGGCATTTCTGGTTGTCCGCGATCATCGCTCCCAGGTTCCTGGCCTCGGCCTTTGCCGCCGGCCCCTCCCTGATCGTTCTCGCCTGTCTGGTTATGCGTAAATTCGCCAATTTCGATGCCGGCAAGGAGGCGATCCAGAAGCTGACCACGATCATCATGTACGCCGCGATTATCAACACCTTCTTTTTCCTGCTCGAATTCTTTGTCGGTTACTATTCGGAGATGCCAGGTCATACACATAGCCTTGAGTATCTGTTCTTCGGTCTCGAGCATGATGGTCATGTCTACAACAATCTCGTACCGTTCATGTGGACGGCAACGGCTTTCAGTTTCACCGGCCTGGGTATATTGGCGTACATGAAAATCGCCAAGGTCTTCGATTATCGTCTGGTCGGTACCGCTGCCGCGCTGATCTTCTTCTCTCTCTGGGCCGATAAGGGGCTCGGTTTCGTCTTCGGCGGATTTGTACCGAATCCCCTGAACGAAGTTACCGAGTATATCCCGACCGCCAACGAACTGGGGATCACTCTCGGGATCTGGGCGACCGGCTTTTTCATCCTGACTCTGCTGTATAAGATTGCAGTCGGTGTTGAACACGAGATAGAAGCGTAAGCTGATCTTGTCGACAGAAAAAGCCCCCGAATTTTCGGGGGCTTTTTTTTTGTTCCAGTCTCGGATATATTCCTACGAACAATAAATTCTGCCCATGTGACAGATGTGAAAACATTCGTAGAGCCAAAGAGAGTTCTGATTCTTTTTTATACCTTCAGCAGTCAAACCCGTAATCTTTTGAATAGCCTGGCGAAAGGACTGAGCGAAGGTGGAGTCGAAGTCCGGTTGGAACAGTTGAAGCCGTTGAAGCCGCCGCCATTTCCAGTCGGATCGTATTTCGGCGCGCTCAAAATGATGATTGCAGCTTTCCTGCGGCGCCCGGTCGCTGTAGCACCGCCCGACAAAAGGTGTTTTTCGAACTGGGACCTCGTGGTCTGTGCCGGACCGACATGGTCGTATCACCTGAGTGGGCCGATGGTCTATTTTCTCCGGGAGTATTCTGCCGAACTGCTGGCGGGGAAACTCGTCCTGCCCCTCATATCCTGCAGGACCTATTGGCGGCTGCATGCCTGGGAGATGCGCAGATATTTGTTGAAAAGCGGCGCCAGAGTCATGCCTCCACGGGTCTTTCGACATCCTTTTCCGGGACTCTGGTGTGCCATTGGGGTCTTTATCAAAATTGCCGGAAAAGTACCCAGAGCCTGCCGGTCATTGGTTCAGCGGCATTGTCCGAGATTTGGGTACAGCCCGCAGCAGATCGAGGAGGCTCGTGACCTGGGATCGCGTCTTGCCGAGGTCTTGATGGCGGGACAAATCGATGAGAATTTCAGTATCGAAGAAGTTGTCAGAAAAGGGAACCGTCAAGATAGCTCCAGTAAAGAGAGGTGATTTCCTGGAAGAAGAGCATGTACATCAAGGCTGCAAGCGAGAGAAAGGGACCGAACGGGATCCGGGTCGATAACCCTTCTTTACGCTCGAGGAACATCACCAGGATGCCGACGAGAGCGCCGCTCATCGAGCTGGCAAAGATCACAAAAGGCAGTGCCTGCCAGCCGAGGAAGGCGCCGATCATTGCCAGCAGCTTGATGTCGCCACCACCCATACCCTCCTGTTTGCGCAGGAAGAAATAGAGCAAGGCGATAGTGTAGAGGACTCCGCCGCCGCAGAGGATTCCCATCAGGGAATCGAGCCAGGAAATCAGAGGGGAGAAGAATGACAGGACGAAGCCGATTACGATCCCCGGCAGACTGATCATGTCAGGTATGATTTGATGCCGGAGGTCGATGAAGATGACCACCAGCAGAGCGGCGCTGAAGAAAAAGAAACCACCGGCGGTGATGTTCAGCCCGAATCGATAGACTACGGCAGTTGACAGCACTGCCATTGCCGCTTCGACCACTGGATATTGCAGGGAAATTCGACATCGGCAGTGGCTGCATCGACCACCCAGAAAAATATAGCTGAGAAGGGGGATGTTCTCGTACCACCCGAGGGCGGCCTGACATTTCGGGCAGTGCGAGGCCGGGAAGACTATCGACTCCTCCGGCTGCGGCAGGCGGAGAATCACCACGTTGAGAAAGCTGCCGACAATGGCGCCAAGTAGAGCGGCGAAGGTCAAGATCAAAGGTTCGCTATGCATCAGGATAATCCGGACTTATACTGGCGTTAATTGATAACTGGGACTGATACCGGACAACAATGTATCCACAATGATGACCCAATACCAGGAAAAAGCTATTGTTATTCGAAGAGAGCGGTTTTCCCCCGACAACGTCCGCCTCACCTTCGATTGCCCCGACATCGCTGCCGCCGCCTATCCCGGGCAATTTGTGATGATCAGGGTGGGGACCGGCAATGACCCCTTGCTGCGGCGACCGTTCTCCATCCACCAGGCCCATAAGGAAGGACTTCTCCAGATCTATTTCAAGATTGTCGGGCGGGGCACGGAGATGCTTGCCGAGGTTGGGGAGGGGGCGGTGGTTTCGATTCTTGGACCTCTCGGCCGGGGTTTTCGTGTTGCCGCGAACCCCGCCTGTCTGGTGGGCGGGGGCCTGGGCATTGCCCCGCTCCTCTTTCTCGCCCGGACCCTGAGTCGGTTGGAGCG
>Ga0209066_10001087_pt1 | contig 36959 bp, 33 predicted proteins | sample All_14_2_FD_187198 | JGI IMG/M metagenome (GOLD analysis project Ga0209066, IMG submission 187198) | Freshwater microbial communities in response to fracking from Pennsylvania, USA - Allegheny Zone_MetaG_DW_15 (SPAdes) (version 2) ... | reverse complement strand
CAACGGGCGCAGCGCGGTCTCCCCTGGCGCGTTGGTGCTGCCCAGGTCGTACCCGCCGGTGATGCGGATGCGGCTGCCCTGGCGGCTGATGGCCACGCCCGCCTGGGCGTCGACGACGGCAGACCGCGGGGCGTGCCCGTCGACCTGCAGTCGGAACGTCACCGAATGGCCGTGCACGGGGATCAGGGGTAGCCGCCAGCCCAGTCCTTGCAGCAAGGCCGGGGCGCTGGCGCCGGCGCAGACCACCACAGCGTCGTGATCGGCCTGGGTGTCGGGGCGGCCGGGCTCGCCGGCAATGTGCAGCGTGATGCGGCCTGCTTCCCGGGCAATGCGGCTGATCGTGGTGTTCAGGCGCAGTTGCACGCCGGGCAGCGTGAGCAGGTGGTCGCGTAGTTGCTGGGCAAACTGGCGGCAGTTCCCCACGCCGTCGCCCAGCAGGTGGATACCACCGGCCAGCGGGGTCTTGCGGCCCAGGCCAGGCTCGATGGCACGGCAACCCGTCGGGTCGAGCTGCTGGGCTGAGACGCCGAGTTCAGCGAGCATCTGCACGTGCCGATGCGAGGGCTTGAATTCGCGCTCGTGACGCAACAGCAGCAGCACGCCGGTGCTGCGTTCAAAGTCGAGCTGCAGGTGGTGGCTGATCTGGTCAAGCCGCGCCATGCTGTGGCGGGCCAGGGCCACCATCGCGCGCACGTCGTCGGCATGGCCTCGCCCGCACGCGCGCCACCAGTGCCGCAGCCAGCGCCATTGGGTGGCAGAAGCGCCGGGCCGCCAGCGCAGGGCGGCGTCGTGCGTCACCAGCCCGCGCAGCAGCCAGGGGCGCAGGCCCGGGGCGGCCGCAGGTGAGACGCTGCCAGGCGACAGCAGCCCGGCGTTGGCGAAACTGCCCTCGACCGCCACGGCGTCGCGGCGGTCATAAAGGGTGACCTGATGGCCATCTGCGGCCAACTCGTAGGCGGTGGTGATGCCGGTGATGCCGGCACCGATGACGGCGATGCGTTGGTTCGAGATCAAGACGGTGCTGCTGTATAATCTTCGTTTTTGTTTGCTCGACCGCGTCTTGCAGGGGCTAATTCTCTGCACCAGAGCCGTGTGTTGGTACAAGAAAAAGCGTGTGGGGCTTCGTCTCACCGCACCAGTCGCGAACCGGCCGCCTGAAGGTGTTGCGGGGTGAGTCCTGAGAGCAGGGCAGCCCGGTGATTCCGGTCGGATTCTAGAACCAACCTTTGGAGCTTTTATGCCCTTTTCGATGCGTGACATGCTGGAAGCCGGCGTCCACTTTGGACACCAGACCCGCTTCTGGAACCCCCGGATGGCCCCGTACATCTTCGGCCACCGCAACAAGATCCACATCATCAACCTCGAGAAGACGGTTCCGCTCTTCGAGGAAGCCACCAAGTTTGCTCGCCAGCTGGCATCGCGCCGCGGCAACATCCTGTTCGTGGGCACCAAGCGCCAGGCGCGCGAGTTCGTTTCTGAAGAAGCTACCCGCGCCGGCATGCCCTTCGTCGACCAGCGCTGGCTCGGCGGCATGCTGACCAACTTCAAGACGGTCAAGGGTTCGCTGAAGAAGCTCAAGGACATGAAGGCTCAGGCCGAAGCCGGTCTGGAGCAGATGAGCAAGAAGGAAGCCCTGCTGTTTCAGCGCGAGCTGACCAAGCTCGAAAAGGACATCGGCGGCATCCAGGACATGAATGCCCTGCCCGACGCCCTGTTTGTGATCGACGTGGGTTTCCACAAGATCGCCATCGCTGAAGCCCAGAAGCTTGGCATCCCCATCATCGGCGTGGTCGACACCAACCACAACCCGGATGGCATTGACTACGTCATCCCCGGCAACGACGATTCCGCCAAGGCCGTGGCCCTGTATGCCCGCGCCATGGCTGATGCCGTGCTCGAAGGCAAGGCCAACTCGGTGAATGAAGTGGTCGAGGCCGTGGCGGCCACCGGCGACGAGTTCGTCGAGGTCAACGAATCGGCCTGAACGGCCCGTGTCACAGTGCCCGTGTCAAATCGGGCGCCACACACCGGGGGCTGATTCAGCCCCTTTTTTTCAAGATTGCCGCTGAGCCCCGCCAAGTGCCGGGTGCTCGCCAGACTCAAGGAGAAACAGATGGCTGCGATTACCGCCAGCATGGTTGCTGAACTGCGTGCCAAGACCGATGCCCCGATGATGGAGTGCAAGAAGGCACTCACCGAGGCCGAAGGCAACATGGACAAGGCTGAGGAGCTTCTGCGCGTCAAGCTGGGTAACAAGGCCAGCAAGGCCGCTTCGCGCGTGACTGCTGAAGGCATCGTGGCTGCCGCTGTGAACGGTGCCCAGGGTGCGCTGGTCGAAATCAACTGCGAAACCGACTTCGTCTCCAAGAACGACGACTTCCTGAGCTTCGGCCAATCCGTTGCCAACCTGGTGGCCCAGCACAACCCGGCCGACCTGGAAGCGCTGGCCGCACTGCCGCTGACCCAGGGCGACTTTGGCCCTACCGTGGAAGAAGTGCGCAAGGGCCTGATCGGCAAGATCGGCGAGAACATGTCGATCCGTCGCTTCCGCCGCTATGACGGTGGTGGCTCGCTGGCCCACTACCTGCACGGCACCCGCATCGGCGTGATGGTCGAGTACACCGGTGACGCAACGGCGGCCAAGGACGTGGCCATGCACATCGCTGCCATGAAGCCGGTGGCTTTGACTTCGGCCGAAGTCTCGCCCGAGCTGATCGAGAAAGAGCGCGCTGTGGCTGCCGGCAAGGCTGCTGAAGACGCGAAGGCCGCGGAAGCCGCCGGCAAGCCGGTGCAATCGGCTGAGATCGTGGCCAAGCGCGTCGAAGGCTCGGTGCAGAAGTACCTGAAGGAAGTCTCGCTGTTCAACCAGCCCTTCGTCAAGAACGACAAGCAGACCGTTGAAGCCATGCTCAAGGGCGTGGGCACCACGGTCAAGGCGTTCACGATGTTCATCGTGGGCGAAGGCATCGAGAAGAAGCAAGACGACTTCGCTGCCGAAGTGGCGGCCCAGGTGGCTGCTGCCAAGGGGCAGTAAAGCCTTGTTGCTGCGGGTCGGCCGTGCATGGCCGATCGCCTACACTCTTGGGCGCCTGATGCGTTGCAGCATCTGGCGCTTTCGCTTGTCAAAGAACGAGGATCTGCATGCCCGCTTACAAACGCATCCTGCTGAAGCTTTCCGGAGAGGCCCTGATGGGCGACGATGCCTACGGCATCAATCGCTCCACCATCGTCCGCATGGTGCGCGAAATCCAGGAAATCACCCAGTTGGGCTGCGAGGTGGCGGTGGTCATCGGCGGTGGCAACATCTTCCGCGGTGTTGCTGGCGGCGCGGTGGGCATGGATCGCGCCACGGCCGATTACATGGGCATGCTGGCCACGGTGATGAACTCGCTGGCCCTGGCCGACACGATGCGCCAGGAGGGCATGACGGCCCGCGTGATGTCGGCGCTGTCGATTGACCAGGTGGTCGAGCCCTACGTGCGCCCGAAGGCGCTGCAGTACCTCGAAGAGGGCAAGGTGGTGGTGTTTGCCGGCGGTACCGGTAACCCCTTCTTCACCACCGACACGGCCGCAGCGTTGCGCGGTGCCGAGGTGGGCGCGCAGATCATGCTCAAGGCCACCAAGGTCGATGGCGTGTACACCGCCGATCCGAAGAAGGATCCGTCGGCCACGCGCTACGCGTCGGTCACCTTCGACGAAGCCATTGGCAAGAACCTGCAGGTGCTGGACGCCACGGCCTTTGCGCTGTGCCGCGACCAGAAGCTGCCGATCAAGGTGTTCTCGATCTTCAAGCCGGGCGCGCTCAAGCGCGTTGTCTTGGGGGAAGACGAGGGCACTCTGGTCCACGTCTGACCCAGTCCGTGCGTTGAGGTTGTCTCAACCGGACTTGAGGAGCTACTGAAATGAGCATTGCCGACATCAAGAAGAACGCCGAGGCCAAGATGGCCAAGTCGATCGAGGCGTTCAAGCATGAGTTGACCAAGATCCGCACCGGCCGCGCCCACCCGGGCCTGCTCGATCAGGTGCAGGTCGAATACTACGGCTCGATGATGTCCATCAGCCAGGTGGCCAATGTGTCGCTGATCGATGCCCGCACCATCAGTGTCCAGCCCTGGGAAAAGCCCATGGTGGCCAAGGTTGAGAAGGCCATTCGCGAGTCTGATCTGGGCCTGAATCCCGCGACGATGGGCGACCTGATCCGCGTGCCGATGCCCGCGCTCACCGAAGAGCGCCGCAAGGAGCTGACCAAGGTGGTGCGCCATGCCGGCGAAGATGCCAAGGTGGCCGTGCGCAACCTGCGCCGCGAAGCCAACGAGCATGCCAAGAAGCTGCTGAAGGACAAGCTGATCACCGAAGACGACGAGCGCCGCTCGACCGACGAGGTGCAGAAGCTCACCGATCGCACCATTGCCGAGATCGACAAGCTGATTGCCGGCAAAGAGCAGGAGATCCTGGCCGTCTGAGGCCAGGCTCCGCTCAGGTCGGCAACGTTTGTTCTCCCGTCTTTCCTCCAGTCGTGCAGTGAACGCTTCCGCGCCACAGCCGCCACGCCATGTGGCCATCGTCATGGATGGCAATGGTCGCTGGGCCAACCGGCGATTGATGCCGCGATTGGTGGGCCACAAGTTTGGGGTGGATGCGCTGGTGCGCATCATCGATGCTTGCCGGGCGCGCGGCATTGGCTACCTCACTGTCTTCGCCTTCTCGTCGGAGAACTGGAACCGGCCCCAGGAAGAAGTCTCGGGGCTGATGAACCTGGTGATGGCGACGGTCTCGAAGTACCTCGCCCGCATGGCCGCGGATGGCGTGCGCATTCGCATCATCGGCGACCGGGCGATGGTGTCCGAGAAGGTGCGCGCCGCCTGGGACAAGGCCGAGGCCGACACGGCGGCAAACACCGCCATCACCGTGTCAGTGGCGTTCAACTACGGTGGCCGCTGGGACATCGTGCAGGCCTGTCGTCGGGCCATGCAGGCCGGCCTCGATGCCCAAACGCTGGACGAGGCGCGCCTGTCGTCGTTCATGTCGATGGCCTATGCGCCTGATCCTGATCTCTTCATCCGCACCGGCGGTGAAGTGCGGGTGTCCAACTTCCTGCTCTGGCAGATCGCCTATGCCGAGCTGTACTTCACCGACTGCCTCTGGCCCGAGTTCGATGAGCACCAGCTCGATCTTGCGCTGAAGTCCTACGCCGCACGCGATCGCCGCTTTGGCCGCGTCAAGGTGGATGTGGCCAATGGTGAGGTCGTGCCCGTGGCCTCCGGCCTGTGAGCCCGTCGGGCAGGAAGCTGCACCGCCCATGTTGAAACAACGCATCATCACCGCCCTGTTGATGATGGCCGTGCTGCTGCCGGCCCTGCTGGCCGACGCCGCCTGGCCGTTTGTGGTGCTGATGCTGGTGATGATCAGTGCGGCGGGCTGGGAATGGGGCCGTCTCAATGGGCTGGCCATGACGCCCTCGCTGCTGTTGGGCGGTGCCGTGGCTGTGGGGGCTGGCGCTGCCATGGGGGCCGGCTGGGTGCAGCATGCGCCGCTGGGCCTGTGGACGCTGGCCACGCTGGTTTGGGTGCTGGGCGGCACCTTTGCCCTGCGCGGCGGTGTGGCGGCCTGGCCGGGCCATTCGCGCCTGATGCGGCTGGCGCTGGGTGCGCTGATCCTGTGGATGGCCTGGCTCGCCGTGGCCGCGGCCAAGACGCTGGGCGTGAACTTCATCCTCTCGCTGTTCTGCCTGGTGTGGGCGGCTGACATCTCGGCTTACTTTGGCGGCCGGGCTTTGGGCCGGCGCAAACTGGCCCCAGCCATCAGCCCAGGCAAGAGCTGGGAGGGGGTCTACAGCGGCATGGCGGGCGTGTGCCTGCTGGCGCTGGCCTGGCTGGCGCTGGATGGCTGGCTGGCTGCGCGCGGTGTGCCGGCGTCGCCCAGCTTGTACACGCTGCTGTTGTCGCGCTATGGCTGGCTGGGTGCCGCCCTGGTATTGGTGTTTCTCACTGCGATGAGCGTGGTGGGTGACTTGTTCGAATCCCTGGTCAAGCGCGCCGCGGGCGCCAAGGACAGCAGCCGGCTCCTGCCCGGTCACGGCGGCGTGCTCGATCGCATTGATGCCTTGCTGCCCGTCTGCCCGATCGCGCTGGGCCTGATCAGCTGAGCGGCCCGATGTCTTCTGTTCCTCAACGCATCTGCGTGCTGGGCTCTACCGGCTCGATTGGCGGCAACACGCTTGATGTGCTGGCGCGCCACCCCGAGGCCTACGAGGTGGTGGCCCTGTCGGCGATGAGCCGGGTCGATCTGCTGGCTGCGCAGTGCCGCCAGGTCAACCCACGGTATGCCGTGCTGCCAGCTGCTGACAAGGCTGCTGAACTGCGCGCCGCGCTCAGCGGTGCCGGCCTGCGCACCGAGGTGCTGAGCGGTGCCCGTGCGCTGGAAGAGGTGGCTGCGCACCCTGATGTGGATGCGGTGATGGCCGCCATCGTCGGCGCTGCCGGCCTGCCACCTTGCCTGGCGGCAGCCCGCGCCGGCAAGCGGCTGTTGTTGGCCAACAAGGAAGCGCTGGTGGTCGGCGGTCGTCTGTTCATGGACGCGGTGCAGGCCGGTGGCGCCACGCTGCTGCCCATCGACAGCGAGCATTCGGCCATCTTTCAGTGCTTGCCGCACGACCGAGGCACCTGGGCCAGCGCCATCGACCACATCGTGCTCACGGCCTCTGGCGGGCCCTTCCGCAGCCGCGATCCCGAAACGCTGGCCAACGTCACGCCCGATGAGGCCTGTGCCCATCCCAACTGGGTGATGGGCCGCAAGATCTCGGTCGATTCAGCCACGATGATGAACAAGGCGCTGGAGGTGATCGAGGCACGCTGGCTGTTCGATCTGCAGCCCGAGCAGATCCGCGTGGTGATCCACCCGCAGAGCATCATCCACTCGATGGTGGTGTGCCGTGATGCGTCGGTGCTCGCGCAGATGGGCACGCCCGACATGCGGGTGCCCATTGCCTACGGGCTGTCCTGGCCGCAGCGCATCGTCTCGGGTGCGTCGCAGCTGGACCTGCTCGGCATGGGGGCGCTCACCTTCCTGGCGCCTGATGCCCGTCGCTACCCCGGGCTGGACCTGGCTTGGCAGGCGCTGCGCGGCCCGGCCGGCGCGACAGCGGTGCTCAATGCCGCCAACGAGGTGGCGGTGGCCGCGTTCCTGGAAGGCCGCTTGCGCTTCGACCAGATCGCCGTCCTCAATGCCGAGCTGTTGGGCAGCGTGCCCGTGCCAGCGGGCACGGCCGACAGCCTGGAGGGCCTGCTGGCGCTGGATGCCGAGACACGCCGCCTTGCGGCGGAACTCGTGCAGCGCCGTGGTCTCTGAGCCTGCATGGCCCGCTGCCTTCTTCGCTCGGGCTCCTGCCTGCTTCTTGACCTGACATGACCACCTTGCTCGCTTTCCTGTTCACCCTGGCCGTGCTGATCGTCGTGCACGAGTGGGGGCACTACCGCGTGGCGCGTGCCTGCGATGTGAAGGTGCTGCGGTTCTCCATCGGATTCGGCCGGCCATTGTGGCGTCGGCAGCATGGCGAGACCGAATGGGTGGTGGGCATGCTGCCTTTCGGCGGCTACGTGAAGATGCTCGACGAGCGTGAGGGCGCGGTGGCTGCCCACGAGCTGCCTCGCGCCTTCACCCGCAAGACGCTGTGGCAACGTACCGCCATCGTGGCTGCGGGGCCGCTGGCCAACCTCATCCTCGCGGTGGTGCTCTATGCCTGTGCCAACTGGCTGGGCACCGAGGAGCCCCGGCCGGTGGTGGGTACGCCCATCGCCGGCAGCGTGGCGGATCGGGCAGGCCTGCAGGCAGGTGATTGGGTGCAAGCTGTCTCGCCTGAAGGCGACGACGACTGGCAGCCGGTGCGTTCGCTCAACGATCTGCGCTGGGTGGTGACCCGCGCGGCCTTGTCGAACCAAGACTTGCGGCTCCAGCTCAGCAACGTGCGCGATGGCCAGTCGCACGGCCCGCGCGAGATCGTGCTGCCGCTGGCGGCGCTGGAGGTGCGCGACGCCGATGCCGCGCTGCTGAAGCGCATTGGCGTGGGGGCCCCGTATTCCGAGCCGGTGCTGGGGCGCATCGTGCCCGGCGGTGCGGCCGAGCGCGCCGGCCTGCTACAGGGCGATCGGGTGCTGGCCGTAGATGGTCAACCGGTCGCGGACGCCGCTGCCTTGCGTGCGCTCATCCGCGCAGCCGTCAATGACCAGGCCCCACCGCAGCAGTGGCGCGTGCTGCGTGCCGAGGCGCTGATCGATGTGGCCGTCAAGCCGCAGCGCATGGAAGAGGGCGGCGAAGTGATGGGCCGCATCGAGGCCATCGTGGGACAGCCACCGGCGACTGACTGGGTGCGCTACGGCGCCTGGGAGGGCGTGGTTCGCGCGTGGGACCGTACCGGCGAGATGATCGGCCTGACGCTGCGCATGTTCGGCCGCATGATCATTGGGGAAGCCTCGCTGCGCAATCTCTCGGGCCCGCTCACCATTGCCGACTATGCCGGCCAGTCGGTGCAACTGGGCCTGGCCTACTACTTGGGCTTCCTGGCGGTGGTGAGCATCAGCCTGGGTGTCCTGAACCTGCTGCCGTTGCCGATGCTCGACGGTGGGCACCTCCTGTATTATCTGATCGAGGGAGTGATCGGTCGGCCGCTCCCCGACGCGTGGGTCGAGCGGCTGCAGCGCGGTGGTCTGGCCATCATCCTGCTGATGATGTCCGTGGCCATCTACAACGATGTGGCGCGCCTGGTGGGTCTGCATTGACCGCTGCCCGGGCTCCCCGCTCCCCTGTCCCTGACCTCTGATCCCCGCTTGAACGCCTTGAACCCATTCAACAAACCTGTCGCCTGCCTGGTTGCCTTCGCAGCAGCTTGTGTGGCGACCCCGGCGCTGGCGGTGGCGCCCTTCGTGCTGAAGGACATCCGCATCGAGGGCTTGTCCCGCACCGAGGCGGGCACGGTGTTTGCCGCGCTGCCTTTCCGCGTGGGCGACACCTACAACGACGAGAAGGGCGCAGCCGCCCTGCGCGCCCTCTTTGCCACCGGCCTGTTCAAGGACGTGCGCATCGAGGTCGAAGGCCCGGTGGCTGTCGTCGTCGTCGAAGAACGCTCGATCATCGAGAACGTCGACTTCACCGGCATCAAGGAGTTCGACAAGGACACCCTGCTCAAGGCGCTGAAGGACATCGGCATCGGCTCCGGCCAGCCGTTCGACCGCGCGTTGGCCGACCGCGCCGAGCAGGAACTCAAGCGCCAGTACCTGACGCGCAGCCTCTACGGCGCCGAAGTGATCACCACCATCACGCCGCTGGAGCGCAACCGCGTCAACGTCACCTTTGCCGTCACCGAAGGCAGCGTGGCCAAGATCCGCGAGATCCGCATCACCGGCAACAAGGCGTTCTCCGAGAGCACGCTGCTCGGTGAGATGGACCTCACCACCGGTGGTCTGATGACCTGGTACACGAAGAACGACCGATATTCGCGCACCAAGCTCAACGCCGACCTCGAAACCCTGCGGGCCTATTACCTGAACCGCGGCTACCTCGAATTCAACGTCGAGTCGACCCAGGTTGCCATCTCGCCCGACAAGCAATTCATCACCATCACGGTCAACGTGAAGGAAGGGCAGAAGTACACCGTCACTGGCGTCAAGCTCAGTGGCGACTATGTCGGCCGCGACGGTGAGTTCAGGCCGCTCGTCACCATCGAGCCGGGCCAGCCGTACCGCGCCGAAGACGTCACCAACACCACCCGTGCGTTCACCGAGCGCTTCGGGTTGTTCGGTTTCGCTTTTGCCCGTGTTGAGGCGATCCCCCAGATCGATCGCAACAACGGCCGCGTGGTGGTGGTGCTCAACGCCGATCCGGGGCGCCGTGCCTATGTGCGCCGTGTCAACGTCTCGGGCAACAGCAAGACCCGCGATGAAGTGATCCGCCGCGAGTTCCGCCAGTTCGAATCGGCCTGGTATGACGGCCAGCGCATCAAGCTTTCGCGTGACCGGGTCGACCGCCTGGGCTATTTCAGCCAAGTCAACGTCGAAACCGAAGAGGTACCCGGCACGCTCGATCAGGTCGACCTGACGATCAACGTGAAGGAAAAGGCCACCGGCAGCCTGATGATCGGCGCCAACTTCTCGAGCGCCCAGAAGCTCTCGCTGAGCGGCTCGATCAAGCAGGAAAACATCTTCGGCACGGGCAACTACCTCGGCCTGGAGCTGAACACCAGCCGCTTCAACCGCACGATCGTCGTCTCCACGGTCGACCCGTACTTCACGCAGGATGGCGTTTCCCGGGCCTTCGACATCTTTTGGCGCACCGTCAAGCCGATCAACAGCCAGGGCGAACAATACGAGCTGGTGACCCCGGGGGCCTCCATCCGCTTTGGCGTGCCGTTCTCGGATTTCGACACCGTCTTCTTTGGCATTGGCGCCGAGCAGACCAAGATCAAGGCCAACACGGCGCTGCCGAACAACCTTTTCCGCTACCGTGAGACCTACGGCGAGAAGAGCACCTCGGTGCCGCTCACGTTGGGCTGGGCCCGCGATGGCCGTGACAGCGCATTGGTGCCCAACTCGGGGCGGTACCAGCGGCTCAACGTCGAATGGGGCATCGCTGGCGACACCCGTTACCTGCGGTCGAACTACCAGTTCCAGCAGTACTGGCCCTTGTCGAAGAAGTTCACCCTCGGCATCAACACCGAGGTGGGCTACGGTGTGGGCCTGGGTGGCCGGCCGTACCCGATCTTCAAGAACTTCTACGGCGGTGGCCTCGGCACGGTGCGTGGCTACGACCAAAACTCGCTCGGCCCGGTCGACGTGACGGGCGCCTACATCGGCGGCAACCGCCGCATCAACTTCAACAGCGAGCTGTACGTGCCTTTCCCGGGGACGGGCAATGACCGTACTTTGCGTGTGTTCAGCTACTTCGACGCCGGCACGGTGTGGGGTGAGGGCGAGCGCTGGATCACCTCGACGAACCCCATTCGCGCCTCGATCGGGCTCGGGTTGAGCTGGGTGTCGCCGGTGGGTCCGCTCAAGCTCAGCTTTGGTGTGCCGCTGCGCAAGACGCCGCAAGATAAAATCCAACGTCTTCAATTCCAGATCGGAACTGCCTTCTGATGATGAAGTCCTTGCTCCTCCCGCTGACCGCCGCGTTCACGCTGGCCGTTGCAGCCCCGGTGATCCAGGCCCAGGAAGCGCTGAAGATCGGTTACGTCAACAGCGACCGTGTGCTGCGTGATGCTTCGGCGGCCAAGGCCGCCGAAGCCAAGCTTGAAGCCGAGTTCGGCAAGCGCGGCCGAGAGCTGAACGACGCAGCCAACCAGCTCAAGGCTGCGGCCACCAAGCTCGACAAGGATGCGCCCACGCTGTCCGAAGCCGAGCGTGTGCGCCGCCAGCGCGATCTGGTCGAGCAGGACAGCGCGCTGCAACGCCGTCAACGCGAGTTCCGCGAAGACCTGCAGCAGCGCAAGAACGAAGAGCTCTCGGGCGTGGTCGAGCGGGCCAACCGCGTGATCAAGCAGATCTACGAGACCGAGAAGTACGACCTCATCGTGCAGGACGCCGTCTTCGCCTCGGCCCGGGTGGACATCACCGACAAGGTGATCAAGTCGCTGAACGCCGGCGGCGGCGCGAAGTAAACCTCGCAGCCCGAACCCCCAGCCGGCCTCACCAGCCGGCTTTGCTTTTTGTCATGGAAGGTGCTGTGCCGATGATCCGTCTGGCTGATGTGCATGCCGCCCTCGGCGGCGAGCTGGTGGGTGATAACGCGTTGGCCATTGAGCGCATCGCACCGCTGGAATCGGCCGATGGCCACAGCATCAGCTTCCTGGCCAATGCCAAGCTGCGCAAGCAGCTTGCTGATTGCCAGGCCGGCTGCTTGATCGTCACGCCCGCTTTGCGCGACGAACAGGCCGGCCAGCGCGCTGCGCTCATCGTCACCGACGATCCCTACCTCTACTTTGCCCGCCTCACCCAGTGGTGGGCCGCGCGCAACCGTGTGGCACCTTCGGCTGGCGTGCACCCGAGCGCCGTGGTAGCCGCCGATGCGGTGCTGGGCACTGGGGTGAGCATCGGGCCCGGTGCCGTGATCGAGGCCGGCGCGCGGCTGGCAGACGGTGTCATCGTTGGGGCGCAGTGCTATGTGGGCGCCGGCGTTGCGCTGGGCGCCGGCACTCGCCTGGCGCCGCGTGTCACGCTGATGGACGGCACGCGCATCGGCGCGCGGTGCCTGTTGCACAGCGGCGTGGTGATCGGCGCCGATGGCTTTGGCTTTGCGCCGCACCAGGGCCAGTGGGTGAAGATCGAGCAGCTTGGCGGCGTGCGCATCGGCAACGACGTGGAGATCGGCGCCAACACCTGCATCGACCGCGGTGCGCTCGAAGACACCGTGATCGCCGACGGCGTGAAGCTCGACAACCTCATCCAGATCGGCCACAACGTGCAGATCGGTGAGGCCACCGCCATTGCCGGCTGCACCGGCATCGCGGGCAGCGCCAAGATCGGCAAGGGCTGCATGATCGGCGGCGCCGCCAACATCACCGGCCACCTGCACCTGGCCGATGGCGTGCACCTCACCGCCGCCAGCACCGTGACCCGCTCGGTGGACAAGCCGGGCTGGTACAGCGGCTCGTTCCCGCTGGACGACAATGCGAGCTGGGAAAAGAACGCCGCCACCCTGCGCCAGCTGTACCGTTTGCGCGAGCGTGTGCGTGACCTTGAGAAGACAGTAAAACAGTCGCCCCCGTCGGCGCCAGAAGAGAACCAATCATGTTGATGGACATCCACCAGATCCTGAAGAAGCTGCCGCATCGCTACCCGATCCTGTTGATCGACCGCGTGCTGGAGCTGGAAAAGGACGTGCGCATCAAGGCGCTGAAGAACGTCTCGATCAACGAGCCGCACTTCCAGGGCCACTTCCCGCACCGCCCGGTGATGCCGGGTGTGCTGATGCTCGAAGCGATGGCGCAGGCCGCGGCCATCCTGTCGTTCACCAGCGAAGACACGGTGCTGGACGAGAACACCGTCTACTACTTCGCCGGCATTGATGGTGCGCGCTTCAAGCGGCCGGTGGAGCCGGGTGATCAGCTGATCCTCGACGTCAAGATCGACCGCGTGAAGGCTGGCATCTACAAGTACACCGGCCGCGCCATGGTGGGCGACGAGGTGGCCTGCGAAGCCGGCCTGATGTGCACCAAGCGGAAGATTGCTTGAGGACTGCGGGCATGTCGAACATCCACCCGAGCGCGCTGGTCGACCCGAAGGCTGAGCTTGACAGCTCAGTGAAGGTTGGCCCGTACACGGTGATCGGGCCCGAGGTGCGCATCGGCGCGGGCACGACGATCGGCCCGCACTGTGTGGTCGAGGGCCGCACCACCATCGGCGCTGACAACCACATCTTCCAGTTCGCCTCGATCGGCGCCGCCCCGCAGGACATGAAGTACGCCGGTGAACCTACCGAGCTGGTGATTGGCGACCGCAACACCATCCGCGAGTTCGTCACCTTCAACACCGGCACGGTGCAGGACGAAGGTGTCACCCGCGTGGGCAGCGACAACTGGGTGATGGCCTACGTGCACCTCGCCCACGACGTGCGCCTGGGCAACCACTGCGTGCTGGCCAACAACGCCACGCTGGCGGGCCATGTGCACGTGGGCGATTGGGCCACGATCGGTGGCCTCAGCGGCGTGCACCAGTTCGTGAAGATCGGTGCCCACGCGATGATCGGTTTCCAGGGTCATGTGGCGCAGGATGTGCCGCCGTTCATGACGGTGGACGGTAACCCGCTGGCGGCCCGCGCCGTCAACCAGGTGGGCCTGAAGCGCCGCGGCTACACGGCTGAGCGCATCGCGGTGGTCAAGCAGATCCACAAGCTGCTGTACCGCTCGTCGCTGACGTTAGAACAGGCCATTCAGGCCATTGGCGAGTTGCGCGGCCAGGAGGCGGCGGCTGACGCTGACGTCGACTTGATGGTGGACTTTCTCACCCGCGCCGAGCGCGGCATCGTCCGGTAATGGCTCCCCCCCTACGCGCTGCGCGCGCCCCCTCAAGGGGGCAACACCGGTGGACCGGCGGAGCCGGATCCACGGTGTTCGCGCGCGCCAGATGGAGGCGTGCACCCGGCGAGTCGGTGGATCCGGCGGATGACTGACGTGGTCAGGCAGGCGCCAAGGCTCGCCCTGGTGGCTGGCGAGGCCTCGGGCGATTTGCTGGCCGGTTTGCTGCTGGGCGGCTTGCGTGCGCGCTGGCCCGGCCTGTCGGCCTGTGGCATTGGCGGTCCGGCGATGGCGCGCCAGGGGTTCGAGGCCTGGTGGCCGCATGACCGGCTGGCCGTGCACGGCTACAACCTCGAAGTGCTGCAGCGCCTGCGCGAGCTGCTGCGCATTCGGCGCGAGCTGGGTGATCGCCTGCTGGCCGATCGGCCCGATGTGTTCATCGGCGTCGACGCGCCCGATTTCAACCTGGGGCTGGAAACGCGGCTGAAGGCGGCCGGCATCCGCACGGTGCATTTTGTGAGCCCGTCGATCTGGGCCTGGCGCGGGGAGCGCATCGACAAGATCCGCCAGGCGGTCGACCATGTGCTGTGTCTGTTCCCGTTCGAGCCCGAGCTCTACCAGCGTGCCGGCATTGCTGCCACGTTTGTGGGCCATCCGCTGGCCGATGCGATCCCGATGGAAGTACCGCGTGCGCAAGCCCGCGCCACGCTGGGCCTCGGTGAGCAGGACACGGTGATCGCTCTGTTGCCTGGCAGCCGGCGCAACGAGATCCGCTACATCGCGCCGCGCCTGTTGGCCGCGGCCGCGTTGCTCAAGCGCACGCGGCCCGAGTTGCGTTTTGTGCTGCCGGTGGTGCCTGGCCTGCGCGAGCTGGTCGAGCCGTTGATCAGCCGGCATGCGCCGGGTGTGGGTGTCCAGCTGCTGGCCGGCCAGTCGCACGAAGCGCTGGCGGCCTGCGACGTGACGTTGATCGCCAGTGGCACCGCCACGCTGGAAGCGGCCCTGTTCAAGCGGCCGATGGTCATCACCTACCAGATGCACTGGCTGCCCTGGTGGCGCATGAAGCGCATGGCCTACCAGCCGTGGGTGGGCTTGCCCAACATCCTGTCGAAGGCCTTCGTGGTACCCGAGCTGCTGCAGGATGCCGGCACGCCCGAGGCGCTGGCCCGCGAGACGCTGGCCTGGCTGGACAGCCCGGCGCGCTGCCAGGGCGTGCAAGACCGCTTCACCGAACTGCACCACCTCTTGCGCCAGAACACGGCGCTGCGAGCCGCCGATGCCATCGCGCAAGTTCTCCAACGCTGAAGTGGCCCAGCTTCCCCTGGTGTTCGAAACCGCCGGCCTGATCGCCGGGGTGGACGAAGCCGGCCGCGGCCCGCTGGCCGGGCCGGTGGTGGCTGCGGCCGTCATCCTTGATGACCGCCAGCCCATCGCCGGCCTGGCCGATTCCAAGGTGCTGACGGCGCTGCGGCGCGAGCGCCTGAGCGAAGAGATCCGCGTCAAGGCGCTGGCCTGGTGTGTGGCCGAGGCCAGCGTGGCCGAGATCGACGAGCTCAACATCCTGCACGCCACCATGCTGGCCATGCGGCGGGCGGTGGAGGGCCTGCGGCTCAAGCCCGCCAAGGTGCTGGTTGACGGCAATCGCGTGCCCATGCTGCGCGTGCCGGCCGAAGCCATCGTCAAGGGTGACGCGAAGGTCAAGGCCATCTCGGCGGCGTCGATCCTGGCCAAGGTGCATCGTGATGCCTGGTGCCTGCGGCTGCATGCGCAGTTCCCGCAATACGGCTTTGCCGTGCACAAGGGCTATCCCACGCCGGTGCATTTGGCCGCGCTGCAGCAGCATGGCGCCTGCCCTGAGCATCGCCGCACCTTTGGCCCGGTGCGCGCCGCGCTGGAGGCTGCACCATGAAAGCGCCGCGCCAGATCGCCTCGGCGGCCAATCCGCTGGTGAAGCACCTGCGCCGTCTGGTCCAGGAGCCCGGGGCCTATCGCAAGCTGGGCAGCCTGTGGCTGGAGGGCGACCACCTGGTGCGCGCCTTTCTGGCGCGTGGCGGCCGGGCTCGGCTGGCGGTGCTGCCGGATGCGCCGCACACCGCCTGGCTCGACCCGCAGTTGCGCAGCCTGGCGTTGCAGGCCGATGAGGTGGTGCTGTTGGAACCCGCGCTGTGGGACAGCTGCAGCAGCCTGGAGTCACCCGCATCGATCGGCTTCCTGATCGACCTGCCGGCGGTGCAGTCGCCGTTGCCGCAGGCGGTGGATTCGGTGGTGCTGGATCGCCTGCAGGACCCTGGCAACGTGGGTTCCATTCTGCGCAGCGCCGCCGCGCTGGGCGTGCGGCGGGTGCTGGCGCTCAAGGGCACGGTGGCGCTGTGGTCGCCCAAGGTGCTGCGGGCCGGCATGGGCGCGCATTTCGGGCTGCAGCTGCACGAGGGGCTGGATGCCGACGCACTCGACGCGCTCGGTCTGCCGTTGGTGGGCACCAGCTCGTATGCGCCGGACACACTCGATCGTGCCGCGCTGCCCAGCCCGTGCGCCTGGGTGCTGGGCCACGAAGGGCAGGGCGTAGGAGAGGTGCTGCAGCAGCGCTGCGCCGTCACGGTGCGCATCCCGCAGCCCGGCGGCGAGGAGTCGCTCAACGTCGCCGCGGCCGCGGCGATCTGCTTCTACGAGTCGCTGCGGCGACGCTCGTAGTCCGGGCTCCCTGTAGGAGCGGCTTTAGCCGCGATCCGTGCCCCGCAACGAGCCCATCGCGGCTGAAGCCGCTCCCACACAGTCAGTCGCTTCGGTCAGTAGATCAACCGATCGGGCCGGATGTCGCGCAGGATGGTGGTGGCAATCTCCTCGATCGACTTGTGCGTTGACGACAGCCACGAGATGCCCGCCTTCTTCATCATCGCTTCGGCTTCGTTGATCTCGTAGCGGCAGTTCTCGAGCGAGGCGTACTTGCTGCCGGGACGCCGCTCGTTGCGGATCTGCGAAAGCCGGTCGGCGTCGATGGTGAGGCCGAAGCACTTGCCCTTGTGCGGCGCCAGCGACTTGGGAATCGCGTTGCGCTCAAAGTCCTCCGGGATCAGCGGGTAGTTGGCCGCCTTGATGCCGTGCTGCATGGCCAGGTACAGCGAGGTGGGCGTCTTGCCGCTGCGGCTCACGCCCACCAGGATCACATCGGCTTGCTCCAGGTTGCGGGCCGATTGGCCGTCGTCATGCGCGAGCGAGAAGTTGATCGCCTCAATGCGGTCGTTGTACTCCTGGCTCTTGGCCACGTCGGAGAAGCGGCCCACGCGGTGGTTCGACGTGACGCCGAACTCTTCTTCCAGCGGCTCGATGAAGCTGCGGAACATGTCCATCACCAGCGCGTTGCTGCGGCGGGTGAGCAACTCGCAGACATCGGTGTTCACCAGCGTGAGGAACACCACCGGGCGGCGCCCTTCCTGCTCGGCAGTCTCGTTGATCTCGCGTGCCACCTGCTCGGCCTTGTCGAGCGAATCGATGAAGGGGCGCCGCACGTGGCGGTGCTTCACCGAGAACTGGGCCAGGATCGAGTTGCCGAAGGTTTCGGCGGTGATGCCGGTGCCGTCAGAGACGAAAAACACGGTGCGATTGGGCATTTTTGTGGGCCAGATGAGCGCAATTGAGGGACACATCATAGGGTGTCGTCCCATTAGAATCCGCGCCAAATGCCAGCCCGTTCATCCACCGCAAACGCCGTGCGCTCACAAGAAGAAGCACAAATGCCTGCACCGGCGGCGGTGGTCTCCCTCGGCGGCTGGCGCACAGTTTTTTTACATCATGGAGCTTTGTCATGTCATCCCAGGTATCAGCGACCGCCCTGGTCGTACCGTTTGAGCACTTGAGAATGGGCGACGTCGAGACGGTAGGCGGCAAGAACGCCTCGCTCGGCGAAATGATCAGTCAACTGGCCGCCTCCGGCGTGCGCGTGCCCGGCGGCTTTGCCACCACGGCGCATGCCTTCCGCCAGTTCCTCACCCATGGTGGGCTGACCGAGAAGATCAATGCGCGCCTGGACGCGCTGAACACCGACGACGTGCGCGCACTGGCCGAGGCCGGTGCCGAGATCCGCGGCTGGGTGGAGGCGGCGCCGTTCCCGGCCGATTTCGAAGCTGCCATCCGCGCAGAGTTCGCCAAGCTCACCGTCACCCACGCCGGTGCGACGTTTGCCGTGCGCTCGTCGGCCACGGCAGAAGATTTGCCTGACGCTTCGTTCGCCGGCCAGCAGGAAACCTTCCTGAACGTGCATGGCATCGACGAGGTGCTGCACAAGATCCGTGAGGTGTTCGCCTCGCTGTACAACGACCGCGCCATCTCCTACCGCGTGCACAAGGGCTTCGCCCATGCCGACGTGGCGTTGTCGGCCGGCATCCAGCGCATGGTGCGCTCTGACCTGGGCGCGGCCGGTGTGATGTTCACCATGGACACTGAATCGGGCTTCCCCGATGTGGTCTTCATCACCTCCAGCTACGGTCTGGGCGAGACGGTGGTGCAGGGGGCGGTGAACCCCGACGAGTTCTACGTGCACAAGCACGCCCTGAAGGCCGGCAAGTTTGCGGTGATCCGCCGCAACCTGGGCTCCAAGCTGATCCGCATGGAGTTCGCTACACCCGAAGAAAAGGCCGCCAGCGGCAAGCTGGTGAAGACCACCGACACGCCGATTGAGCTGCGCAACCGCTATTCGCTCAACGACGAGGACGTGTCCGAACTGGCCAAGTACGCCGTGATCATCGAGCAGCATTACGGCCGCCCGATGGACATCGAATGGGGCAAGGACGGCGGCGACGGCCAGCTGTACATCCTGCAGGCCCGTCCCGAGACGGTGAAGAGCCAGGCCACGGTGGAACACCGCTACAAGCTCAAGGGCACCAGCACCGTGCTGACCGAAGGCCGCGCCATCGGCCAGAAGATCGGTACCGGCCCGGTGCGCCTGGTGCACAACATCAGCGAGATGGACCGTGTGCAGCCTGGCGACGTGCTGGTCACCGACATGACCGACCCGAACTGGGAGCCGGTGATGAAGCGCGCCAGCGCCATCGTCACCAACCGCGGCGGGCGCACCTGCCACGCCGCCATCATCGCGCGCGAGCTGGGCATCCCGGCCGTGGTGGGTTGCGGTGACGCCACCGAGGTGCTGAAGGATGGCGCCCTGGTGACCGTGGCCTGCTCCGAGGGCGACACCGGCTACGTCTACGACGGCCTGCTGGAGATGGAAGTCAGCGAGGTGAGCCAGGGCGAGCTGCCGTACTGCCCGGTCAAGATCATGATGAACGTGGGCAACCCGCAGCTGGCGTTCAACTTTGCCCAGATGCCCAACTCGGGCGTGGGCCTGGCGCGGCTTGAGTTCATCATCAACAACAACATCGGCGTGCACCCACGTGCCATCCTCGACTATCCCAACGTCGATGCTGACCTGAAGAAGGCCGTGGAATCGGTGGCCCGCGGCCATGCGAGCCCGCGCGCCTTCTACGTCGACAAGGTGACCGAGGGCATCGCCACCATCGCTGCGGCCTTCTGGCCCAAGCCGGTGATCGTGCGTCTGTCGGACTTCAAGAGCAACGAGTACCGCAAGCTCATCGGTGGCTCGCGCTATGAGCCCGAGGAAGAGAACCCGATGCTGGGCTTCCGTGGCGCGGCACGCTACGTGAGCGCCGAGTTCGGCGAGGCCTTCGCGATGGAGTGCGAGGCGCTCAAGCGCGTGCGCAATGACATGGGCCTGACCAATGTCGAGATCATGGTGCCGTTCGTGCGCACCCTGAAGCAGGGCGAGCGGGTGGTCAACATGCTGGCCGAGCAGGGCCTGAAGCGGGGTGTTGATGGTCTGCGCGTCATCATGATGTGCGAAATCCCCAGCAACGCCATCCTGGCTGACCAGTTCCTGGAGTTCTTCGACGGCATGTCGATCGGTTCGAACGACCTGACCCAGCTCACGCTGGGCCTGGACCGCGATTCCGGCCTGGAGCTGCTGGCGCAAGACTTCGACGAACGCGATCCTGCAGTCAAGGCACTGATCAGCCGTGCCATCGCGGCTTGCCGTGCCCACGGCAAGTACGTGGGCATCTGCGGCCAGGGCCCGAGCGACCACGCCGACTTCGCCCAATGGCTGGCCGCCGAAGGCATCGTGTCGATCTCGCTGAACCCCGACACGGTGGTCGAAACCTGGAAGCTGCTCGCGCAGCGCTGACACAGCGCTGACGGCGCGCAGACACCCTGGGGCTTGTGCCCCTGGTGTCTGTACTGATCCGGCCCCTGCGCCGGCCTGCTGACAATGCGGGCTGGGCAGGGGCCCCTTTGTTTGTTCTCTTCCATTTTTTGCTCTTCTTCCTTGGACGGCCCAGACGATGAAAACGGTGAGCCAACCGGTGCGACGCCTCTGGGGTGATCCACGCCGCGGTACCCACCACTACTGGGCGCGCATCCGCGGGCTCACCGCCGTGCTGCTGGGCATCTGGCTGGCCATCACGCTGCTGGTGCCGTGGTTCGCCCGTGATCTGAATGCTTGGCACGTGGCCGGCATGCCGTTGGGCCTGTGGATGGCCAGCCAGGGGGCGATCACGCTGTACCTGGGGTTGATCGTTGTCTATGCGCTGGTGTCTGACTTGTTGGAGCGCCGGCTCGGCCCGACGCCTTCCGACCGCGCCTGGCATGACTGAAGCGTCGGCCCAGACCCGGGCTTTCACCCGGGTGCTCAACCGGCGCTATGCCTGGTACACGCTGGGCGTGCTGGCCTTCATCGCTGTGCTGGCGGGGCTGGAATATCGCGGCTGGTCGCGCACCTGGATTGGCTCCACCTTCCTGATCGGCACGGTGATCGTCTACGCCGCCATCGGCCTGGGCGCGCGCACCACCGACCAGGCCGAGTACTACGTGGCCGGGCGGCGCGTGCCGGCCATGTATAACGGCATGGCCACGGCGGCAGACTGGATGTCGGCCGCTTCCTTCATCGGCACCGCCGGGGTGCTGTACCTCAATGGTTTCGCCGGGCTGGCCTACATCCTGGGCTGGACCGGTGGCTACTGCCTGGTGGCCATGCTGCTGGCGCCGTACCTGCGCCGCTCGGGCTACTTCACGCTGCCCGATTTCCTGGGGGCGCGCTACGGCGGGCTGGCGCCGCGGCTGATCGGCGTGGGCGCGTCGATCCTGGTGTGCTTCGTCTACGTGGTGGTGCAGATTTATGGCGTGGGCCTGATCACCTCGCACCTCACCGGCTTCAACTTCGAGGTGGGCATCTTCGTTGGCCTGGGCGGGGTGCTGGTGTGCTCCTTCCTCGGGGGCATGCGGGCGGTCACCTGGACGCAGGTGTCGCAGTACATCGTGCTCATCATTGCCTTCCTCACACCGGTGTTCTGGCTCTCGGTCAAGCAGACGGGCTCGGCCTGGCCGCCGCTCGGCTACGGCCAGCAGCTTGAACGCATTGCCGCACGCGAGAAGGCGTTGGAGCACGACCCGCGCGAGCTGGAGGTGCGGCACCTGATGGCCCAGCGCGCCGCGGACAACGCCCGCAAGCTGGCCGATGTGCCAGCCGCCATGGCCGAAGACCGAGAACGCCTGACGGCTGAGGTGGTGGCGCTGCGCGACCAGGAAGGCGCCTCCCGCCAGCTGCAGCAGGCCGAGCGCCGCTTTGCCACGCGGCCGCAGACCGAAGCCCAGGCTGCCGAGCGCTACCAGCGGGCCTACGACCATGCGCAGCGCATGTCGTCGCCGCTCGCTGGCATTGCGCCGCATGCCGTGCCCTTTGCGGCGGGTGATCCGAAGGGCACGCCACTGGAGCGGGCCACCTACCAGTCGCAGCGGCTCAATTTCATGGCGCTGGTGCTGTGCCTGATGCTGGGCACCGCCGCCATGCCGCATGTGCTGACACGCTACTGCACCACGCCCAGCACCAGTGAGGCGCGGCGTTCGGTGGCCTGGTCGCTGTTCTTCATCGCGCTGCTGTACCTGGCGGCGCCGGCGCTGGCGGCGATGGTGAAGTACGAGGTCTTCACTGATTTGGTGGGCCAGCCGTTTTCGTCCTTGCCCACCTGGATCAGCCGCTGGAGCCATCTCGACCCGACGCTGGTGTCGGTGGAAGACGTCAATGGCGACGGCCTGCTGCAGCTCTCCGAGCTGTGGCTGGGAGGCGATGTGATCGTGTTGGCAGCACCCGAGATCGGTGGCCTGCCGCTGGTGGTGACCTACCTGGTGGCTGCTGGCGGCCTGGCGGCGGCGCTGTCCACGGCCGACGGCCTGTTGCTCACCATCTCCAACGCGCTGTCGCACGACCTCTACTACCGGGTGGTGAATCCGCGGGCGCGCGCCATCCGCCGCGTGATGTTGTCGAAGTTCATCGTGCTGGTGGTGGCGCTGCTGGCGGCCTACCTTGCGGCGCAGCGCACGGCCGATATCCTGCAGTTTGTCTCGATGGCGTTCTCGGTTGCTGCGTCGGCCTTTTTCCCGGCGCTGGTGCTGGGCATCTTCTGGCGCGGCGCCACCCGGCTGGGCGCCACCAGCGGCATGCTCATCGGGCTGGGCACCACGCTGGGCTACCTGCTGCTCACGCATGGCCGCCTGCGTGGCTTGTTCGGTCTGGCCGATGCCGGCGTGAACGATCGCTGGTGGGGCGTTGATCCGGTGGCAGCGGGGGTGTTCGGCGTGCCAGCGGGCCTGCTGACGATCGTGCTGGTCAGCCTGGTCCAGCAGTGGGCGTTTCGCTGGTGCGAACCGTCGCAGGCCCAGGCGACCGTTGACCGCATGCGCGATCCGCGACGCGATGGTGCTTTCGAGGACAGTCTCTATTGACATTCGGGCCGTTGGCGGCGGGCGGGGCAGGCAACGGCAGGTGCACTGCTATACTCGTAGGCTTTCCCTTGCTGCACCCGGTGGTCCGAGTTCTCGGATCCGACGCCCCGGGGCGGCTTCTCGCCAGTCAGCGCGTCCCGCGCTGTCAGCGGAAATCCACAAGGAGTGTCCATGCGTCATTACGAAATCATCCTGCTGGTCCACCCGGACCAAAGTGAGCAGGTTCCGGCCATGCTGGAGCGTTACAAGGGTGCCATCACCGCTGCTGGCGGCAAGGTGCACCGCCTTGAAGACTGGGGCCGCATTCAGCTGGCTTACCAGATCAACAAGCTGGCCAAGGCCCACTACCTGCTGCTCAACATTGAAGTCAGCAAGGAAGGCCTCACCGAGCTCGAAACCGGCTTCCGGTTCAACGATGCCGTGCTGCGCCACCTGACGGTGCTCAAGAGCAAGGCCGAGACCGGTCCTTCGGTCATGATGAAGCGCGTCGAGAAGGAAGACGCCCGCAAGGCTGCGGTCACCCAGGAAGCCAGCGCCTGACGCGGCTGCGTCACGTGCCCTCACGGGGCTGCGCTGATCGATTCGAACCCGCCGCATGAACATCGTTCAGTTGTCGGGCCAGATCGTGGAGCGAGGGCCCTTGCGTTACACCCCGGCCGGATTGCCGGCGCTTGATGTGCGGTTGGCGCATACGTCGAGTGTCCAGCACGAAGGCGAAGCCCGGCAGGTCTCCCTGGAGATCCATGCCACGGCGATGGGGGGCCTGGCCAGGCAGCTTGAAGCGATGGCGGTGGGTGACACCGCGCTCTTCGAGGGCTTTCTGGCCAAGCAGCGCAACGGGCGGGGCGTGATGCTGCACATCCAGTCGCTGACGCCTGCATTGGCTTCTTCCGCGGTGGCGATCGCCTGAAACGGCTGCACCACCGCATAACGTCTACCGATCATTTTCGAAAGAGCAAATCATGGCTCCTCCTCGTTCACGCTTCTCCAAGGACCGCAACAAGGGTCGTCGCAACCAACAATCGCTGCTGTTCAAGCGCAAGCGCTTCTGCCGTTTCACCGTGGGCGGTGTCACCGAGATCGACTACAAGGACATCGATATCCTGCGCGATTTCGTCGGCGAAAACGGCAAGATCACCCCGGCTCGCCTCACCGGCACCCGCGCGATCTTTCAGCGTCAGCTGACCACCGCCATCAAGCGCGCCCGCTTCCTGGCCCTGCTGCCGTACAGCGACCAGCACAAGGTCTGAGGGGAGACACACCATGCAAATCATCCTGCTTGAAAAAGTGGCCAACCTGGGCAACCTCGGCGAAGTCGTCAAGGTCAAGGACGGCTATGCCCGTAACTTCCTGATCCCCAAGGGTGCCGCTCGTCGTGCCACCCAGGCTGCGGTCGCTGAATTCGAAGCCCGTCGCGCCGAGCTCGAAAAGGTGCAAGCCGAGAAGCTGGCTGCTGCCAACGCCTCTGGCGAGAAGCTGGCTGGCAAGCTCATCACCATTGGCCAAAAGGCCGGTGTGGATGGCCGCCTGTTCGGCTCGATCACCAATGCCGACGTGGCTGAAGCTCTGGGCAAGCAAGGCTTCCAGGTGGTGAAGGCGCAAGTGCGCATGCCGCACGGCCCGTTGAAGGCTGTGGGCGAGTTCCCGGTGAACGTGGCGCTGCACACCGACGTGGTGGTCGAGGTCACTGTCAAGGTGATTGCCGACAACGACTGATCACTCAGTCCGCCTCGCTGGCAGCCTTCGGGTTGCCCGCCAGCGTCCCATGGGGCCGGCTTTTGCCGGCCCCATGTCATTTATCCCCTGAAAGTTCCATCTTGCCCACCGCGGATCCACCGCTTGTGGGCTGCTTGTCCTCAGCCTTGTCCACCGTGGTGCGGGGGTTGTTCAAGGGCTGTCCTCTGCCTGTGCTCAGCTTCTCCCGCGGTTGTCCACAGACTTGTGCGCCTGCGCCAACGAGGGCGCCCGGCTTGTCCCGCACTGTTCACGCCTTGTGCAGCGCTTGTCCACAGGGCTGTGCACAGGGGATCTGCCCCTTCGCCCCTATCATCGAAAAATGGCTGCCGTCTTTCCAGGCCCGTTCCCGGGCAAGTCTTCCGAACGCGACGATGAGATCGCGCGTCTGCGCGTACCGCCCCATTCGATCGAGGGTGAACAGAGTGTGTTGGGCGGGCTGCTGCTCGACAACAGCGCCTGGGACCGGGCGGGCGACCTGCTCACCGAATCCGATTTCTACCGCCACGAGCACCAGCTGATCTTCAAGGCCATCGGCCAGCTGATCGGGGCCAGCAAGCCGGCCGACGTGATCACCGTCTACGAACAATTACAGACCCACGGCCGAGCCGAAGAGATTGGCGGGATCTCCTACCTCAATGCGCTGGCGCAGAGCGTGCCGAGTGCCGCCAACATGCGCCGCTACGCCGAGATCGTGCGCGAGCGCGCCGTGCTGCGTAAGCTGGTGGCGGCCAGCGACGAGATCTCGACCAATGCCTTCAACCCGCAGGGCCGCGCGGTGGCGCAGATCCTCGATGAAGCCGAGAGCAAGATCTTCAAGATCGGCGAGGAAGGCTCCCGCACCAAGCAGGGTTTCCATTCGATGGATTCGCTGGTGGTGCAGCTGATCGACCGCGTGCAGGAGCTGGCCGAAAACGGCGCCGGCGATGTGACCGGCGTGCCCAGCGGCTTCACCGACCTCGACAAGATGACGGCCGGCCTGCAAGCGGGTGACCTGATCATTCTGGCCGCCCGCCCCTCGATGGGTAAGACCGCCTTCGCACTGAACATCGGTGAGCACGTGGCAGTCAAGGAGGGCCTGCCGGTGGTGGTGTTCTCGATGGAAATGGGCGCCTCGCAACTCGCGCTGCGGGTGGTGGGCTCACTCGGTCGTATCGACCAGCAGCACCTGCGCACCGGTGCCTTGCGCGACGACGAATGGGGGCGCCTGTCCGAGGCGGTCGACCGCCTGCGCAACGCCAGCATCTTCATCGACGAAACACCTGCGCTCACGCCAGCCGAAGTGCGCGCCCGGGCGCGCCGCCAGGCTCGCCAGTGCGGCAAGCTCGGCCTGATCATCGTTGACTACCTGCAGCTGATGAGCGGTTCGGGCAGTGGCAACGGCGAAAACCGCGCCACCGAAATCTCCGAGATCTCGCGCGGCCTGAAGGCTTTGGCCAAGGAGCTTCAGTGCCCAGTGATCGCGCTGTCACAGCTCAACCGTTCGGTGGAGACACGTACCGACAAACGGCCGATGATGAGCGACCTTCGCGAATCGGGCGCCATCGAACAGGATGCCGACGTCATCATGTTCATCTACCGCGACGAGTACTACAACAAGGAATCGAAGGAGCCGGGTGTCGCCGAGATCATCATCGGCAAGCAGCGTAACGGCCCGGTGGGTACCGTCAAGCTGGCGTTCCTGCGGGCGCACACCAAGTTTGAGAACCTCGCGCCCGGCTACTCTAGCGGTGAGTATTGAGGCCCACCCCCTACGCGCTTCGCGCGCCCCCTCAAGGGGGCGGCACCGGCGGACCGGCAGAGCCGGATCCACGGCGCCTGCTGAGGGGGCGCCATGAAAAACGGGACCCGAGGGTCCCGTTTTTCATGAGCTTCGGGGGATTAGTCGCGTTCCCCGCCGAAGATGCCCAGCAACGCGAGCAAGTTCTGGAAGATGTTGTACAGATCCAGGTAGATGGCCAGCGTGGCGCTGATGTAGTTGGTCTCACCGCCGTCGATGATGCGCTTGATGTCCACCAGCAGGAAGGCCGAGAACAGGCCAATGGCGATGACCGACAGCGTGAGCATCAGCGCGCTCGACTGCACGAAGGCGTTGATCACCATCGCCACCAACAGCACGATCGCGCCGACGAACAGGAACTTGCTCATGTTCGTCAGGTCGCGCTTGATCACGGTGGCCAGCATGGCCATCGCGCCAAACACGCCGGCCGTGCCGCCGAAGGCCGTCATGATCAGGGAGGCGCCGTTCGAGTAGCCCAGCACCATGGCCAGCATGCGAGAGAGCATCAGGCCCATGAAGAACGTGAAGGCCAGCAGCACGCCCACCCCGGCGGCTGACTCTTTGGTGCGTTCAATGGCGTACATGAAGCCAAACGCGCCGCCCAGGAACAGGATCAGCGACAACCCCGTGCCCATGGCCGCCATCACGCCGGTGGAGACGCCCACCCACGCGCCGAGCACCGTGGGGATCAGCGACAACGCAAGCAGCCCGTAGGTGTTGCGCAGCACTTTGTTGCGCTGCACAGCCTGGGCACCGACATCGCCGTAGCCAGCATAGCGTTGCAGACCTTCGTTCATGAAACCTCCGTTAGACGGTCAATGGAATGTGCGGTTGGACACGCGTGGTTGATTCTAGTTCCCGCTGTGTGTGGGGGCGCGGACGGCGGTGCGCCGCGGGTGAGCGCTGGTGGTGCCTAGCACCTGCATGGTGCTTTTCGCCATGGGGATTCTCCAGAAGGACGGGTTGACCCGGCTATAATTCCGCGGTTTACCTGCCCACATCGCAGCCTAGCGACGTGCCTCCTCGAACCCCTCGGAGGCTCAGGCCCACTCCACCGTCCAGCCCCGCTGCCGAAAGCTTGCAGCGAGCCTTGATCGCGGGTGTGCACGTCGCGCAAGGCTGCTCTCTTACCGGAGTTTTCGTGCTGCCCGTCTTGCCACCCGCAATCCTCGCACTCGCAGACGGCACGGTCTTTCAAGGCATCTCGATCGGCGCTGCCGGTCACACCGTGGGCGAAGTGGTGTTCAACACCTCGCTCACCGGTTACCAAGAAATCCTCACTGACCCCAGCTACTGCCGGCAGATCGTCACGTTGACGTATCCGCACATCGGCAACTACGGGGTCAACGTCGAGGACGTCGAAGCCAAGAAAGTCCATGCCGCTGGCCTGATCATCAAGGACCTGCCGATCCGCGTGTCCAACTTCCGCGCCGGGCAGTCGCTGGATGCTTACCTGGCCCAAGAGGGCACCGTGGCCATTGCTGCCCTCGACACCCGCCAGCTCACCCGCGTGCTGCGCACCAAAGGCGCGCAAAATGGTTGCATCCTGTCGCTGGCCGTTGGCACCGAAGTGACGCCTGCGCACATCGCTGAGGCCGTTGCTCTGGCCCAGGGCGCGCCCAGCATGGCCGGGCAAGACCTGGCCAAGGTGGTGAGCTGCACGGCCACTTTCCCGTGGACGCAGACCGAATGGCGCCTGGGCCAAGGCTATGGCACGCAGGACGCCCCGCGGTTCAAGGTCGTGGCGTATGACTTCGGCGTGAAGTTCAACATCCTGCGCATGCTGGCCGAGCGCGGCTGTGATATCACTGTGGTGCCGGCCCAGACCCCGGCAGCCGAGGTGCTGAAGCTCAACCCCGATGGCATCTTCCTCAGCAACGGCCCTGGTGACCCCGAGCCCTGCGACTACGCCATCGCCGCCGCCCGCACGCTGATCGAGTCGGGTATCCCCACCTTCGGCATCTGCCTGGGCCACCAGATCATGGCGCTGGCCTCCGGTGCCAAGACCTTCAAGATGAAGTTCGGCCACCACGGCGCCAACCACCCGGTGAAAGACCTCGACACCGGTCGCGTCTCGATCACCAGCCAGAACCACGGCTTTGCCGTGGACGAGAAGACCCTGCCGGCCAACCTGCGCGCCACGCACGTGAGCCTGTTCGACGGCACGCTGCAAGGTCTGGCCCGCACTGACAAGCCCGCTTTCTGCTTCCAGGGCCACCCCGAAGCCTCTCCCGGACCGCATGACATTGCCTACCTGTTCGACCGTTTCACTGCGCTGATGGAGAAGAAGCATGCCTAAGCGCACCGACCTCAAGAGCATCCTCATCATCGGCGCCGGCCCGATCATCATCGGTCAGGCCTGCGAGTTCGACTATTCCGGCGCCCAGGCCTGCAAGGCCCTGCGGCAGGAAGGCTACAAGGTCATCCTGGTCAACAGCAATCCGGCCACGATCATGACCGACCCGGACACGGCCGACGTCACCTACATCGAGCCCATCACCTGGCAGGTGGTCGAGAAGATCATCGCCAAGGAGCGTCCGGATGCCGTGCTGCCCACGATGGGCGGCCAGACCGCGCTGAACTGCGCGCTCGACCTGCACAAGCACGGCGTGCTGGCCAAGTACGGCGTCGAGATGATCGGCGCCAATGAACACGCCATCGAGAAGGCCGAAGACCGCCTGAAGTTCAAGGACGCGATGACCAAGATCGGTCTCGGCTCGGCGAAGTCGGGCATCGCGCATTCGATGGAAGAGGCCTGGACGGTGCAGAAGAGCATCCAGGCCGACATCGGTGGCCCCGGCTTCCCGATGGTGATCCGCCCCAGCTTCACGCTGGGCGGCACGGGCGGCGGCATTGCCTACAACCCCGAAGAGTTCGAAGAGATCTGCAAGCGCGGCCTCGACCTGAGCCCCACCAATGAGCTGCTCATCGAAGAGTCGCTGATCGGCTGGAAAGAGTACGAGATGGAAGTGGTCCGCGACAAGGCGGACAACTGCATCATCGTCTGCTCCATCGAGAACCTCGACCCGATGGGCATCCACACCGGTGACTCCATCACCGTGGCCCCGGCGCAGACGCTCACCGACAAGGAATACCAGCTGCTGCGCAACGCCTCGATCGCCATCCTGCGCGAGATCGGTGTTGATACGGGCGGCTCCAACGTGCAGTTCTCGATCAACCCGGTCGATGGCCGCATGGTCGTGATCGAGATGAACCCGCGCGTGTCGCGTTCATCGGCCCTGGCCTCCAAGGCCACTGGCTTCCCGATCGCCAAGATTGCCGCCAAGCTGGCCGTGGGCTACACGTTGGATGAGCTGCGCAACGACATCACCGGCGGCCTGACCCCGGCGAGCTTCGAGCCCAGCATCGATTACGTCGTCACCAAGATCCCGCGCTTCGCGTTTGAGAAGTTCCCTGCTGCCGACCCTCACCTCACCACGCAGATGAAGTCGGTGGGCGAGGTGATGGCCATGGGCCGCACCTTCCAGGAAAGCTTCCAGAAGGCGCTGCGTGGCCTGGAAACCGGCATTGACGGCCTGAGCGAACGCAGCACCGATCGCGACGAAATCATCGAAGAGATCGGCGAGCCCGGCCCTGAGCGCATCCTCTTCGTGGGCGATGCCTTCCGCATCGGCATGTCGCTGGATGAGGTCTTTGAAGAGACGGCCATCGACCCCTGGTTCCTGGCCCAGATCGAAGACCTGATCAAGACTGAAGGCCAGCTCAAGGCCCGCACCATCGAGAGCCTCAGCGCCGCCGAACTGCGCTACCTGAAGCAGAAGGGCTTCGCCGATCGCCGCCTGGCCAAGCTGATGGGCACCCACCAGCATGCCGTGCGCGAAGCCCGCCATGCGCTGAACGTGCGCCCGGTCTACAAGCGGGTGGACACCTGCGCCGCCGAGTTCGCCACGCAGACGGCCTACCTGTACTCGTGCTACGAGACGGCCGGCGCCGAATGCGAAGCCGAGCCCACCACCAACAAGAAGATCATGGTGCTGGGCGGTGGCCCGAACCGCATCGGCCAGGGCATCGAGTTCGACTACTGCTGCGTCCACGCTGCCCTCGCCATGCGCGAAGACGGCTACGAGACCATCATGGTCAACTGCAATCCCGAAACCGTCTCCACCGATTACGACACCTCTGACCGCCTGTACTTCGAGCCCGTCACGCTGGAAGACGTGCTGGAGATCGTGGCCAAGGAAAAGCCGGTGGGTGTGATCGTGCAGTACGGCGGCCAGACCCCGCTGAAGTTGGCACTCGATCTGGAGCGCGCTGGCGTGCCCATCATCGGCACCACGCCCGACAGCATTGACGTGGCTGAAGACCGCGAGCGCTTCCAGCAGCTGTTGCATGAAGTCGGCCTGAAGCAGCCGCCCAACCGCACCGCCCGCACCGAAGACACCGCCATCGCTCTGGCCAACGAAATCGGCTATCCGCTGGTGGTGCGCCCGAGCTACGTGCTGGGTGGCCGCGCAATGGAAATCGTGCACGGCGACAAAGACCTGGAGCGCTACATGCGCGAAGCGGTGCGCGTCTCCGAGAAGTCGCCGGTGCTGCTGGACCGCTTCCTCGATGACGCCGTCGAGGTGGATGTCGACTGCATCAGCGATGGCGTCGACACCATGATCGGCGGCATCATGGAGCACATCGAGCAGGCCGGCGTGCATTCGGGCGACTCGGCCTGTTCGCTGCCACCCTACACGCTGTCGAAGGCGTTGCAGGATGAGCTGCGCCGCCAGACCTCGCTGATGGCCAAGGCGCTGAAGGTGGTGGGTCTGATGAACGTGCAGTTCGCCATCCAGGGCGATGTCACTGGAGGGCTCGATGCCTGCACGGTTTACGTGCTGGAAGTGAACCCGCGGGCCTCGCGCACCGTGCCCTACGTGTCCAAGGCCACCGGCCAGCCGCTGGCCAAGATCGCCGCGCGGTGCATGGCCGGCCAGAAGCTGGTTGATCAAAAGAGCGCTGGCGGCAAGCCGCCGCACGAGGTGATCCCGCCGTACTTCAGCGTCAAGGAAGCCGTCTTCCCGTTCAACAAGTTCCCGGGTGTTGATCCCATTCTTGGGCCGGAGATGCGCTCCACCGGCGAGGTGATGGGCGTGGGCAAGACCTTCGGCGAAGCGATGCTCAAGAGCCAGCTCGGTGCCGGCTCGCGCCTGCCCACCAAGGGCACGGTGGTGATCACGGTGAAGACCAACGATCACGTGCGTGCTGTGCCGGTGGCGCGTGACCTGCATGCGCTGGGCTTCCAGATCGTGGCCACCAAAGGCACGGCAGCGGCCATCGCGGCTGGGGGCGTGCCGGTGAAGGTGGTCAACAAGATCAAGGATGGCCGCCCGCACATTGCCGACATGATCAAGGCTGGTGAGATTCAGTTGGTCTTCACCACGGTGGATGAAACGCGCACGGCAATTGCCGATTCGCGCTACATCCGCACCGCGGCGCTGGCCAACCGGGTGAGCTACTACACCACGATGGCCGGCTGCGAGGCCGCCACCGAAGCGCTCAAGCATGGCAGCGACGTCTCGGTGGTCTCCCTGCAAGAGCTGCACGCCGAACTGCACTAAACTGAATCGTAATCACGGCCGCCGCCGGACCCCTCAGGGGGCAAGCGGCGGTTCGTTTTTTGGGCGGCGCTTCGGCACGGGTGCTGCGATCAACAGAGACAACTTTCCATGGCCACCATTCCCCTTACCAAGCGCGGCGCCGAGCTGCTCAAGGAAGAGCTGCATCGCTTGAAGACTGTCGAGCGCCACGCCGTCATCGCCGCCATCGCCGAGGCGCGCGCCCAGGGCGACCTGTCGGAAAACGCCGAGTACGAAGCCGCCAAGGACAAGCAGGGCTTCATCGAAGGCCGCATCCTTGAAATCGAGGGCAAGCTGGCTGTGGCTCAGGTGATCGATCCGAGCACGCTGGATGCCGGTGGCAAGGTGGTGTTCGGCGCCACCGTCGATCTGGAAGAAGAGGCGTCCGGCGACGCCGTCACCTACCAGATCGTGGGCGAAGACGAGGCCGACCTGAAGCAGGGTCGCATCTCGGTTGGCTCGCCCATCGCGCGTGCGCTGATCGGCAAGGTGGAAGGCGATGTGGCCGAGGTGCAGGCCCCCGGTGGCCTCAAGCGCTACGAAGTCATCGCAGTGCGCTACGCCTGACTCGGCAGGGGACGCGCTTGAAGTTTTTGGAGCGTTTGCGCGGCCCGTTGGCCGGCGCCTGGTTGGGCGTGCTGCTGTGCCTGGCCTTCATGGCCGCGCCCACAGCGTTTGCCCAGCTGGAGCGGGCCCAGGCCGGGCAGCTGGCCGGCCATCTCTTCAAGCTCGAAGCGCAGCTGGCGCTGGTGCTGTCGATCCTGCTGTTCATCGTGGAGCGCACTTGGGCGGCGCGCCGGGCCGAGCAGGGGCAGGGCTCCCGGTTGACGCTGAACCTGCTGCTCGTGCTGGGCTGCCTGTTCTGCACCGTGCTGGGCTACTACGCGTTGCAGCCGATGATGGAAGCGGCTCGCGCTGGGCAGGGGCGGTTCAGCTTCGGGGCGCTGCACGGCGCCTCCAGCGGCTTCTTTGCGCTGAAGGGCGTGCTGTTGCTGGTGTACGCGTGGCGGCTGGCGTGATTCGCCGGGTTTAGCCGCGCTTTTTGGCGCTGCCCAGGCGGCTCTTTGAGCGCTTCACCAAGCCGCCAGCGGTCAGGCGTTGGTTGCCCAGCACGGTCACCTTCTTGACTTGCGGTCGGTGGGTGGGGCTCTTGGCCGGTGTCACCACGCGCACAATGCGGGGTCCGGGCGCACGGCTTTCGCTCGCTTCGGCCTTTTCCTTGGCCGGTTGGGGCCGCCACAGCACCAGCAGCTTGCCAATGTGCTGGATCGGTGCCGCACTCAACTCGTCGGCCAGCTGAGCCAGAAAGGCTTGCCGCTGTTCGCGATCGTCATTGAAGACGCGGATCTTGATCAGCCCGTGTGCGTTCAGCGCCGCATCGGCCTCTTTCATCACGGCGGGGGTGAGTCCGTCGCCGCCAATCATCACGACGGGGTTCAGGGCATGGGCCGCAGCGCGCTGTTCAGCGCGTTGGGCAGGTTTCAACTGGATCGCAGGCATCACCGTATTATCCCCGCCAGACAACCCCTTTTCGCATGAAGATCAACACCAAGAGCAAGAAGGTCAACAAGGCATGGCTCAGCGGCCATGTCAACGACACCTATGTCAAGCTGGCCCAGAAGGAAGGCTACCGCGCCCGCGCTGCCTACAAGCTCAAGGAAATTGACGAGTCGCTGGGGCTGCTGAAGCCAGGCCAGGTGGTGGTCGACCTGGGGGCGTCGCCGGGGGCATGGAGCCAGTACCTGCGGCGCAAGTTCGCGCCCAAGGTGGCGGGGGCGGGCGGCGCGGCCAGCGGCGAGTTGGACGGTTTCATTCTTGCGCTGGACCTCCTTGATTTCGAGCCGATCGAGGGTGTGCAGTTCATTCAGGGTGACTTTCGAGAAGACGCCGTGGCCCAGCAATTGGCCCAAGCCCTGCAAGGCCGCCCGGTCGACGTGGTGGTGTCCGACATGGCGCCCAACCTCTCCGGCATCTCCGGGGTCGACGCTTCGCGCATCGAGCTGTTGGTCGAGTTGGCCGTCGAGTTCGCCATGACGCATCTCAAGCCCGATGGTGCGCTGGTCTGCAAGGTTTTCCATGGCGGGGGCTATGACCAGTTGGTGCAACTGTTCAAATCGCATTTCCGTGTCGTCAAGCCGATCAAACCGAAAGCCTCGCGCGACCGTTCTTCGGAAACCTTTTTGGTCGGCATGGGTCTGAAAGCACCACGATGAAGCGGCATCTTTTGCCGAACGCTATCAAGTCCTGTGAGAGACTCCATCGGGGCCTGGGGTTGACTCCCCTAAAATCGGCCCCATATACCCGCATAGTTTCCGGAAATTTGAGCAAAACGTCAGTGAGGCGGGATGCACCTGGTTGACCCGAGCGGCGGGCAACTGGGCGATACAGTGAAGGAGCCGCAGTGAACAATCAATGGTTCTCGAAAGTTGCCGTGTGGCTGGTGATCGCACTTGTGCTGTTCACCGTGTTCAAGCAGTTTGACCGCACGAGCGCAGCGGGCAACCAGATCGGGTATTCCGAGTTCCTCGAAGAGGTGCATGCCAAACGCATCCAGGACGTGGAGCTGCAGGAAAACCCCGGTGGCGCCGACATCACCGCCACCACCACGGACGGCAAGCGTATTCGCACCACCGCCACCTACCTTGACCGCGGTCTGGTGGGCGATCTGATCAGCAGCAATGTCAAGTTCCGCGTCAAGCCGCGTGAAGAGCCGTCGGTGCTCACGCAGTTGCTGGTGTCTTGGGGCCCGATGCTGCTGCTGATCGGTGTGTGGGTGTACTTCATGCGCCAGATGCAGGGTGGCGGCAAGGGCGGGGCGTTCAGTTTCGGGAAGAGCCGTGCGCGCATGCTCGACGAGAACAACAACTCTGTGACCTTCGCTGACGTCGCCGGCTGCGACGAGGCCAAGGAAGAGGTCAAGGAGCTGGTCGATTTCCTGAAAGACCCGCAGAAGTTCCAGAAGCTGGGTGGTCGCATCCCGCGTGGCGTGCTGATGGTCGGCCCTCCGGGCACCGGCAAGACGCTGCTGGCCAAGTCGATCGCTGGCGAAGCCAAGGTGCCGTTCTTCTCGATCTCGGGTTCCGACTTCGTTGAAATGTTCGTCGGCGTGGGCGCGGCCCGTGTGCGCGACATGTTCGAACAGGCCAAGAAGAACGCGCCCTGCATCATCTTCATCGACGAAATCGACGCCGTCGGCCGCCACCGTGGTGCCGGCCTGGGCGGCGGCAACGACGAGCGCGAGCAGACGCTAAACCAGATGCTGGTCGAGATGGACGGCTTCGAAACCAACCTCGGCGTGATCGTCGTGGCTGCGTCCAACCGCCCTGACATCCTTGACCCGGCGCTGCTGCGTCCTGGCCGCTTCGACCGTCAGGTGTATGTCACGCTGCCCGATGTGCGTGGCCGTGAGCAGATCCTGAACGTGCACATGCGTAAGGTGCCCATCGGTCAGGACGTCAAGCCCGACATCCTCGCCCGCGGCACGCCTGGCTTCTCTGGTGCCGATCTGGCCAACCTGGTCAATGAGGCCGCTCTCTTTGCCGCTCGCCGCAATGGCCGTGTGGTCGAGATGGTCGACTTCGAGAAGGCCAAGGACAAGATCATGATGGGCCCCGAGCGCAAGTCGATGATCATGCCCGAGGACGAACGCCGCAACACGGCGTACCACGAGGCTGGCCATGCGCTGGTGGCGCGCCTGCTGCCCAAGACCGACCCAGTGCACAAGGTCACCATCATCCCGCGCGGCCGTGCGCTGGGTGTGACGATGCAGTTGCCCGAAGGTGATCGCTACAGCATGGACAAGGACCGCATGCTCAACACCATCTCGGTGCTGTTCGGTGGCCGCATTGCTGAAGAAGTGTTCATGCACCAGATGACCACCGGCGCCAGCAACGACTTCGAGCGTGCCACCCACATTGCCCGCGACATGGTCACCCGCTACGGCATGACCGACGAGCTGGGCCCGATGGTCTATGCCGAGAACGAAGGTGAAGTGTTCCTGGGGCGGTCGATCACCAAGCAGGTCAACGTCTCGGAGGAGACGATGCAGAAGGTCGACAAGGAGATCCGCAAGATCATTGACACCCAGTACGGTCTGGCCCGTCAACTGATCGAAGATCATCAGGACAAGATGCACGCCATGGCCACGGCTCTGCTCGAATGGGAGACCATCGATGCCGAGCAGATCGAGGACATCATGGAAGGCCGACCGCCGCGCCCACCCAAGGATTGGACGCCCAGCAGCAGCAAGTCCGGTAGCAGCAACACCCCGCTGACCCCGGGCAGCGCCACCGCCACGGCCTGATCCGCCGGGTTGTTGATGATCTAGAAGACGGGGCTTCGGCCCCGTCTTGCTTTGTGTTCCGATGGCGCTCCGATGACCTGGCAGACCACCCGCTTCGACCTCGACCTGTCCCGCCCCCGGGTGATGGGCATCGTCAATGTCACGCCCGATTCATTCGCAGATGGCGGAAGAGGTGCGGCCCAAGCCCTGGCGCATGCCGAGCAATTGCTCAAGGAAGGAGCCGACGTGCTGGACATTGGCGGTGAGTCGAGCCGCCCTGGTGCTGATCCGGTACTGCTGGAGGAGGAACTGCGTCGGGTTCGTCCGGTGCTCGAAGGCGCCGTGCGTCTGGGCGTGCCCATTTCCGTCGACACCTACAAGACCGAGGTGATGCGCGAGGCGCTGGATCTCGGCGTGGACATCGTCAACGACATCTTTGCACTGCGAGCGCCCGGCGCTGAGGACGTGGTGGCTGCGCACCCTCGTTGCGGCGTCTGCCTGATGCACATGGTGGGTGAGCCCAAGTCGATGCAGGCTGATCCGCACTACGGCGATGTCGCCGCGGAAGTGGCGCAATTCTTGGCCGATCGGGCGGCAACCCTGCGCGCACGCGGTGTGGCCGCTCAGCGCATCGTGCTCGACCAGGGCATCGGTTTCGGCAAGCGAGTGACCGACAACTTCGATCTGCTGAAGGGACAGGGCGCCGTGCTGGCGCTGGGCTATCCGCTGCTGGCCGGCTGGTCGCGCAAATCGTCGATCGGCGCCGTCACGGGTCGTCCAGTCGAAGAG
>Ga0209066_10001081_pt1 | contig 37116 bp, 28 predicted proteins | sample All_14_2_FD_187198 | JGI IMG/M metagenome (GOLD analysis project Ga0209066, IMG submission 187198) | Freshwater microbial communities in response to fracking from Pennsylvania, USA - Allegheny Zone_MetaG_DW_15 (SPAdes) (version 2) ... | reverse complement strand
AGTCTGTCTTGCTTTGGTACTCCCCCCGTGAAATGTATGGGCTGGTGACCGACGTTCAAGCCTATCCCCAATTCCTGCCCTGGTGCGACCGCGCCGAGGTGATCACCACCCATGATGACGGCGTGACCGCCCGATTGCACATCGCCTTTGCCGGCGTGCACCAGGCTTTCACCACCCGCAATGTCAACGAAGCCAACCTGAGCGTGGGCATGCGCCTGGTGGATGGCCCATTCTCTCAGCTTGAAGGCACCTGGCGCTTCACGCCGCTGCAAAAGCCCGGTCAACCTGGCGAGGCTGCCATCGACCCGGCTGATTCGCCCGCCTGCAAGGTCGAGTTTGCCTTGAACTACGCCTTTTCAAGCCGTGCCTTGTCCCTGGTGATCAGCCCGGTGTTCGATCGCATCGCCAACACCTTTGTCGAGGCGTTCGTCAAACGCGCGGAGCAGGTTCATGGCCCCCGCTGAGTCAGACCAGACCTTGCGCATCGAGGTGGTGGTCGGGCTGGCGCCGAGGAAGCTCAGCCGATGCCAGGTCAGCGTGCCTGTCGGCAGCACCGTGAAACAGGCGCTGGACGCCGCGCAGGTCTGGGCGACGAGCGACACCTTGAGCCTCAATACGATCGAATCCGGTGAATGGACGCTGGGCGTCTGGGGGCGCAAGGAGCGCCTGAACCACGTCTTGCGCGACCAGGATCGTGTCGAACTGGTCAGGCCCCTGATCGTGGACCCGAAAGAGGCCAGGCGGGTGCGCTACAAGGCCCATGTAAAGCGCTCGAAAGCGCCCTGATCCGCTGAAGGCCTACTTGCAGTTGGTCTGAAGCGCTTCCTGCGTGCGCTGCATTTCTTCAGCGCGGGCCTTGTCATCGAGAATCTCGCGTTCGCCCTTGGCATTGGTGCGCGACAGGCGGATGCCGTCCTGCAAGGTCCGCTGATAGCCGCGGGCACGCTGGCAATTCTCGGCGCGTTGTTTGGCGGCCTTTTCTTCTTCGGCTTTTTGCTTGGCGTGCTTGTCGTCCTCGGCCTTCTTGCGACGTGCTTCCAGCTCCGGGTCAGAGGCCTTGACGGCCACACCCTGCGCGGCAGCGGCGACAGCCGAGGCGCTGGCAGCCGAAGCCGCTTCAGCTGCCTTGACCGCGGCCCGGGACACCGGTGGCCTGTTCAGGATGTTCTGCTCAGGTGTGCCGGCTGGCGGCGGTCGGTCGCTGTACTGGATGGCGCCACTGGCATCACGCCACTTCCATTGAAGTCCGGCCTGAGCGGTTGAACTTGCCATGACCAAGCCTGCCAACAGCAGGGCGGCCACAACCTGGGACGAAGCGCGCGCATTTTTCATGTTGCGCAGTTTATCCGGACACGGTGCCCGCCACCCCCCGGAAATGGGCGTAAAGCACCCGGCATCTTCCCCGGTCGGAAAGAGGGCTTCACTCTGCGTATAATCCGCTTTTGCGTCTGGAGCCTGTTCATGCGCCTGCTTGGTAAAGCCCTCACGTTTGACGACGTGTTGCTGGTGCCCGCGTACTCACAAGTGTTGCCCCGCGACACATCGCTGGCCACCCGTTTGTCCCGCAATATTCAATTGAATCTGCCGCTGGTATCCGCTGCCATGGATACCGTGACAGAAGCCCGCCTGGCGATTGCGATCGCCCAGGAAGGCGGCATCGGGATTGTTCATAAAAACCTCTCGGCCAAACAGCAGGCCGCCGAAGTCGCACGCGTCAAGCGTTACGAGTCCGGTGTCCTGCGTGACCCGATCACGATCTCGTCCGGCGTCAAGGTCCGCGATGTGGTCGAGTTGTCGCGTCAGCATGGCATCTCCGGCTTCCCCGTCGTGGACGAAGGCAAGGTGGTCGGTATCGTGACCGGCCGTGACCTGCGTTTCGAGACCCGGATGGACGCCCCCGTGCGCGAGATCATGACGCCACGCGAGCGCCTGATCACCGTCAAGGACGGTGCCAGCCTGGCCGAAGCCAAGACGCTGATGCACAAGCACAAGCTCGAGCGCGTGCTGATGGTCACCGACGCTTGGGAACTGCGCGGTGTTTTCACCGTCAAGGACATCACCAAGCAGACCAGCTTCCCCAATGCGGCCCGTGATGCCCACGGCAAGCTGCGCGTGGGTGCGGCGGTCGGCGTGGGCGAGGGCACCGAAGAGCGCGTTGAACTGCTGGTCAAGGCCGGCGTTGACGCCCTGGTGGTGGACACCGCCCACGGCCACAGCCATGGCGTGATCGAGCGCGTGCGCTGGGTCAAGAAGAACTTCCCGCAAGTGGACGTGATCGGCGGCAACATCGCCACCGGTGCAGCCGCGCTGGCGCTGGTTGAAGCGGGCGCTGACGGCGTCAAGGTCGGCATCGGCCCAGGCTCCATTTGCACGACACGTATCGTGGCGGGTGTGGGCGTGCCCCAGATCATGGCCATCGACAGCGTGGCGACGGCCCTGCAAGGCACGGGCGTGCCGCTGATCGCCGACGGTGGCGTGCGCTACTCGGGTGACATCGCCAAGGCGATTGCCGCCGGGGCCAGCACCGTGATGATGGGCGGCATGTTCGCCGGCACCGAAGAGGCACCAGGCGAAGTCATCCTGTTCCAGGGCCGCAGCTACAAGAGCTACCGCGGCATGGGCTCGATCGGCGCCATGAAAGATGGCTCGGCTGACCGCTACTTCCAGGAAAACGACGAAACGACCAACCCGAATGCCGACAAGCTCGTGCCCGAGGGCATCGAAGGTCGCGTGCCTTACAAGGGCTCGGTCGTCGCGATCCTGTACCAGATGGCCGGTGGCCTGCGTGCCTCGATGGGCTACTGCGGTTGCGGCACGATCGACGACATGAAGAACCGCGCCGAGTTCGTCGAGATCACGTCTGCAGGCATCCGCGAGAGCCATGTGCACGACGTGCAGATCACCAAGGAAGCGCCGAACTACCGCATGGAGTAAGTGCGGCAGGAAGTGTGCGGCAGGGCGCGTGCCCTGGCTGGCCGCCTCAATGAACCACTGACAGGATGACGATGGGTTCTCAAAGCGGTCGCCAGGCGGCCATGCCATTCATCATGGTGACGGTGCTGCTCGACATGATGTCGATCGGCATCATCGCGCCGGTGTTGCCCAAGCTGATCGGGACCTTCATGGCCTCGGGGGCGGGCACCTCGGTGGCCTATGGTGCGGCGCAGGCAGCTTTTGCCATTGCCCAGTTCTTCAGCGCGCCTGTGCTGGGCGCCTTGTCCGACCGATACGGCAGGCGCCCCATCTTGCTGCTGGGCTTGCTGGGCATGGGCCTGAACTTCTTTGTGACCGCCCTGGCCACCGAGTTCTGGATGCTGCTGGCCGTGCGCGTGATGGGGGGCGCGGTGTGCGCCAACATCGCCGTGGCCAATGCCTATGTGGCTGACATCACCGAGCCCAAGGACCGAGCCAAAAACTACGGCCTGCTGGGCGCCATGTTCGGCCTGGGCTTCATCATGGGGCCGGTTTTGGGCGGGGTGCTGGGTGACCAGAACGTGCACTGGCCCTTCCTGCTGGCTGGCAGCATGTCATTGCTCAACTGTGTTTACGGCTACTTTGTGCTGCCTGAGTCCTTGCCGCTGGACAAGCGCCGCAAGTTCGAGTTGGCCAAGGCCAACCCCTTCACCTCGCTGGCTCGGCTGCGCGAACTCAAGGGCGTCGAGACGCTGATGTGGATCATGGGCCTGTCCATCCTGGCGCAGTTCTGCCTGCACACCAGCTGGTTTCTGTACACCGAATTCAAGTTTGGCTGGACGCCCAAGGACAACGGCCTGTCGCTGTTCGCCGTGGGCATGATGGCCGTGCTGGTGCAAGGCGGCCTGCTGCGCCAGTTCCAGAAATACATCCCCACGCACAAGCTGGTGCGCATTGGCCTGGTCTCGTCCACGCTGGCGTTTTTCGCCTGGGGTGCGGTGCCCGAGGGCTGGATGATGTATGTGATCATCGCGGCCAATGTGTTTGGCTACATGGTGCAGCCCGGCCTGCAAAGCCTGGTGGCCAATGCCGTGGACCCGACCCGCCAGGGCGAAAGCATGGGCGCGGTGTCGTCCATCAACAGTGTGGCAGCGGTGCTGGGCCCCTTGATGGGCTCGCCATTGCTGGCCGCGGTATCGCACTACCCGCAGGGTGACTGGCGCGTGGGTGCGCCGTTTTACCTGTGCGCCGCCATCCAGGCGGTGGCCGCCATCATCGGTTTTCAGTATTTCAACCGGGCTTACCGAACGCCCGAGATTCAGACCAAAACAAGCGGCGCCAGCGCCTGATTCGCCATGCATGACAAGATCCTCATCCTCGATTTCGGCTCCCAGGTCACCCAACTGATTGGCCGCCGCGTGCGCGAAGCCCATGTCTATTGCGAGATCCATCCCAATGACGTGAGCGACGAGTTCATCCGCGCTTTTGCACCCAAGGGCATCATCCTGTCGGGCAGCCACGCCAGCACCTACGAAGACCACCAGTTGCGCGCGCCGCAAGCCGTGTGGGACCTGGGCGTGCCCGTGCTGGGCATTTGTTATGGCATGCAGACCATGGCTGTGCAGCTGGGCGGCAAGGTCGAGTGGAGCGACCACCGCGAGTTCGGTTACGCCGAGGTGCGGGCCCATGGCCACACCAAGCTGCTGGAAGGCATCGAGGACTTCAGCACCGCCGAAGGCCACGGCATGCTCAAGGTCTGGATGAGCCACGGCGACAAGGTTACCGTGCTGCCAGAAGGCTTCAAGCTGATGGCTTCTACGCCCAGTTGCCCCATCGCCGGCATGGCCAACGAGGCCAAGGGCTACTACGCCGTGCAGTTCCACCCCGAGGTCACGCACACGGTGCAGGGCCATGCCATGCTGACGCGTTTTGTGCGCGAGATCAGTGGCTGCCAGGGCGACTGGATCATGGGCAATTACATCGACGAAGCCGTGGCCAGGATCCGCGAGCAGGTGGGCGATGAGGAGGTCATCCTCGGCCTGTCGGGTGGTGTGGACTCGTCGGTGGCCGCTGCCCTGATCCACCGCGCCATTGGCGACCAGTTGACCTGCGTGTTCGTTGACCACGGCCTGCTGCGCTACCAAGAAGGCGAGATGGTCATGGAGATGTTCGCCGGGCGCCTGCACGCCAAGGTCATCCATGTACAGGCACAAGACCAGTTCATGGGACATCTCAAAGGCGTGACCGACCCCGAGGCCAAGCGCAAGATCATCGGCCGCGAGTTCGTCGAGGTCTTCCAGGCAGAGGCCAACAAGCTCAAGGGCGAAGGCAACAAGGGCGCCAAGTGGCTGGCGCAGGGCACCATCTACCCCGATGTGGTCGAGTCTGGCGGCACCAAGTCCAAGAAGGCCACCATCAAAAGCCACCACAACGTCGGTGGCCTGCCCGAGACGCTGGGCCTGAAGTTGCTGGAGCCTTTGCGCGAACTGTTCAAGGACGAAGTTCGCGAGTTGGGCGTGGCCCTGGGCCTGCCTGCCGACATGGTTTACCGTCACCCCTTCCCGGGCCCTGGTCTGGGCGTGCGGGTGCTGGGCGAGGTCAAGCCGGAGTTTGTGTCGCTGCTACAGCGCGCTGACCACATCTTCATCGAAGAGCTGCGCAAGACCATCGACCCGGAGACCGGCAAGAGCTGGTACGACCTCACCAGCCAGGCGTTCACCGTCTTCCTGCCTGTCAAGAGCGTGGGTGTGATGGGCGATGGCCGCACCTACGAATACGTGGTGTCGCTGCGCGCTGTCGAGACCAGCGACTTCATGACCGCCGATTCGGCCGAGCTGCCCTACAGCCTGCTCAAGAAGGTGTCCAGTCGCATCATCAATGAGGTGCGCGGCATCAACCGCGTGGCTTATGACGTGTCGAGCAAGCCGCCTGCGACGATCGAGTGGGAGTGATTTGAGAGCGCTTCACGGCGTCCCAGAACATCCCAAAAGTTCATTTAAGCCCTTGATCTTCAAGGGCTTTTTTGTTTTTGGCGTCCCATGAGGTTCCATGACATCCCGAGTTTTTGTCGGTAAAGAAGACGGTTGATTTTTTTCGTCGATTGATCTTTGATTGTTTACCGTCTTGATGCTCTGACGGTAAGTGATGCAAGGTACGAAAGGGGTAACCCCATGGCACTGACCGATACCAAACTCAAGAACCTCAAGGCCGCCGACAAGGCCTACAAGGTGGCGGACCGCGACGGTTTGTACGTTGTCGTCTCCCTCAAGGGAACGCTGACGTTTCGCTACGACTACCGACTGGGGGGGCGGCGCGAGACGCTGACCGTGGGGCAATACGATGAGTTTCAGGCGTCGCAGCCTAAGCGCGCGCCCGAGGACATCAATTACGGGGATCCGCTTTCGCTGGCGGATGCCCGCGACCTGCTGGCCAGGGCCAAGAACATGGTCAGCCGGGGGGAGTCACCGGCGCGGGTCAAGTCTGAAACCAGGAAGGAGTGCCAGGAGTCAGGCACCTTCGAGTCCTTCTCTGACATCTGGTTGCGCAACGGCGGCCTGGCAGACAGCACGGCGGCGATGTGCAAGAGCATTCTGGATCGTGATGTGCTGCCCAAGTTCGGTAAGCGCAAGCTGGAAGAAATCACCTCCAGTCAGGTGCTTGCGCTGTGCGAGAAGATCAAGGCGCGGGGCGCCCCGGCAACAGCGGTTCATGCCCGCGAGGTCATCCAGCAAGCGTACCGGCACGCCAAGGCCCGAGGGCTCAAGATCGAGAATCCCGCCGAGGCGGTGAAGGCGTCGGCGATTGCCACCTTCAAACCCAGGGAGCGTGCTTTGACGCCAAGTGAGATCCATTGGTTCTTTTCAGCGCTGGACACTCTCGGGACCTTGCCCACGCTGAAACTGGCGGTGAAGTTCATCTTGCTGACCATGTGCCGCAAAGGCGAGTTGTTGCTGGCGACCTGGAAAGAGGTGAACTTTGACGCGGCTACATGGACGATTCCGCCGGAGCGCATGAAGGCCAGAAGGGCGCATGTGGTCTACACGCTGCCTGTCGGGAGCGACAAGCGCTGGATGTCCCGCATGATGGACGGCAGTTTGTTGACGCTCAAACCTCATGGATAAGGTCTACGCAGATACTGTGCGCCTCCTCCTGAAGGTGGCACCCGATGTATTTGCCAACGACATCTTTGCGATGAAGGGCGGCACTGCCATCAACCATCTTCGTGATGGACATGCCACGCCTCTCTGTTGACATCGACGTGGTCTACACGCCATGGGCCACCCCGCGAGAGCAAGCCCTCACCGAAGTCGCGAGTGAAATGGAGGCCATTGCAGCCAGGGCGACCAAGTTGGGGCTGAACGCACGCAAGGTGCGGAGCAAGGACCTTGCTGAGACCAAACGCCTGATCGAGCACGACGACAGTCAGGTGAAGGTCGAGGTCAACGTGGTGTTCCGAGGCACGGTGTTGCCGATTGAGAAGCGCCTCTTGATGCCCAAGACAGCTGACATGTTCAGCGCCGAAGTGGCGTTGCCAGTGTTGGCCACGGCGGAACTCTATGGCAGCAAGTTGGTGGCAGCCATGGATCGTCAGCATCCACGGGACTTGTTCGACGTGTGGCAGATGTTCGAATCAGGCGGGTTTCTTCGTTCACTGGACCTCAGATGGCCGGTCTTGCAGCCAGCATGATGCTGGGGGTGCTCTTGGTCATGAACATGAGCGCCAATGAACGAGTCCCCAATCCGTTCTACAAACCCTGATCCTGCATACCGTGGTGCGTTGCGCGATTGAAGTCATTGCCGTGACATCACCCTATGCTTACATTTGGGAAACATGTGTGAGCATGGACTCGTGTGGCCTTGAGCAGCGGCCTTGGTTGACTTGCGTATGCCCGCTGGATGAGAAGTCAATTGCGCATCACGGAACGGCGGTGGGTCGGGCCATTTTTTGTTGGGTGGCTTTCCTGACATTTCAGGCCCGGAGCCGTCTTAACCACAAGAAGCCCGATTGCTTCATCACATGGTGTATTTTTGAGAGGAATCAACATGATCTGTTTGAGCAGAACCATTTGGAGTCTGGTGTTCTTGTTTTCATCGCTGGCAATGGCGAGTAACCCAGCGATGGCCAAGTCAGGCGATGGGGATAATTTGTGCCACTTGCTCGGGAGTCTTGCGTCTGAGAGCGCGAGTCAACGGGACGGTGGGACTCAGTTGCGGAGGGTAATGGATCGTTTTAAGGGGAAAAATATACCAGAAGAGCTCAAGAAGATTATGGTAAACATTACCCTTCAGGTTTTCAAGTCCATCCTCACTCCCGACGATGCGCATATCACGTAAAGGGAGAATTGTCTGATAGGTCTTTCAGCCAAATAAGATCTGTTTAAATTCCGAATGTCCATTTCTGCACAGGCAAAGGTCTTTCATGTTTCTGAAAAATCCAATTTTCCGACCAACACTGGTCGCTGTCCTGTTGGCGCTTTCCGGCTGCGCCGGATTGCCAAGTGCTCCAGCCGTCACGGCTGACTCCCCTCTGGTCGATGTGGTGCTCCCTGACTCTGTTCTTGGCAAGAGCAACAAAAACGATCCCGTCTTGCAAAAATACTCAAAAGCAAATGCACTCAAGGAGTCGGAAGATCTCAGGACAATTTGCGCGACAGGTGGATTGAGCCGATTTGGTGGAAGCTTTATCGATTCAAATGCCACCCAAGTTTTCAATGCAACAATGGCCAGCGGCTCAGATGTTGTCAAACAGCGGTACGAGTGGATTTTTGAAACCACTAAGCTAAAGAAACAATCTGAACTACTGAATACCTTTTTGAAGGGACGAGGTGGGGCTTTTCTCACGCCTGAAAAGTTCGAACTTTTAAGACAGGAGGATGCGGCATATCGCCAATGGCGAGCAAAGGTTGATGAGGCACGACAAAACACAAAAGATGGTAACCTCAGTCCTGATCAAATGCGACGACTGCAAAGTCAATTTCCCGGTTTCCGAATGGGAAGAACCGAGATGCATTCGGTGGTCGCTGCCGTGGACGGTGTGAATTACAACAGCAAGGTACTTCAGGAGAAAGATAGATTCCTCCAGGGAGCTGTTCAGCAGTACAGAGAAAATTTGTCTGCAGTCTACAAGAGCGCCCTTCAAAAGCAGATGGCCATGGCGCCCAATACGGTGTCTCTTGATCAAATTGTCAATTTTGATGTTTTTAGAAGCTATTCAGTGATGGCGTGCCTAAGTCGGGTTGGTTCGTCTGGCACGGAAGATGTAAATTTTAGCGCCATTGAATCTACATATCAAAAGTACGCTCGGCAAGTTGTTTTGCCGAAATTGCCTGAGATCTACAAAGACTTGGCTACTGCCAAAAGTTCTGAGGCGCTTCAGCTAGGGCTGGCAAATCGCTTCCCCACACCAAATTTGGCTGCCATCGCATTGGACGACCCCGAGTTCTCCAAGAAGACAAGTTCCCTGAAGTTGGCATTGCGACAAAAGGAAGAGGCGGCGCTGGCGGAAAGGCGCAGGCAAGAGTCGCAAGCGGTGGCGGCGGTGGAGCGTCAAAAAAGAGACGCATTTCGTTCGAAGGCTGCGCGAGGTGTTATGCCGAGCAAAGATGAGTTCTTGAAGGTTTTTGTGGACGCGGTGTTTGCAAATACTCAAGAACGCCTAGGCAATTTTGCATATAAGTTTGTCCGGAGTGACGATGTATCATTTACAACGTTCACTCTTTCGTTGAAAACAAGCGAAACATCGTTTCATATTGATAATCTAAACTGCTCACCTGCCTCAGGTAAGCTCATGTGCTCTTGGACGACGAAGATAACCTTTACTGACTTTGATCTGTTTCGAGATGAAATATATTATAGAACCCACCAGGAAAAGGCTGTTTTTGCCTGGACTGATTATGGTCTAAAATGTCAGTCTGATTGTGGGTGGTATATAAGTCGAGGCACTTCAGGTGGTGGCTCGGCTAGAACGGGTTCCTATGGCAATGGCAGCAGTAGGGATTCAGATGATTACAACAGAGAGGCGTCAGAGCGGTACAACGAACAACAAGAGGCCAATAGAGAGCGGGAGCGGAAGGCTTATAATGATAATTATGAGCGCATCCAAAATAGCAATGGGCGATGCTCTTCGGCGTCTATCTGTCCCTATTGATGCGTACCTTTAATTTTGATAAATCAATCCGCCTGCTCGAATGAGTTCGGTTTTTGGTTTGGAAATCAAGAAGGCCAAGTAAGTGGTTGTCGGTGGATTCCTTGATCAACGAAGATCGTTCCCGGCGGTTTTTGAGTAGGCATAGAAGGCACATAGTATGGCGGGCACCCCAATATTCAAATCGACTTGCCCGGTTAAAGGGGGCTGGGGAGGTTGGTCATGTGTGTGGTGGGTGGCACTTTTTCATCTTATATTTAGCTGTGCTTCAGGGTAATGCCTACACTCAGGACGCTGAGGAATCAATCCCATCGATGTTCAAGCGTGCGGAGGAGGCAAAGGGCACCTATGGTGAGTACAGCTATGAATACCGTGCCATATTGTATGAAATTCTCGGAAAAATACAAAACAACCCGAAGAACAGGCAGGCGACGAAGCATGCGTTATTGCTTATACTTTTGAACATGTGGTGGGAGGCGCACCCCTCCGTTGAATTGAACGTGCTCGTCGTGCTTGGCGGAATGGAGTTTGAAGATGGGGAGTGTAAAGATGCGCTGAGGCACCTTCATTGTGCGAAACAGAGCATCTTGATTCTGCGAGGTGATCAAGATGCCGCTCAGAAGTGGCCAATGATTTAGTATTTGAATGAAGTAAAATAGCATATTGTGCGATGCAGTTTCAGTCTGGGTCAGATCGATGAGTCTCGCCAAGAATTCGAAGAAGTCATTGAAGATTTGCGCAAGAAACCGCACAAGAAAAAATTCTTTCTCCCCCTTGTTCTGCATAACTTTGCTGCACTTCATTGGGCTCAAGGAAATGCCAGCGCTGCGTTTCCACTGTTGCGTGAATCCGTCCGGCTGACCATGGCCAACCCCGAGGCAACGAAGGCAGATCTTGCTGATCGTCTTCGCAGTTTGCTTTTGATTTCTGTCCTAATCGATTCAATTGAAGGCATGACTTGGGCATTGAGTGAGTTTGAAAAACCAATGTTTCGTATATAACGCCAGGTGAGTACATGGATGTGGTGTACGACGTTTTCAATAGAATGTTGAAAGCGCCTAAATACGACGATGCAGAAGGGCATCCCTGTACGACCCGGATCGTTGCATGGCGCAAGCCACCTTGAACGGTGTGATGCAGCTCATTGTCATGCGGGCAAAATTAGCCAGCCTGCGTTGGAGCCGTTCACCGTGCATGACTTGGGTCGTGGCACCAGAGGGTGCGCGGGCAAAGGTCGAGGAAGCGGTTTACCGCTGGGAAACCAGGTAGGTGGCGTACCACTTCTGCGCCCGATGCGGCTGCGCCTCGTACAGCGACAGCCCGGCCTTCGGGCCCGAAGGCAAGTGGGATGGCCACACCCGCCGGACGAAGCTAAAAGCTGATCCGCTCGCGTTCTGGCGCTTGCTCTCTCAACGCAGCCCGAAGTAGCCGAGCACGAACAAGATGATGACGACGGCACCAACGACCCAGACGATTTGATTCATGACGGATGTCCTTTGCTGGCGCGGGTTACATGCAAACGAGTCCGGTCGGCGCACATCGGCATGGTCCCGCATGTAGCAATCTAGGCCTTGCCGGCCAGGCGGTCTGTGCGTTGGCGAACGGCCCCAGTCAATGCCCATCACCCACGGCGAGCAGCCCTTTGAGCTCGTCGCCACTGAGAACCTCACGCTGCAACAGGGCCTGCGCCAGGGCATCGAGCTGCCAGCGCCTGGACGTCAGCAGTTGCTGGCATTGGGCTTGTGCTTTATCGAGCATCGCCCGCGCCTCCTTCAGCACCGCCGACTGGATGTCGGGGCCCAGCAGTTCCTTGGGCACGCCGGCCACACTCAGCAGGCCAAATGTCTTGGAAAAGCCCAGCGAGCCGACCATGTTGATAGCCAGTTCCGAGGCGCGCTTCAAGTCGTCCGAGGCGCCGCTGGAGACACTGCCTTTCACCAGCAATTCGGCCTCGCGCCCGCCCAGCATCATCGCGAGGCGGTTGCTGAGTTCGGCCTGCGCGTACAGCGGGTCCTCGGTGTCACGGCTGATGTAGGTCACGCCCAGGGCTTGGCCGCGGGGCTCGATGGTCACTCTCTCCACGGCCCCGAGTTGCAGCCAGTGGCCTACCAGCGCATGACCGGCCTCGTGGTAAGCCAGGCGCTCGCGCGTGCTCTCGCTGAGCAGCCCCTTGACGGACGACACTTCGCCCCCGAGCTGGTGGGTCTCGATGGCACGCAAAAAGTGCTCGTGCGACACGGTTTGCGCACCGGCTTCGGCGGCACTGGATGCAGCCTTGTTGACGGTGTTGGCGATGTCGGCTGGGCTCAAGCCAGCGGTCATGCGCGCCAGCGCCGCCGTGTCTGCCTTGCCGTCGTGCGACAGCTTGCCGATGTAGAGATCGAACAGCTGCTGGCGGTCCGGCAAGGTCGGCAGAGTCAGGCGCACCAGCAGGTCGAAGCGTCCGGGTCGGCGCATGGCCGGATCGATGTTGTCCTCGTGGTTGGTGGCGGCCACGACGACCACGTTGTCCAGGCTTTCGAAGCCGTCCATCTCGACCAGCACACGGTTGATGATGCGGTTCAGCTCTGACTCGGCACCACCGCCCTGGCCACCCTGGCTGCGCTTGCCGATGCCGTCGACTTCGTCGATGAACAGCACGCAGGGGGCGTTCTTGCGCGCCAGCTTGAACAGGTCCTTGACCTTGCTGACGCCAGCGCCATAGAACATGGCGGTGAAGTAGGAGCCATCGACGGCGATGAAGTTGGCCTTGCTCTCGCCTGCCAAGGCCTTGGCCAGCAAGGTCTTGCCCGTGCCGGGTGGGCCCACCAACAGCACGCCACGCGGGGCCGACGCGCCAAGCCTCGCGTACTGCGTCGGGTCGTGCATGAAGGCCTTGACCCGGTTCAAGCCGGCCTTGGCCTCGTCGCTGCCGATGACATCGGAAAATTGAGTCTGAGGTCTTTCCGACAGCTTGGACGCGGCCCCGCCCAGGCCGGTCTGCAGCTTGGTGACCAGGAGCAGCGCCGCGACGACTGTGCCCAGCAGCAGCAAGGGCGACAGCAACATGTCGGCCAGGTCGAGCATGCGGCGGCTGCTGGTACGCGGGTCGACATTGACACTGACCAGCGCAAAACCGGCCTCTGCACTCTTGTCGCCAAGTCGATCCAGCGCGGTGCCAGCGCAGCCTTGCGCCGTGCAGCCGGGCACCGTTGCACTGGCTTTTTCACCACTTTTCAGCGTGTACAGCACCAGCCCGGGCTGGGCGCTGGCCAAGCCCACCGCCGAGAGACTGCCGCCGTCCAGTGCCTGGCGAAAATGCGAGACCGTGTGTTCATGGTTCAGCCAGGCCTCAGGTGCTTGCTCGAACTGCCGGGCTTCAGGGCTCTTGCGAGCATCGCTTTCGCGCAGCGCCTGGACATACAGTGCCGACAGGCTTGCCAGCAGCAATACCGCGGCCAGCCCTGCGATGAGGGCACGGGGTTTGGCGCTTGCGCGCTTGAGAAGTTTCTTGAGAAGAGACATCGAGGGCTTGGTTCGGACCTTGGGGCGATCTGATCGCTCTAGCCTACGGTCCCACTGGGGTCGCTCAGTAGTGGAAGAGAACCGCAATCCCCTGCCACATTCGACCATGCAATGCGACTTTTGGGCGATGGCTATTGGCGTTGTCTGACTGCCGGCATGTCCTTGTTTCTTTCAAGGATTTTTTGTTTGGATAGAGAATTGAGTGGGAGTGATGCGAAGGCGGGTCACACCGTCCCAGAACGTCTCATGAATGGCATTGAAGCCCTTGATTTTCAGGGGCTTTTTTGTTTATGACATGCCATGAGGTTGCATGACATCCCGAGGTTTTTGCGAGGTACAAAGGGGTTATCCAATGGTGCTGACCGGTACCAAACTCAATAACCCCAAGCCTGCCGACAAGGTCTACACGGTGGTGGACCGAGATGGGTTGTACGTTGTCGCATGCCTCAAGGTAACGCTGAAGTTTTTGCCATGACGACCGACTGGGGGCCGAGCCATTCACCCTGGGGCAATGCGACGAGTTCCAGGCGTCGCGGCACAAGCGCGTTCTCGATGGCATCAATGGAAGTGAGGTTGCGCATTTGCTGGCCGATAAACTGAAAAATCGACACACGCCGCCATGGCCTCGTAGCCTGAAGTGTTGGGGTGCAGGCCATCGCGGCTGTCGTAGTCCTTCAACAATGAGGAGGGCTTTGCAGGGTCTTGCAGACAAGGGTCAAAGTCGATCACAGCATCGGCCTGGCTGCTGGTCTTGATCCACTGATTGACTTGCTGGCGGGCGGCATCCACGGCGGCGCTCCCATGGAGCAACCCAAAAATGGCGCCGCGAGAAGGGAGCAGGGCGCCCAATATCACCTTGATGCCTGCGGCATGCAACTTTTGAACTGCCTCGCCCAGACCCGTGATCAGCTTCTGCCCCGTTGCTGCAGGCAGAATTGAAAAGCCCAGATCGTTGATGCCAATGAGCACGATGGCATCGGTGACTCCGGCCATCGACACGACGTCGCGCTGCAGGCGACCTTGTCCCGCTCGACCAAACATCGGCAAGAGGGGGCCCGACAACAAGCGATTGCCACTCATGGCTGCACTGAAAAAGGTAATCGGTATGCCCTCTGCCTGAGCTCGCCTTTGCAGGAAATCCGGAAAACGCACGTCCCGGCTCATGGGCTCCTTGCTGGGCAGCAAGGGGATACCGGTAGCACTGTTCATGAAGCCATCGGTGATGGAGTCACCGAACATGGCGACCACACGTCGCGGTGCCGCTGTATCTGACTCAAGCTCCAGGCGGTCCACGAGCACAGTCGAGGCCGTCAGCAGGTTGGCATTTCGTGTGAAGCCCTGTGCCGAGGCATCTCCGCTCAGGTCGCCAGCAGCTTGCCACACGTATTCGTTGGCGTTGTAATGCCGGCTCATTGGCGGCGAGCTGTCTGGAAAGAAGAGGCTGACGCCAAGGCGCTGCGGTGGCCGGCGCTGTCATCGACGCCCCCAGTTGGGGCTTCTCGACAACCGTGGTCATCCTGGCCCCCTTAAAACTGGGGACAGGTTCTGCCGAGCCGAGCCGCTCTCAAAACGACGCCCAGTCGTCGGTGCCGGTCTTGGACGATGCCCCGGCGACTTGGCTTGACTCTGAAGTCGGCGCGGGTGCTCGCGTGGGCTTCGCCTTGAATGCCGGGCGGGTGACGTTTGTGGCGCGTTGCGGGCCGCGCCGTTCGACGGCCACCGCGTTGGCCGAAGGCATTGCAGAGGATGTTGATCCGGCAGTCGCTTCTCGCTGCATCTTGAACACGGCCACTACCTGCACAAGTTGCTGTGCCTGCCCCTTCAGGCTCTCCGCGGCGGCGGCACTCTCTTCCACCAGCGCAGCGTTCTGCTGCGTCACCGTGTCCATCTGGCCGATGGCTTCGCCAACCTGAAAGATACCCGAGCTCTGCTCGACGCTTGCCGTCGTGATCTCGGCAACGATGTCACTCACGCGCTGGATCGAGCCGACGATCTCGCCCATGGTCTTGCCTGCCTGGTCAACCAGCACCGTGCCTTGTTCAACCTGCTCGACACTGCGGCCGATCAGGGTCTTGATCTCCTTGGCCGCTTCGGCGCTGCGCTGGGCCAGACTGCGCACTTCGCTGGCCACGACGGCAAAGCCGCGGCCTTGTTCTCCGGCGCGCGCCGCTTCCACCGCGGCGTTCAAGGCCAGGATGTTGGTCTGGAAGGCGATGCCGTCGATGACGCCGATGATGTCGCCGATCTTGCGGCTGCTGTCGCTGATGCCCTGCATGGTGTTGACGACCTTGCCGACCACCTCGCCGCCCTGGGCCGCGACGGTCGATGCCCCTTGCGCCAGTTGGTTCGCCTGCTTGGCGCTCTCGGTGTTGTTGCGCACGGTTGTGCTCAGCTGTTCCATCGTCGCCGCAGTCTGCTGCAGCGCGCTGGCTTGTTCTTCGGTGCGTTGGCTCAGGTCCTGATTGCCCTGTGCGATCTGCGCGCTGGCCGTGGCCACGCTTTCGGAGTTGGCGCGAACGCTGGAGATGACGCCAGACAGGCTGGATTGCATGCGTGCCACACTCGCCAGCACGCTGGCCGTGTCACCCGTCGCCACCACGAGCGACTGGCTCAGGTCGCCGTCTGCCACCCGGGCCACCGCGATGCTCAAATCACCGGGCTCGGCACCGAGGGCGTTGCGCAGGTTGCGCGTCAGCAGCCATCCTACGGTCGTGCCGATCAAGGCCATCAGCAGGGCCATGCTGGCCATCAATGTCGCGCCGAAGGAGGCTGTGCCGAGGGCGTCCTGGACGAGCGTATCGGCCAGTTGCTGCTGCATTTGCAGCGAGTCGTCAACTGTCTTGAACAGCACGACCTGGAGAGGCTGCACCTCCTTGAACAGAATGGCCGCAGCCTGGGTGTTCTCGTTCTTCATGGCGTGCTGCACGACACGGTCCATGGCCTCGTTGTACGCCGCCCGGGTGTCCATCATCGCCTTGAGGAGTTCACGGCCCCGGGGCAAGACCATGGCCTTGTCGAGCTTGTCAAGCAAGGCGCTGTTCGCCGCCCGCAGCGTCCTGATCCGCTCCTGCTCAACGGCGTACAGCGCGGCATCGTTGTCAATGATGAGGATGTTTCTGGCGCTTCGCGCGATGGTCTGTAAGTTGTCCTTGAACGTCGTGAGTTGGGCGGCCTTGGCCATGCGGTCGGTGGCCAAGGCCTTGACGTCCGCACTCAGGCCATTCATGGCCGTGGCCGAATAGCCCGCGATGGCGACACCGAGGATCACGATGATGCCAAAGCCCAGGGCCAGGCGTTTGGCGACAGTCAGGTTCTTGAACATTCGTTCACCTATTGCTTGTTGAGCGCGGGAAAATGTGTGCCCTCTCCGCCCGCGCGCAAAAGTGACGGATCTCAAGATCCTGGGTCTGTTTTCGGCAACTTATGATGAATGCTGAGGTGCATTTGACCAAGGAAGGCTCCAGCCGCAATGGCTTGGGAACATAGGCCTAACGGCCATCCGCAGGCACCTTCCCAACGTACCTGAATTCGCGCAGGTAGCTGAATCGCTCAACCTCAGCAAAAGAACGCTTCGACGTCGGCTTGCGCAATTGGGTTTGAACTTTCGCCAACTGCTCGACGACAGTCGAAAGGCACACGCATTCGCACTGATGACGTCCGGGAGTCGGGGGATCGCAGAGGTCGCCGGTGCAACGGGCTTTTCTGATCCGCGTGCGTTCACGAGAGCGTTCAAACGCTGGACAGGACTTCCGCCTTCGCAGTTCAATGCCATTGAGGCAAGTGTTGAAAGGCAGCCGTCTATTGAGTTGGACTGAGCCCAGCGTCGTGTTCAGCAAATCTGTTACGTTGCCCAGTTTAATCCGCCGTCGCAAGGGAATCCCCCCGCAAAACCAGAGCGCTGAGAAATAGAAGTTTTCGAAGGGAATTTCTACCATGAAGAAGTCCCGATATCACCGATAGCCAGAGTGGCGTAGATCGACTGCGAAAACACGGAGCTTGGCGGCAAGACGCGGAAGGAGCTTGTGGAAAGCGCATCAGGTCTCCGGGCAGCTGTGAACCAGCAGGGTGGGTGCACCGCACGTGGAGGAGGCCAGGTCTGCGTGACCGGTGCCCAGGCCCAAACGATCGGCACCGCCAATACGGAACCACCAGCGTCAACCAGGCCGACCTTGCGGGTTAGCAGGCGACTCGGGTGCCAGCCTGCGGGAGGCGACATGCCGGGTCTGTTCGCTGAGGCACAGACTCAGCGACGCCAGACGTCTACGATGACCCAAAGCGCGGAAAGTCCATCGCTATCGTGTGGCCAGTAGGCCGGTAGGACACCGCTGCGCCGGTGAGCAGGGCAGCTTGCGGACCACTCCGGCGTTTTTTCTGAACGGCAAAGCCGTGGACGTCTCGTTCGGCTTCAAGAAGCTGGAGGAGGCCGTGCAGGCCGCTTTGCGTTGCATCCCCCCACTGACCGCGAAGGATCCGTCATGCCGCAGAAAGCCTGGAGCGCCAAGCGTGAACGCCAGTACGTGCACATCAAGGAAAGCCTGCTCGACCAAGGCAAGCCCCAGCCGCTGGCCGAGGAGATTGCCGCACGGGTCGTCAACAAGGAGCGGGCACAACATGGCGAGTCCGTGGAGGCCAGCCCTTCGTCGATCAACGACATGTCATCTGGTCGACGCGGGGGCCTGCGCTCTCACAAGGGGCCAGGCGGGCGTACCTTGCTGCAGCTTCGCAACGAGGCCCGCCAGCGCGGGCTGAAAGGGCGCTCCACGATGAACAAGGCGCAGCTCGAAGCGGCCCTGACGCCATGAACGCGCACCCTCCAGTCGAGCCCAGTGCCCCGACCCCCGAAACCCCTCCGGTGGCCGCGGCCGAGGCGCGTGCCGTGGCCCCCCTGTTGGTGTCGGGCATCGAAGCCATCGCCCGGTCACGGCTGCTGACGGTGGCTGCCGACGCCTTTTTGGTCAAAGTGGCAGCCCTGTTGTCGGGTGCCCAGATCAGCGTCGTGGTCGTGTGCGATGCCGCCGGTGCGGCGGTCGGCGTCATCACCGAGACCACGCTGGTCCGGCGTCTGGGCCTGGGGCAGGCCGACTTTTTCACCACCCGGGCTGGCGACGTGATGACCTCCGAGTTCACGGTCTGTGAACCGCAGGATCTGCTCTCTGACGTGCTGGCCATGATGCACACACGTGGCCTCATCCATGTGCTGCTTCTCGACGCCGACAGGCACCCGCTGGGTGTGCTGAACGCCCGCGACGGGCTGCGGGCGCTGCTGGCGGCCGGCAACCACGAAGAGTCACTGCTGCGCAACTACGTGATGGGGATCGGCTACCAATGAAGTCGCTGCCATGACCGACTTGAATGTCCGACCTATCGTCCTGGTCACCGGCGCTGCGGGGAACCTGGGCCGGTCGGTCGCGGCGGCGTTGGCAGACGGTTACCGGATCGTCGGACTTGATCGCCAGGCGCGGGAGGAGGGGCCTGAGGGCAGTTATCCGATCCTCGCGATGGACCTTGGTTCGGACGAGTCGGTGGCCTTGGCACTGGCGGCGTTCCGCAGCGCCTACGGGTCGCGCATCGCCAGCGTGGTGCACCTCGCCGCCTACTTCGACTTCACGGGCGAGGACAACCCCCTTTACCAGTCGGTCAACGTCGACGGCACCCGGCGTCTGTTGCGCGCGCTGCAGGGCTTCGAGGTGGGCCAATTCCTGTACCCCAGCACGATGCTTGTGCATGCGCCATGCCGTCCCGGCGAGCACCTCGACGAGTCGCAGCCGCTGGCACCGGCCTGGGCCTACCCCAAGTCGAAAGCCGCCGCTGAGGTGGTGGTGCGCGAAGAACGTGGACACATTCCCTGCGTCGTGCTGCGCCTGGCCGGGGTGTACGACACGCAGACCATGGTGCCCACCATGGCGCGGCAGATGGCCCGCATCTACGAGCGCGACCTGCAAGGCCACCTCTATGCCGGCAGCATGCTGGTGGGCCAGTCGGCCTTGCACCGCGATGACATGCTGGCCGCATTGCGGCTGGCGGTGGACCGCCGTGAGCAATTGCCCAGCGGCACCGAGGTCCTGATCGGCGAGGCCGATGCCATCGGCTACGAGGTCCTGCAGGACACCTTGGGCGGGCTGATGCATGGCGCGCAGACCTGGCTCACTTTGCGTGTGCCCAAGCCGCTGGCGGCAGCGGGCGCCTGGGTTCAGGGCCATCTGGAGCCGGTTGTGCCCGACGCCATCGACGGCGGCCAGGCCCCGTTCATTCGGCCCTTCATGGTGGCCATGGCCGACGATCACTATGCCCTGGACATCCGGCGCGCAAGGGATCTGCTGGGCTGGGAGCCCCGGCACCGCCTGGCTGACGAACTGCCGAACATGGTGGCCAGCCTGAAAGCCGACCCGGCGGCCTGGTATGCCGCCAACGGCATCCCTGTGCCGGGCTGGATCACGCAGGGCGGCAACGCCGATGCACTGCGCACGGACCACGAGGCCCTGCGCAAGGCCGAGCATGGCCACTGGCGCTGGGCCCACTTCGTGAACATCGGCCTGGGCAGTTGGCTGCTGGCGCAGCCGCTGCTCGTGGGTGTGCAGGAACCTGGCTTGCGCGCTGGCGAAATGGCCATGGGCCTGATGCTGATGGTGGCTGCAGGCCTGGCGCTGTCATGGCGCGCGGTGTGGGCCCGCTGGCTGTGCGCGTGCATCGGCGCGGCCGTCATGGCGATGCCCTTCCTCTGGTCCACCGCCAACGCAGCTGCCTACCTGTCGGACACGCTGGTCGGTGCCCTGGTCTTTGGGCTGGCCGTGTGCAGCAAGCCCGAGCCGGGCTCGTCGGCGATCGCGGCCATGACAGGGCCGACGATTCCCCCAGGCTGGAGCTACAACCCCTCGGCCTGGGCCCAGCGCCTGCCCATCATCCTGCTGGCGCTGCTGGGCCTGTATGTCTCGCGCTACCTGGCCGGCTACCAGCTGGGCCACATCCCCGCACTCTGGGACCCGTTCTTCGCCGGCTCGCCCACCGACCCGCGCAATGGCACCGAAGAGATCGTCACCTCGTGGATATCGACGGCGCTGCCCGTCTCGGATGCAGCGCTGGGCGGCTACACCTACCTGCTGGAAATCCTGACCGGCCTGGTCGGCTCGCGTCGGCGCTGGCGCACGGCGCCGTGGCTGGTGCTGCTGTTCGGCCTGATGATCGTGCCGCTGGGCATGACGACCATCCTGTTCATCGTCATCCAGCCGGTCGTGCTGGGCACCTGGAGCACGCTGGCGCTGGTGGGCGGCGCGGCCGTGCTGATCCAGATCCCGTATTCGCTCGACGAGTTGCTGGCCACGGCCCAGTTCCTGCGCCGCCGCGTGCGCGCCGGCCAGCCTTGGTTGCGCGTGCTGTTCCTGGGCGACACCGACGAGTTGCCCGCTGCGAACGAGAAGTCCGTCAACAGTGAAAACAGTGACGAGTTCGACCGACCGCTCGGCGTGGTGCTCAAGAGCGTCGTCGGCGGCGGGGTCAGCCTGCCTTGGAACCTGGCCCTGGCGGGCTTGATCGGACTGTCGCTGCTGTTCACCCGCGTCACGCTGGGCGCCGAAGGGAGCTTGGCCGACGCGCACCACATCATCGGCTGCGCAGTGCTGACCGTGGTGGCCATTGCGGCGGCCGACGTGGCCCGACCGGTGCGTGCGCTGAATGCGGTGCTTGGTGTGGGGCTGATGTTCATGCCCTTGCTGCTCGACGCCGATACGCTGCAGCTCGCGATGACCGTGGGGCTCGGGACTGCACTGGTGCTGCTCAGTGTGCGACGCGGTCCGATCCTGGAGCGCTACGGCGCCTGGGACCGCCTGCTGGTCTAGCCGATCACAACCGCGTCATGCCATTGCCAACAAGACCCATCAATACAGCGTGAACTCAGCCGGCCAGCGGGCCTCCCGCCGGCGCGTTTCAACCACTGACAGACCAACCTCCAGGAGCAAGGCCATGAGCTACATCGACGGATTTCTGATTCCCGTGAAAGCAGGTAAGAAGCAGGCCTATCTCGAGATGGCGACCAAGTCCGCCGCACTCTTGAAGGAGTTCGGCGCCACACGCGTCGTGGAATGCTGGGGCGATGCCTTGCCCGAAGGCAAGGTCACCGACTTCAGGCGCGCCGTGAAGGCGGAGGGCGAAGAGACCGTCGTCTTCTCATGGATCGAGTGGCCGTCCAAAGCGGCGCGTGACGCCGGCAATGAGAAGTTCATGACCGACCCGCGCATGAAGGCGATGGGTGACATGCCGTTCGACGGAAAGCGGATGGTCTACGGCGGATTCGAGCCGCTGCTGGATGCCTGACTGCGTGGCTGTCGATCCATTTATTGATGTTGGCTGGCCCTAGCTAGACACAGTTTCAAGGTGAGACTGGACTTGAGTCAATGCTGCGGCAAAGGCCAATTCAAAGCGCTCAACGAGCACTGGTGTCAAGGCCTTGTTGCCTGCGCTTGCCGCAGCCTCAAGGGCCTCACAGGCCTCACCTAAAGCCAAGGCGCCTACCGACCGAGATGCCGACTTCAATTTGTGCGCCACTGCGCTCACTGAGCCAGGGTCGTTCGCCAGAACGGCTGAGCGCAGTTCTTTGGCGTGTTGTTGCGTCGACGTATCAAAGTCGGCCAACAGCTCGTTCAATACATCGGCATCTTCGCCGACGAGTGATCGCAAAACTTGAAGATTCAACACGTTCATGGTGGTGGAGACAGGATTTTCTGCATGCTGGGGCTGCTGGGCTTGGGCGGGCAGCCAAGCGTCCAATGCGCTACGCAGCACGGCCAAAGACACGGGTTTGGTCAGGTACTCGTCGAAGCCGACCTTGCGTGCTTGCTCAGCTTCACTCTTCATGGCATTGGCTGTCAGTGCGAGGATGGGCAGGCGGCGTCCGACGTGTGCCTCTGGGCCTTCCTTTTGCTCTTCTTCTCTGATGATGCGAGTCAGCGCATAGCCATCGAGTTCGGGCATGTGCAGGTCAGTCAGCAGCAGCGCATGCTGGCCGGAGCGCCACAGCGCCAAGGCTTGACAGCCATCCTCTGCAAACTCAGCAGTGTGCCCGAGCAGGGTCAATTGGCGTTTGAGGACGGCACGGTTCGTGGCATCGTCTTCAGCCACCAGTATCAAGCGTCCTTGTGTGTCGGATGTCCCCAGCATCGGCGCTGCCGGAGCCAGCTGTAGAGTCTCGGCATATTTCGTCAATGATGGCTCGATCTGATGTCGGCCTGCCGCCACGCCCATGGCGCGCACAAAGTGCGCTCGGCGCAGCAGGTCGACGGCGAACACCGACTGGGCGACGGGGCGTATCGATTCCCGTCGGCCATAGTCCACCCACAACTCGTGTAGATCACCTTTGGTAGCGTCAGGCAAGGCCAGGGTATCGCAGGCGTCCGAGCCTGCTCGCACCACCACGGTTGGCGCTTCCAGGGCCAGGGGCAATTGCTGAGTCTCATGCAAAGTCGCGGCCTCGAACACGTCGGCGCCAGCCGTCTCCAGCCATTGTCGCAATTGCGCAGTAGGCAGGTCGGGGTCAGTCACCAACACGCATTGCAAACCGCTCAGGGTTGGTGCAGTTGGCGCACCTCGCTCAGCGCCCGCGGGCAGCGGCAGCGTGAAGGTGAACTCAGAGCCCATGCCGGGCTCACTGCGCACCGACATGCACCCGCCCATCAAATCGACCAGACGTTTGCAGATCACCAGCCCCAAGCCGGTGCCGCCAAAGCGCCGCGTGGTTGATACCTCGGCCTGCATGAAGGGTGAGAAAAGGCGCGCAACCGTTTCAGGGCTCATGCCAACGCCGTTGTCAGTGACGCCAAACCTGATGCCATCGTCGTCAGGCTTCACGTGCACCATCACCCTGCCCGGCAGGCCGTCCTTGCGCGCGCTGAACTTGATGGCGTTGCCGATCAGGTTGTTCAGTAGCTGGCGTATGCGCAGCGCGTCGCCCATCAGCTGTTGCGTCAAGGAGGTGTCCACCCAAACGTTTAGCCGCACACCGCGCTCAAGGGCCAGAGCCATCAGGGCGCTACACACTTCTTCGGCCAGTTCGGTCACGTCGAACGGCGCCACATCGAGCTCCATTCGGCCGGCTTCGATTTTTGAAAAGTCAAGGATGCTGTCGATCAAGCTCAACAAGGCCTGGCCTGAGTTGACAATGGTTCGCACAGCCTGCGACTGGTCTTCGGTGAGCGCGCTGTGGGTCAGCAACTCGGCCATGCCCACCACGCCATTCATGGGTGTGCGGATCTCGTGGCTCATGGCTGCCAGAAAGGCGCTCTTGGCACGTGTTGCAGATTCGGCTTCTTCGGCGCGGACCGCCAGTTCGTTGTTCAGTTGTGCCATCGCCAGCTCGGCCTGTTTCATTGGCGTGATGTCGGTCACGAGCACGATGAAACCATGGACCTTGCCGTCGACCCAGTGCGGGATGTAGGTGGACATCGTGTGGCCCATGGTGCCGTCGGGTTTGGTCAGCTGGCGCTGGAAGTCTTGCCTTTCGCCAGCCAGCACGCCACGGATATAGCACTCATTGAGTTCGAACAAATCGGGACCCAACAGCGCATCAATGCGGGTGCCCAGCATCTGCGCAGGACTGCGCCCGAACCAGTCCCGGTAGGCCTTGTTGGCAAAGCGGTTGCGCAGGTCGGTGTCCCAGTAGCCCACTATGCCCGGGATGTTGTCTGTCACCTGGAGCAGGAAGTGCTCTGTGTGCATCAGGGCGTTGTTGGCGTTCATCAGCTGCTGCTGGGCAGTGCGCAGCTCGTCCAGATGGCGCCGCCGCTCGCTCACGTCGGACTCGATGGCGACGAACCCGCTGAGTTGGCCGTCGGCACTGAACAGGGGGCTGATCTGCATCTCGACCCAGTATTCGCGACCGTCCTTGCCGCGGTTGACCAGTTCGCCCAGGAAGCTCTGTCCAGTGTCAAGCGCGTCACGCAGGCGCTGCACCTCGGCTTGGTCAGTGTGTTCACATTGCAGCAGCAGACCAGGCGATTGCCCGATGGCTTCTTCAGCCAGGTATCCAGTGAGCCTTGTGAAGCCTTCATTGACCCAGCGGACGCAGCAATTGGTGTCGGTCACGATCACGGCGTTGGTGGTGTAACGTGCCACCATGGCCATGGGTTCGAGTTGAGCCGCCAAGGCCGCCGCCTCGTCGCGCGCCGACTGCAGTTGCGCTTCGACCTGCTTCATGGCGGTGATGTCGGTGTCGATGTACATGAAGCCGATGACCTGGCCTTCGGCGTTGACCGTCGGCTGCAAGTCCACCTTCATCCAGTAGGTGTGACCGTCTCGGGCTCGTTCGCACACCTCGGCAGTGACGGCCTTGCCGTCGCGCAAGCCAGCTTCGATCCGTTCGACCTCGGCTGGGTCCGTCAGGCAGCTGCCCACCAGCTCTTTCATGGTGCGGCCGATGGCATCCTGCAGCGCATGGCCCGTAATCCGCGTGAATGCAAGGTTGACCCTGGTGACGCGGCCCTGGCGGTCGGTCATCACAACGTGATTCGACGTGTGTTCGACAATGCGGGCCAGGTCTTCAAGTTAAGTCGCCAGCGACTGGGCGCGGGCTTCGGCCCGGGCGCGCCAACTGGCTTGCATCCAGGCGACCCATGCCATCAGTGTGCTCAGTGCCAGCCCCGATAAGACGACAACCGAGGTAGACGGATGGCCATGGGCGGCGTCGAAGGCGGGCAGGGTCCCGGTACGCAGGGTGAACACCCTGTCTCCCATCACAAGTGAGCGCGTGGCGCTGAAGCGAAGGCCCCGCTGGGTGTCGGTGTCTGTGGCCGATGAGGCCCGTGGCGTCTCAGCAGAGGTGCCGACGTGCCCTTTGGCGCCATAGACCTGGTTCGCTTTGCGCGTGTCGGTACCAAGAAAGACCTCGATGTCGAGCTGACCAGATGCCTGCTCGGCTAAGCCACGGAGGAGCTCTTCGGTCACGATGGGTGCAATCAATACGCCCATCAGCTGGCGTCTGCGGTCTTCATCGCTGTACAGTGCCACGCTCCTCTTGTACATGGGCAGCATCAACAGGAAATCTGGCCTGTGACGTGGGTCGCCTATCAGCGTGAGGGGGGCGGTCAGCGTGGGCTTGCCGGAGGCGATGGCATGTTCAATGGCCGCGCGTCGCTTGCCCTCGGTGCCCACATCGAGCCCCCAGGCGGCGGCATTGTCCGCCATCGGTTCGGTGTACTTGACGATATACAGGTCGGGGGCGTGACCACTTGTTTTGACTGCAAAGTCCGGTGCGCCTTCGCGACGGACTTCAGCCTCGAACCGCTCGACGCCGTCGCGTTGCACGTGCTCGATGAGGCCAATGCCATAGACCCCATGAAGCTCGTGCGTCAAATCGACCGACGCCGCATAGGCGCGGAATTCATCGAGGCTGACGTGCTCACTGGAACCGAAGAAGCCGCGCGCGCCCTTCAGACCGAATTCCGGCTCAGTGAATCGGCGCTGGGTTTCAACGGCGATGCGCTCGCTCAGGCGCAGGAACTCGGCCTGCGCCTTGTCTTCTTCCTTGCTGTACATGGCCAGGCTGCCCAGCAAGGTGAGCAGCAGCCCCAGCAACATGGCGAGTGCCGACCAACGCCATGGCTTGGAGCGATCTGACTGAGGAGGAAGGGGGCGGGAGGGCATAGCATCTAGTGTTAAGACGACGCGGGCAATCAATGCGTCTGTGCGTCATGCGGCGCCATCTTTGTCCTCATCGCTTCCTCGTAGCGGAGTGGGTATCTATCTGCTGGTGTTGTTGTGCTGTTGACTCGTGGCCGACAGCTGGGCCTTTACGTTGAAAGACCTGTGTCTCTTCGGTAAATCACGCGGGAAACTTGATGTTGAAAATCGTCATCAGTAAAGAAATTTCTCACTATTGAATGGGTCTGCGTGGCGTTCTTCTCTTTATCTGATTAGAACCACTCTCTGTTTCGGCACCGTCTGCTACAACCTGGGCTTGGTGCACGCGCTCAAACTCAGCTGGGCTGACCACGAAGGTGGTGGCGCCGTGCGCTTGAGGGCTGCGCTCGATTTGTGGGCTCATAGAACGGATGCATCAGAGACAGCCTCCGCTTCGACTTGCCGACTCAAATCGAGGACCTCGCGCCCCCAAACCAGCAGGTCATCGACATAGGTGAAGACGACAGGCACGACGAGCAAGCTCAGTGCCGTCGACGTCAAGAGCCCGCCAATCACGACGATGGCCATCGGCTGGCGGAAGCTGGGCTCGGCACCCATGCCAAGCGCATTGGGCATCATGCCCGCACCCATCGCAATGGTCGTCATGATGATCGGGCGGGCACGCTTGTGACAAGCATCGACGATCGCATCGTACCGGGACATGCTCAGCTCACGTCGAGCCATGATCGCGTACTCGACCAGCAGGATCGAGTTCTTTGTCACGATGCCCATCAGCATCAGTACACCAATGACCACGGGCATCGAGAAGGATTGGCCGGTCAACCACAGCGAGATCAATGCGCCGCCCATGGCCAAGGGCAGGGCGCTGAGGATGGTGGCGGGCTGCAAGAAGTCGTGGAACAGCAGCACCAGTACAGCGTAGATGCAAAAGATGCCGATGGCCATCGCGGTACCGAAGCTCGTAAAGAGCTCGGACATGCGCTGCAGCTCACCCTGGTCGACAAAATGCACGCCGGCGGGCAGTGATTGCAGTGCCGGCAAAGCTTTGGCCTCTCGCTCGACTTCGCCCAGCGTACGGCCGTTCAGTTCGACCTTCAGCGTCACGTTGCGTGAGCGATCAATGCGGTCGATCTGCGAAGGGCCGCTGCCTATGGAAATGTCGGCCACCGAGGCCAGGCTGACCGTGCCTTTGGCCCCGGCCACACGCAGTTGTCCCACGGCCGCCAGGTCTTCCCTCACGCTGGGGTCCAGCCGCACTCGGATGCTGATCTGCCGCTGCGGCAGGTTCAGCTTGGGCAGCGCGATCGCGTAGTCGCCGTAGGTGGCCAGCCTCACAGCGGTGGCGAGCGACTCCGATGTCACGCCCAATGCTGCGGCCCGCGCGCTGTCGGGCCGTAGCTGGATCTCGGGTCGCTGCAGGGCAGCGCTGGAGGTGACGTTGCCGATCCCCTTGAGGGTACGCAGTTGGGGCTCTGCCTGCGCTGCGGCCCGGGCCAGCGCATCGGGGTCGTCGCTGGCCAGCGTCAACTCCAGCGATTCGCCGCTGTTGCCACCGCCAACAGAGATGCGGGCGCCCGGCAAATCGCGCAGCAAGTCACGTATCTTGGCCTCGACCCCGGATTGCTTGAGTTTGCGATCACCTCGCGGCACCAGATCCACTGTCAGCGTCGCGCTGGTGAGGTCTGTGGAAGAGGTGGCGCCCATGCCGCTGCCGGTCGAAGCCATGCCGGCCGAGACGAGCACGCTCTTGACTTCGGGCAACTGCTTGAGCAGTGTGGCCGCGCGCTGTGCGGTGGCTGAGGTGGTTTCCAGCGTGGAGCCCGGCTGCATCTTGACGGTCACGCTGGTCTGCGCATTGTCCTGCGCAGGGAGAAAGCCGGTCGGAAGAAAGGGGACGACCAGCATCGCCAGCACAAAGAAGACCAGGGTGCCCAGGATGGTCGTTTTGCGGCGGCGCTGGCCAGTGCGCACCCAGCCCAGGTAACGCGTCATCGTCGGGCCATCGCCGGACGCCTCATGTTGCCCGGGCTTCTTCGGCTTGAGCAGGTAGGCGGCCATCATGGGCGTCAACAGGCGGGCCACGAGCAGCGAGGCCAGCACAGCCACCGAGGCGACGATGCCAAACTGCCGGAAGAACTTGCCTGGAATGCCGCCCATGAAGGCGGTGGGCAGGAACACGGCCACCAGGGTGAAGGTGGTGGCGATCACGGCCATGCCGATCTCGTCGGCTGCCTCCATCGCGGCCTGGTACGGCGTCTTGCCCATCATCAGGTGGCGCTCGATGTTTTCGATCTCGACAATCGCATCGTCCACCAGCACGCCCACCACCAGCGACAGCGCCAGCAAGGTGATCGTGTTGAGCGAATAATCCAGCAGCCACATCGCCAGGAAGGCCGGCACGATGGACAAGGGCAGGGCTGCGGCACAAATCAGGGTGGACCGCCAATCACGCAGGAACCAGAACACGACGATCACGGCCAGCAATGCGCCCTCGAGCAGCAGATGCATCGAGCCTTCGTAGTTGTCCTCGATGGGCGTGACCGTGTTGGTGGCCTCCTGGATGTCCATGTCTGGATGGGCCAGACTGAAGGACTGAATGGCTTGCCTGACACCCTCGGCCACTCCGACGTCCGAGACACCCTTCGAACGGGTGATCTGGAACCCGATGACCGGCTTGCCGTCCCGAAAGGCCAGTGTCGAGCGGTCCGCAAAGTTGTCGGTGATGCGGGCGATCTGATCCAGCCGCACGGTGCGCCCGTCGGCCAGCGGCAGCGTGATGGCGCCGATCTCTGCCGGGCTGCCCACAGTGGCGATGGTGCGCACCGATTGCCGCATGCCGCCGAGCTGGCCCTGGCCGCCCGAGCTTTCCTTTTGTACCGCCTTCAACTGGGTGGACACGTCCGAGGGCGTCACGCCCAGACCGGCCATCAGCGCCGGTTGCAGGTCCACATGCACTTCGCGGTCCACACCGCCCACGCGAGAGACCTTGGCGACGCCCTTGACGGACAACATGGCCTTGGTGACGTCGTTGTCGACGAACCAGGAAAGGTCTTGCTCGTCCAACTGGCCCGATGCAATCGTGTAGGTCAGCAGCGAGGATGCAGCCGCTGTGGCCTTGGACACCGTCGGCGAGTTCATGCCAGGCGGCAGCTCTGACTTGGCGCTGTCAACCGCGTTGCGCACTTCGTTGAGCGCTTGCTCGGCATCCTTGTCGATGTCGAAGCTGACGCTGATGCTCACCGAGCCATCGGTGATGGTCGTGGTGATGTGGTCCAGCTTGGTCAGCGAGGCCAGCTTGTCCTCAATCTTGCGCGCGACCTCGGTCTCCAACTGGGATGGGGCTGCGCCTTCAAGCGAGGCGGCAATCTGGATGGTGGGCAGGTCCGTGTCCGGGAAATCCTGGATCTGCAGCTTGCCAAAGCCGATCAAGCCAATGACGGTCAGCAGGACGAAGAGCAGGACGGACGGGACAGGGTTCCGGATGGACCAGGATGAGACGTTCACGGTTTGTCCTGCTCAATGCGAGTTGCCGGAAGCCGCTGGGGCGGCGGGCGGGGTGGTGGCCACCGTCACCTTGGCCCCATCAGACAGAAAGGCGCCGCCGCTCGCGACGACGCGGGCATTGGGCTTCAGGCCACCAACGACCTCCACCCGCTGTTGCTGGCGGCGGCCCACGGTGACCACCACGCTCTGGACCTTGCTGTCTTTGTCGACCAGGTAGACATGGTCGCGGCCATCGCGGGCGACCAGGGCCGTCTGCGGCAGCGTCACGGCTGCCTGCGCGGGCAGCTCGATCGAGCCTTTGCCGAACATGCCGACTTTGGCCGGGCTGTCAGTGGGCAGGCCCACGTACACCAAGGCGCGGCCGGTGCTGGTGCTGAGCACCGGCCCGACCAGGCGCACGCGGCCATCAATGGCTTGGCCATCGGGCAGCGTGACCGAGGCGCGCTGACCAGCGCGAACCTCAGAGAGCTGGCGGGCATCGACTTCGCCTTGCCACTCGATGCGGCCCTGGCGCACCAGCCTGAACAGTTCTGTCCCGGCGCTGACGACATGGCCCAGCACGCCTGAGCGCGAGGACACGAGCCCATCGTCCGGCGCGACGATGCGCGACTGCCGCAGCTTGAGCTCGGCGGCGGCCAGGTCAGCCTTCGCGGACGCCAGGCTGGCGCGCGCCGAGGCTTCGTTGATCTTGGATTCTTCGATGCTCTGCGCCGACAGGCCGCCAGTGGTCTCGACCATGCGGGCGCGCCGCAGGTTCGACGCTGCCTTGTCCAAAGAAGCCTGCGCCTGCGCGAGCACCGCTTGCTGCTTGTGCAGATCGTTCTGAAGGCTCTCATCGGCCAGGCGGGCGAGCACCTGGCCGCGTTTGACATGGCTGCCTACTTCGACGAGCAGTTCTGCGATCCGCAGGCCGCCGGTCTCAGGGCTGACGATGACCTCCTGCCAGGCCGCCAGGGTGCCGTTGGCCTGGATGGTCTGAGGCCAGGGCAAGGTGGTCGGCGTGACGATCTCAACGGTGAGGACGCTGGGCGTATTCGTCTCCGCCCCGGTTCCCTCTTGCGCGCTGGTGGCTTTGTCGCCTGTCGCGGCTTGTTGGTCTGAGCAGGCCGCCAGAATCAGCAGCGTGGCGATGGCCGCGATGGCGGCGATCGCTGCCTTGGGGCGGACAGGCCGGTTCGTTGTGTGGCTCATGGGGTGTTCTTTTGGGGCAGCAGTGCGGCGTTGCGCGATAACGTGGTGGGGGCATCGGGTGTCCAGCCGCCGCCAAGCGCCTTGTACAGAGCGATCCAGTGGCTGATCTGGCCCTGCTGAAGGTTGATGTCGTCGATGTCGGCGGACAGCGCTGAACGCCGCGCCTCCTCCAGGTTCAGCAGGCTGATGGTGCCGGTGCGCCAGTTGGCTTCGGAGGCAAGGAAGTATTGGCGGTACGCCTGCGCAGCGCGGCGCGATTCATCGGATCGATTCACGCTGCTGTCCAGGTTCACCAGGGCCTGTTCGACCTCTTTGACAGCCAGGCGCACGCCGGCCTGATAGCCAGCCAGCGCGCTGCGGTAGCTGGCATGGGCACTGTCAACTGCTGCCTGGCGCTTGCCAGCGTCGAACAGCGGCAGCGACAGCTGCGGCCCGAACGACCAGCTCGTGTAGGCACTGCCGCTGCTGCCGGTGGAGGCGCGGGCGATGGAGCCGCTCAAGGAGAAGCTGGGGTAGCGGTCGGCCTGCGCGGCACCGATCTCCGCGCTGGTGGCGGCCAGCTCACGCTCCAGTGAGGCCAGGTCAGGGCGCTGGCGCAGAACCTGCGCTGGCACCTCGGCCACACGCAAGCCCTTGGGGCGTGGCATCGCGGGGCCGGATGCCGCCAAGGCGGTGAGCAACTCAGGTTGATCATGCCCGGTCAGGTACACGAGGGACTTGAGCAGCACCGTGCAGCTCGCGTGCTGCCTGAGTGCCGACGAGCGGCTGCTGGCCAGGCCGGCGCGTGCCAGCGCACTGTCCGCGGGCGCGCTCAGCCCGGCTTCAACCATGGACGCAGTGGCCCGCTCCGTGGCGGTCTGCGACTGCAGTTCGCGGTCGTAGACCTCGGCCAGCAGCGTGCAGGAGCGGTACTGCACATAGGTGTCAGCCACCTCGGCAGCGAGCGACACGCGGGCGTCGTGCCAGTCGGCGATGCGCGCATCGATGCGGGCGCTCGCGGCTTCGGCATTGCGTCGCAGCTTGCCGAACAGATCGATTTCCCAGGATGCGTCCAGGCCCGCGCTGCTGACGGTGGACTGCGTGACCTGGTTGGCTGTAAGCTGCTGGCGGCTGCGCGTCGAGCTGGCGGACCCGCCCACGTTCGGGAGCTCGCCGGAGCGGTGGGTGGTCAGCGTGGCGCGTGCCTTTTCAATGCTCGCCCAAGCCTGGGCGAGCGAGGTGCTTTCGGCTTGCGCCCAGGCCATCAACTGCGTCAGCGCCGGATCATCAAACTGCGCCCACCAGTCGGCCAGAGCCAGTTCACTGCCTCCGTGGGGGAGGGGTGAGTACCACTGCACTGCGGCCCTTGGTGCAGGAGCCTGATAGGTCGGCCCCACAGCACATCCTGCAAAACCCGTGACCGTGGCAGTGACCGTCACCACGAGCAGAGCTGATGCGCATTGCCGACCCATCGAACGAAACTGTGTTGTGAACATTGAACTCACCTGTTCATGCCATGCTACTCAGCCCTGCACCTTGTGCGGCGGTGCGTGGGTTAAGGTGGGTAAAACGTCCTGGGATCGCCCATCGTTGCCCTTGATTCGGCTCGATACTCAAATCTTTGGCATGGAAAAAATCGCATGAGCAAGGTACTGATCGTCGATGACGATGTCGATCTGACCGTCATGCTGTCGCAGTTCCTCATCCGAGAGGGATTTCAGGTGCATGCCGTGCACGACGGCGAAGCGGGCGTCGCACAAGCGCTGGGTGGGGATTACAGCGTCGTCGTCATGGACATCATGATGCCCAGGATCTCGGGCATCGAAGCGCTCCGGCGCATCCGCAGCGCGTCCAAGGTGCCGGTGCTGATGCTCACGGCCCGGGGCGACAACATCGACCGCATCGTGGGCCTTGACATGGGTGCCGACGACTATGTGCCCAAACCCTTCAACCCCGGGGAGCTGGTCGCCCGCATTCGCGCCATCCTGCGGCGTGTCGAAGGTCGCGATGAAGCCCCTGCGAGCCGCGGTGCACGGGTGCTTGAGGCGGGCGGGCTCACGCTGTGGCTGGGCAGCAGGCGAGCTCAGTGGCAGGGCCAGCCGCTGGAATTGACCGGCACCGAGTACACCTTGCTGGAGGTGCTGGCGCGCCATGCAGGGCAGTTGATCAGCAAGCAAGAGATTTCCGTGCAAGCCTTTGGCCAACCCTTGGGGCCCTTTGACCGGCGCATTGATGTGCACATCAGCAGCATCCGGCAGAAGCTGGGCGTGCGCAGCGATGGGCAGTCGTGGATTCAAAGCGTTCGCGGCCAGGGCTACCAATTGCTGGAGGACTAGACCATGGCACGCTCACGGCGCCTGGGTCGCCTGTTCTGGAAGTTCTTCCTGGTGCAGTGGCTGAGCATGGCGGTAACCATGGTCGGCCTGTCGCTGTACCTCCACCTGATCGGTGTGAAGCCGCCGCCCGGCGATCAGTTGGTGCTGTTTGGGCTGCTGCCGCTGGCGCCTTTGATTGCCGTGGCCTTGACGATGATGGCAAGCAGTTTGGCACTGGCATGGTATTTGTCGCGCCCACTGATGCAGCTCAGTTGGGCCCTGCGTCGCGTGTCTGCGGGGCACCTGGACACACGCGTTGCCGGTCGCGCCGGGTTTCGCAGCAATGATGTGGTGGACCTGGCCGATGATTTTGACCGCATGGCCCGGCAACTGCAGGTGCTGACACAATCCAGAAGCGACTTGCTGCATGACATCTCCCATGAGCTGCGATCACCGCTGGCCCGATTGCAGGTGGCCATCGGGCTTCTCAAGCAACAGCCCTTGCAACTGGATCAGATGCTGGCGCGCATTGAGCGAGAGAGTGGGCGCCTGGACGCGCTGATCGAGGAGTTGCTGACCTGGCATCGCCTGGAAGCCGGTGCGGCAACTCCGCCAACATCCCGCCTGGATGTCATTGAACTGCTTCATGCGATCGCGGAGGACGCCCAGTTCGAGGCCCTCGCCAGAGGCAAGACGGTGGTCATCGATGCGCCCGGCCAGTTCGTCTCCGAGGTGCACGGCGAGCTGATCTATCGGGGTTTGGAAAATGTGATCCGAAACGCGGTGAAGTTCACGCATGTGGGTGGTCAGGTGGACATCACCGCGCGCGTCTCCGACGATCAGGGGCAATGGACCTGCACCGTCGAAGACCGTGGCCCGGGTGTGCCTGCCGACATGCTGGACACCATTTTTGAGCCTTTTGCTCGGGTGGCTGGATCCGAAGGCGTGCAGGGTGTGGGACTGGGCCTGGCCATCTGCCGGCGTGCTATGGCACTGCACGGGGGGCGCATCGATGCGCAATTGCGCCACGGCGGCGGGCTGACTTTGACGATGGTCTTGCCGAAATCCTCATGCGTACGTGCGCAGTCTTGAGTCTGCCCGATGAACACCACCGAATCGTCGATCATCTTGGCCACCCCTGCTGCATCCGCCACCGGCTGGGCCGCCCGGCTTCGATCGCATGGCTGGGCCTTGCTGGGCCTGATGCTGTGCCAATTGGGGCAGGTATTGGCATCGCTGCTGCTGCCCGGTTTGAGTGCCGATGTCATCGACCAAGGCATTGCCGCCAAGTCGGCAGACACGATCCTGCGCTATGGCGCATGGATGGGCGTTGCCTCGCTGGTGCAACTCGTGCTCAGCGTCGCGGCAGCCGTGCTCGGGGCTCAGATCGCCTTCCGGGTGGGGCAGGCGCTGCGTGCCGACGTCTTTGCCAAAGTTCACAACCTGGCTCTGGCGCAGGCCCAGGACTTCAGCATTGGCTCCCTCATCACCCGCTGCACGAATGACGTGCTGCAAGTGCAAACCATGCTGACCCTGGTTCTGACCATGATCGTGATCGCACCGATCATGGGGGTGGGCGGCGCAATCATGGCCTTGCGTCAGGATGTGCCCTTGTCCAAGCTCTTGCTGATCGCGGTGCCGATCCTCGCGCTGATCATCGGTTTTCTGACCTTGCGCGCGACGCCCCTGTTCCAGCGGATGCAGCAGCAGCTCGATGGGGTCAACACGATCCTGCGCGAGCAGATCGACGGCATCCGGGTCATCCGCGCCTATTTGCAGGAAGCGCGCGAGGGCCAGCGCTTTGCGGCGGCCAACACCGAGCTGACCGACACCGCGCTCCAAGCCGGGCGGCTGATGGCGACGATCACCCCGGCCTTGACCACTGTGATGCAGCTGGCCTCTGTCGCCCTGGTGTGGGCGGGTGCGAGCCGAATCGTTTCTGGCGACCTGCAAATTGGCGCGCTGATCGCCTTTCTGTCCTACATCTCGCTGATCCTGATCTCCGTGATGATGTTGGGCATGCTGGTCGTGCTCTTGCCGCGTGCGCTGGTCAGCGCCAGGCGGATCAGCGAACTCTTGCAGAGCCCGGTCACGGTGGGGCCGCCCACCCATCCGCAGGCGCTGCCAGGAAAAGGGACCGGCTTGCCCGTGCGCTTCGAGGCGGTCAGCTTTGGCTATCCGGGTGCACAAGCGCTGGTACTCGAAAACATCAACTTCGCGCTGTTGCCCGGGGAGGTGCTGGGCATCATCGGCGCCACTGGCTCTGGCAAATCCACCATCGTCAACCTCATTGCGCGGCTGGACGATCCAAGCACGGGCAGTGTCTTTCTCGGCGGCGTCAACCTGCGCGCGATCGCGCCTGAGGCGCTGAATGGGCGAATCGGCTACGTGCCGCAAAAGACCTACCTCTTCTCGGGCACGGTGGCCGACAGCTTGCGGCTTGGCAAGCCGCAGGCCGATGACGCCGCGCTCTGGCGTGCGCTTGAGGTCGCGCAGGCCGCCGATTTCATCCGCGCGCTGCCCGGGCAACTGGCGGCGCCCGTGGCCCAAGGCGGGACGAATTTTTCCGGTGGTCAGCGCCAGCGGCTCGCCATCGCCAGGGCGCTGGTCTGCGACGCCGACCTCTACCTCTTCGACGACAGCTTCTCGGCGCTCGATCAGGCCACCGATGCGCGGCTGCGGGCCGAGCTTCGCCGCGCGACCGCGCATGCGGTCACGGTGACCGTCAGCCAGCGCGTGGCATCGATCCAGGATGCCGACCGCATCCTCGTGCTGGACCGCGGCAAGATCGTCGGGCTGGGGTCGCATGAGGCCTTGCTGGCGGATTGCCCGGTCTATGCCGACATCGTGCGTTCACAGCAGGGTGTGGCGGAGGAGGCCGTATGAACAAGATCGGCCCCCCAGGCGCCGCGATGGGCGGAGAAAAGCCGAAAGACACCCGCAAAACGGCACTCGCGGTCTGGCAGGCGCTGGGCGCCAGCCGGCGGGTGCTCATCGTCACGGTGCTCCTGAGCATCGGCAGCGTGGTGGCCAGCACGATCGGGCCATGGCAGCTCGGCAAGGCCACGGATCTGCTGGTCAGCGACGGTTTCACCATGGCCGCGCTGATCCGCCAGTTGCTGATCGTCGCGGTGATCTACCTGGTCGCCTCCTTGCTCAATCTCGCGCAGGCCTGGCTGGTCAACGAGCTGGTACAAAACCTGGGCCGCGATTTGCGTGGCCGGGCGCAGGCGAAGCTGTCGCGCGTGCCCTTGAGCTGGTTCGACGCGCAGCTGCGTGGCGAGGTGTTGTCCCGCTTCACCAATGACATCGACAACGTGATCCAGAACCTGCAGCAGGTCGCCAGCCAGGTCCTGCTGATGCTGCTGACGATCCTCGGCGTGCTGGCGATGATGTTCGTGCTCTCCTTGCCGCTGGCCATCGTCTCGATCACGGCGATTGGTATCTCGCTGGTGCTGACGCGGCTGCTCACGCGCGCATCCGGGCCGCAGTTCGCCGCCCAATGGCGCGATACGGGGCATGTGAACGCGACGGTGGAGGAGAGCTTCACCGGCCAGACCCTGATCCGGGTGTTCGGCGCGCGCAGCCGGATCGAGGCGCGCTTCGCCGAGCAGAATGCGGCGCTGACGAAGGCCAGCCAGAGCGCACAGATCCTGGCCAGCCTGATCCAGCCCGTGACCATGTTCGTGACCAACCTGGCCTATGTCGCGGTGGTGGTCGCGGGCGCCTTCCGCGTGCTGGCCGGTGGGCTGTCGCTGGGCGAGTTGCAGGCCTTCATCCAGTACATCCGGCAAATCGGGCAGCCGGTCTCACAGTTGGGCAGCATGGCGGCGCAGGTCCAGTCTGCGCTGGCTTCGGCGGAGCGGGTCTTCGAGCTGCTCGACGCGCCGGAGTTGCCCATGGACGAAGCCGGTGACGGAGCTGGTGAAGGGCGGGCCAGGG
>Ga0209066_10001080_pt1 | contig 37120 bp, 26 predicted proteins | sample All_14_2_FD_187198 | JGI IMG/M metagenome (GOLD analysis project Ga0209066, IMG submission 187198) | Freshwater microbial communities in response to fracking from Pennsylvania, USA - Allegheny Zone_MetaG_DW_15 (SPAdes) (version 2) ... | reverse complement strand
ATACGGCCCGGCCGCCGAAGTCCTGCTGAACCGGCTTGAGTTTAAAAAGGCGGAGAGCCTTTTCCGCCTGGCGGCGGCGGACTGCCCGGCTTCCGAACAGGCCTGCGGCAAGCTTGCCGAGACCATCTTCTGCTCCGGCCGGCAGCGAGAGGCCCTGGACTTCATGGCCGCCAAGCAGGCGGTTATCCGTTCTCCCGGCTTCCGGGCCTGGCGGGGGCAGCTGCTTTTGTTCTTCGGGCGCTACAAGGAGGCGGCGGCCGAACTCGAGGGGCCGATAGCCGCCGGCAACGCCCTCGGCTGGTGCTGGCGCGGAGCCGCGCTGTTCAAGCTCGGGCTACACGGCCCGGCCCTGAAGGACCTGGAAACCGCGGTCGCGATAGACGCCGAAGATCTCGAAGCGCGCGTCTGGCGCGCGGAGCTGTTCCGGAGCAGGAAAGAGTACGCGAAGTCGCGGGAGGAACTCGCCCGGGTGCTGAAGCTCATGCCGTCGCATCCCTGGGCGCTGGCCAACCTCGCGCTCCTGGCCGCCGGGCGCGGGGACGCGGCTTCCTTCTCCGCCGCTTGCGGCAGGCTGCCCGCGGGCTGCTTCGGGGCGGGGCGGAACCCCGGACCGGCCGCGCTCGAGGCGCTGCTCGGACGCCTTGGAGGGGTGCGCAGGCACGAGCCCCGCTTCTTTCACCGCATCCTGCGCGCTTGACGTCCAAAACGGCGCGGCAGCGGGATCCGGGTTAGGAATCAGCGTTCCCTTTTATTATAATTCCCTTATGAGAGAGCGCGCCCTTATAGTAGACGACGACCCGGAACTGCTGGGGATACTCAGGAAATACCTGGAGAACCACGGCTTCGAGACCATCTCCGCCGCCAACGGCGCCGAGGCCCTGGCCGCCGCCCCCGCCGGCAAGCCCGACATCATCATCACCGACGTGGAAATGCCGCGCATGGACGGGTTCGCCCTCTGCCGCCGCATCAAGGACAACAAGGTGCTCGCCGACATCCCCGTCATCATCATGACCGGCAAGAAGATCTCGGAGGCGGACCAGGTAGCCGGCTACGGCTACGGCGCGGACGATTACGTGGTTAAGCCCTTTTCCTACCCGGTGCTGCTGGCCAAGATAAAATCCATGCTGCGCCGGGCGGCCCGCGGCAAGAAGAAGGCCTCGGTCTTCAAGGCCGGCGATTTGGAGCTCAACCTGGAAGGCCGCACGGTGAAGATCAAAAGCAAGCCGGTCAAGCTCACCTCCAAAGAATTCGACCTGCTGCACACCCTGGCCTCCAAGCCCGGCAAGGTCTTGAGCCTCAACAGCCTGCTCGAGGCGGTGTGGGGCTACAACACCGCCGACTACAACGACCCCCACACCGTGGAGGTCCATGTCTCCAACCTGCGCCGCAAAGTGGGCGCTTTCGGCAAGCGCATAAAGGCAGTGCCCGGCCACGGCTATAAATTCGAATAGCGCCATGAAAAAAACCGCGGCTGACAGCCAGGACACGGCGGCGTTGGGCAAAGCCCTGCCGGCAATGCTCAACACCGCCCTCTCCCCCGACAACCTCGAGCCGTTCCTCAATAAAATCGCGGGCCTGCTCACGGGCCCGGACGGCGTCTGCCCCGGCGGCAAGGCCGAGATCTCCATCAAGGCGGCGCGGGGCCGCCCGGCCCTCTGCGTCAGCCGCCCCTCTTCCAGGGCGGGCAAGGCGCGCGGCTCCGGGCTGCGCTTCTCTTCGGCTATCCGGACCGGCAACGACAGGGCGGGCGTCCTGACGGTGACCCTCAAAAAGGCCCCGGCGAACCCCGCCGCGGCCGCCGCCATGGTGGAGCTGGCGGCCAAGGTAATAGGCGCCCGCCTGACCAACGAAACCCGCGACATGGAGCTGCGCCGCCAGAAGGACCTGGCCTCCTCCGTCAAGCATATCGAGGAGCTTTACCTATCCTTCCCGGACATCTCCATCGAAGAGATCTCGCGCGCCGTCCTCGACGAGGCGCGCCGGCTGACCGGCAGCCGCTTCGGCTTCGCCGGCTATATAGACCCGGCCACCGGGCACATGCTGGTGCCCTCTTTCACCACCGAGACCTGGGACCATTGCAGGATGAAGGAACGCCCCGCGGTCTTCACGCAGTTCAGCGGCCTCTGGGGCTGGGTGCTCAAAAGCAAGAAAACTTTGCTCACCAACAGGGCCCGCGAAGACCGGCGCTCCCGGGGGATACCGCACGGGCATATCCGGATAGACAAATTCCTGGGCGCACCGGCCATGTCGGGCCGCAAGATGCTGGGCATACTGGCCCTGGCCAACCCGCAGCGCGATTTCGGGCCCGAGGACCAGGCCGCGGCCCAGAAGCTGGCCCGGGTCTACGCCATGATCCTCCAGCGCAAGGCCGCCGAGGACCGCCGCAAGGAGGAGGACACCCGCTTCAAGACCATAGTCTCCTCCACCAGGGACGTCATCTACACAGTGGACCTCTCCGCCCGGCTCACCTACATAAGCCCCAGGGCGGCGGATTACGGCTACGTCCCCGAGGAACTGATCGGCCGCAAGGTGACGGATTTCGCCCATCCCGAAGACAAGGAATTCCTGCGCAAGGCTTTCGCCAACGCCCTCTCCACCGGGCACACCCTGCCCATCCTGCCCTACCGCCTGCGCCGCAAGGACGGCACCTACGCCTACGTGGCGCAGAAGAGCGGCATCCTCCTCAAGAACGGCAGGCCGGAATGCATCACGGGGATAATCCGCGACGTCACCGACCAGCGCCGCACCGAGTTCCTGCTGAAGGAAAGCGAAGCCCTGATGCGCATGGTCTTCGAAACGGCCAAGGACGCCATCTTCATCAAGGACATGAACGGCATGTACATGAAAGTGAACAAAGCCTGCGCCGACTTCATGCGGACCACGGCCGACGACATGATAGGCCGCTCCGACTCCGACTATTTCCCGCCCGAAGTCGCGGCGGCCGTCTTCCGCACCGACAGCGAGGTGGTGCGCACCGGCAAGACCCTCTCCCTCAACAACCTGCACCCGTTCCCGGGCGGCCCGCGCTACGTAAATATCATCAAGACCCCGCTGAAAAATTCCTCGGGCGAAACCATGGGGCTGCTGGGCATAGCCCGCGACATCACCGAACTGAAGAACATGGAAACGGAACTGGCCCTGTCGCGCGCCGCCGAAGCGGTGAGCAAGGTGGCCAGGCCCATGGCCCACGATTTCAACAACGCCCTCGCCGCGATAAACGGCTACGCCACCCTCATCGACGACGACCTGAAGCCCGACAGCCCCATCAAGACCGAGATCTCCCGCATCATCGAAGCCGTCAAGCGGGCGGCCGAGCTGACCTCCAAGTTCCAGGATTTCGCCCGCAACCCCAAAATAGAAAACCCCGGCGAGGCCGGGGGAGGCAAGGGCGGCGGGAAATAGGTTTTCAGCCGCGCCGCAGGGCCGCCGAGAGCTTCAACAGCCCGGCGGTCTCTTTTTTTGACAGGCGCAGGCCGGCGGCGAACTCTTCGCCCGCAGGGCCCATCAGGGCGGCGACGGCCGCCAGGCGGGCGAACTCCCCCTCCTGCGCGGCCACGGAAGCGTCGAAGGCGAAGGCGGGGTGGATAGGGGCCAGCGCGCCGAGCTCGCGGAGCAGCTCCAGCGCGGGCAGGGGATTGGCTTCCTTGAGGATCTTCACAAGCTCGTTGCGCAGGCGCTCGCGCGAAAGCAGGCCCGGGAAACCTCCTGCCACGGCGGCGGCCGCCGACTCCCGGGTGCCGGCCTCCAGCCGCCAGCCGAAGCGGCCGGCGAAGCGCGCCGCCCGGTAGATACGGGTGGGATCGTCCTCGAAACTTTTTCCGTGCAGGACCCGCACCACACCCGCCTTCACATCCCCGAGGCCGTCGAAAGGGTCCAGCAGGACAAAAGGTTCGGGGCCGTCCAGGCGCACGGCCATGGCGTTGCAGGCGAAATCGCGGCGCCCCAGGTCCTCGGCGGCCGACGAGGCCTGGGTGACCGTCGGCAGGGCGGCGGGCTTCGAATAGATTTCCTTGCGGAACCGCGCGAAGTCCAGCCTGCGGCCCGACGCGTCAAAAAAGCGCACGGTCAGGAAAGGGGAAAATTTCTGCCGGCTGCCGCCGTAGGCCCGCTCCAGCCCGTCGATGACGGGGGCGGCGTCGCCGCTGAGCAGGAAATCTATGTCGGCGCTGGGGCGGCCCAGGGCCCAGTCCCGGGCGCAGCCGCCCACGGCGTAAAGCTCCAGGCCCGCCCCGGCGGCCAGGCCGGCGGCCTTCTCCAGGAGGGGCAGGTCGTTGAGGGGGCGCAGGAGCATCAGATCTTTACGAAGGGGATAGTGTCGTCTTTCAGGGCTTTCAGCGCGGCGATCAGCTTCTTCAGGCGGGGCAGGGCGTCATTCTTAGCGAACAACCCCTCGGCCGCCTTCAGCGCCGCGGCGCGGCTGAACAGGCCGGCCGGCATCGGGAGCGCGAACGGGATATCCAGGTCCCGGGCTGACACAGGGTTGACGGGCAGCAGTTTCAGGCCGTCCTCCCGGGCCATGTATTCCAGCACTTCGGTCTCTTCCTCGCGGTCCCGGTCCTCGGCCAGCCTGGCCGTAAGCTGGCCCAGGCCGAAGAGGTAAAGGGGGTCCGTGGTCAGGCCCTGCCCGGCAAAAAGAGAGGCGCGCAGCGGCTCGTAGTCCGCGTTCATGCGCGCCACCCACTTATCCTTTTCGGCCTCGTAGCCCTCTGGCATCACGAAAGCCAGGATATCCCGGCCCGGGTCTATGTAGAGGAAGGGTTCCTCGTGCTGCAGCATCTCCTCGCACTTGGGACAGACCAGGAGGTCGAACTCGCCGCTGAGGATGAGCTCCTTCACGTCGTGGTCGCGGTCCCCGCGGACCACGGTCCAGAAGTCCGCGTCGAAGCTCTCCCCGCAGTGCGGGCACTCCACCCTGAAGACGCCTTTGGTAGCCATAGTCTAATTTTTCCTCCTGGAAAAATTACCCGCAGGGCGCGCCGTGCCGCGGCTATGCCGCGGAGGCGGCGCGGACGTATCCCGCGCGCAGCGCGCCCGAGCTCTGCGAGGGGCGGCGCAGCCGCAGGATATCACAGGCCCACTTCCCGGTTGAACGCTTCTATCAGCCTGTCGTATTCCTCCACCATGCCGAAGGTCTCGTCCCAGTAGGAGGGTTCCCACAGGCGGCGCAGCTCGTCGGAGGTGCGGCCCTGCTGCTCTATCCAGGTGAAGTACTTGAGGTTGTGGACGGCCTTGCGGTCGGCGTAGGTGAGTTCCTTCATGTGGTCGGTGGTCTCGCCGAGCAGCCTGCGCTCCAGGTCCACCAGCGCGTTCTCGCGGGTATATTTACCCATGTCCCGCTCCATTTCCTTAATGCGGGAGCCGTAGAGCTCCATGCTGTCGGTGAAGACGGTCATCACCACGTCGTTCTCGGTGAGCTCGTAGTATTTGGCGGTCTTGATGGCGGACAGCAGGTTGGAGATACCGGAGAAGCCCAGCAGGTTCAGTTTCTCGATGACGTCTTTCTTAACGCCGTACTGCGCGAGGACCTTCTTGCCCTCGGGCTCGTTGAAGAGGCGGGCGATGCGCACGCAGGCCTCGTCGTCGATGGCGGTGACCACGTCGGTGTTGCGGACGTTGTGCACCCAGGGGATGTGCTTGTCGCCGATGCCCTCTATGCGGTGCTCGCCGAAGCCGTTGCAAAGGATGGTGGGGCACTGCAGGGCCTCGGAGGCGGTGATGAAGGAGCCGGGGAACTTTTTCTTCAGGTAGTCGCCCGCGCCGATGGTGCCGGCGGAGCCGGTGGCGGAGGTGAAGCCGGCCAGGCGGCTCTTGGGACCCTTCACGGCGTTAAAGGCCTCTTCCAGGGCCGCGCCGGTCACGTGGTAATGCCAGGTGGGGTTGCCCATCTCCTCGAACTGGTTGAAGATCACGCAGTCCTTGCGGGTCTTCTTGATCTCCCAGCACTTGTCGTAGATCTCCTTGACGTTGCTCTCGGTGCCGGGGGTCGCTATAACTTCGGAGCCGATCTCCTTGAGCCAGTCGAAGCGTTCCTTCGACATGCCCTCGGGCAGGATGGCCACGGGCGTGGTGCCGAGCAGCTTGGAATCGAAAGCGCCGCCGCGGCAGTAGTTGCCGGTGGAGGGCCAGACGGCCTTCTGCGCCTGCGCGTCGAACTCGCCGGTGACCATGCGGGGCGCCAGGCAGCCGTAGGCCGCGCCGACCTTGTGCGCGCCGGTGGGGAAATATTTTCCGACGATACCTATCACGCGGGCCTTGATGCCGGTGATCTCCCTGGGAATTTCCAAAAAGTTCACTCCGCCGAAGCCGCCGGTCTTGTGGTCGTTCTTCCAGGTGATGCGGAAGAGGTTGACGGGGTTGATATCCCAGAGCCCTACGGGCTTCAGGCTCTTCTTTATCTTTTCGGGAATGAGGTTCGGGTCCTTCATCTGCCTGAAGGTGGGCATTATTATCCCGCGCTTGCGGCAGAGGGCCGCGTTCTTCTTCACGACAGCAGAATTCACCTTAAGCTTGGGCATTGTGGTTCCTCCGGTTAATATCTTCGCGAAAATCTTGATTTAATTATACCAATTATATTTAACGGTCCCGGCCGGCGCGGGCGCGCCAGAGCGGGAAAAGGTAAACCTCGTCCCGGCGAAGGCCGCGGGCGCGGCCGAACAGCGCTTCTATCTCCGCCTTGAGCGCGGCGGGCTCTCCGGAAAGCGCTGAAAGTTCCCGGAACACCTCCACGGCCGCCCCGGAACCTTCGGCGGCCCGCGCCGCCAGGGACAGTATCCGGGCGGCGGCCCGGGGGCCGCCGGCCTCCAGTTCCAGCAGCAGCAGGTTCAGCCCGGCCCAGAGAGCGTGCCGGTAAGGCGCCGCCCAGGCCAGCGCGCGGAGCAGGTCCGCCCTGGCGCCGCGGATATCTTTTCTTAACCGCCTGACCTCGCCCCTGACGAGTACGGCCTCGCCGTCGGTAGGGTTAGCGGCGATAGCCCGGTTCGCGGCGGCCAGGGCCGCCTCAAGGCGCCCGGTCTTCATGAGCGCTATAGCCTGCCAGGTCCGGGCGTAAAGGGATTTCTTGCGCACCGCCGTCCGCAGGTCGGCGAGCGCTCCGTGGTAGTCCCCCAGGAACAGTTTCAGCTCCCCGCGCCAGGCCAGCAGTTCTCCCTCCTGGCCGGGGCAGGCCGCGAGGCCCTTCGCTAGCCAGCCGAACGCCGCGCGGCGCCTTCCCAGGCAGAGTTCGGCTTCGGCCAGGCGGCCGAAAACGTCGGCCTCCGGCGGCGGGGAAGCCAGCGCGCAGGCCAGCGCACGGCGGGCCCCTCGGTAGTCGGGGGGCAGGGAGAAGAGGCGCTTTCGCCCCGCCTCTTTCAGCATCCACCCGTAGCGGCGCATATCGGAGGGGCGAAGGTCGCGCCATTTCCCCACCGCTTCCCCGTAGAGCTTTTCCCAGGCCCTGGATGGCTTGCGCACCGGGGCGCTGGCCAGGTAGGTCAGGTAGTAAGTACGCCAGATCTCCAGTTCCGGCGGGATAGCCGCCCTGGAAAGGGCGCGCAGGCGCGCGGCTGACTCCCGCGCCGCGCACAGCACGCCCGGGCCGGTTACCGGGGCCGCCAGGACAGAGAGCACTTCGTTGCCGCACGGCGCGCGCAGGTTCAGCAGGCTCTCCGCCAGGCGGAAAGCCCCGGGATAGTCCAGCGCGGCGAATTTAGACCTGAAAAGCTCCAGCAGGCCGGGCACCCCGGCGGAGAGATTGTAGCGCTTCAGGCCGCCCGAGAGGAGGGCCGCGGCGTTGAGCGGCCATTGGCGGCGCGCGGCACGCGCGGCTTCCCTGGCCGCGGCCCGCCGCCCTGAAGCCAGCAGCACCTGCGCCAGCAGCAGTCCCGCGGCCGGGTCCGCCGGCCTGAGCCCGGCGGCCAGCCTGGCCGCCCGCAGGGCTTCCGGCAGGCGGCCGCAGCCCCAGAGCGCCTCGGCGTAAGCCCGGAAAAGGGAAGAGGACCTGGCGCCGGCGCCCAGCAGGGCGCGGGCCAGCGCCGCCGCCCCTTCGAAGCGGCCGCCGCGCATCAGCGCCTCTACGCGGCCCGCCGCCTCTCCCGGATCCCCGCTGAAAGTCATGGCTAAAATTTAGCAGTTTTAAGCGCAAAAAAATACCCGCCGGCGAAGGCGGGTATTTTATCGGGCGGGACCGCGGCTTACTTCGCTTCGATGCTGGCGGTCTTGTCCTTCTTCATGAAGGCGTCCTTCGAGATGGCGCCCAGGCGCTTGAAGCCCCACTTCACGAAGTATTTCTTCGCGCCGCGGAAGCCGTCGTCGTTGTCGACCTCCGGCTTTTCGAGGTCCTTCTCCGAGAAGGCCAGCTCATAACCCTCGGCGGCGTCGAAGGTGAATTCCTTCTCGCCCTTGAAGGTGTCGAAGAACAGGGCGTTGTCCTTGTAGAGCTCCACCTTTATGGCCACTTTCTCGCCGGCGTATTCCTTGGCCCACTTGTCGGAGGCCTTCAGGACGAACTTGCCGTTCGCGTAGGAGAAATCGGCCAGGCTGAGGCCGTCGGCGTCGGGGCGCATCGCCACCTTGTCTTTGGCGGTCAGAACGAACAGGGTGTCGTAGTTGCCCTCGCGCTTGGCCGAGTACTTGTAGGCGGCGGCGTTGGCGTACAGGTCCAGCCAGGGGCCCTGCAGGCAGATCTCGAAGCTCTCGCGCTCCCAGGGGAACAGCTTGCGGGGATTCATCTTGATCTGGCCGTACTGGTGCCAGGTCATGCCGGGGCGCTCGTAGCAGTTCTGCTGGGGCACCTGGGTGCCGTTGGGGCCGGGCACCATGACGGTGTGGCAGACGGTCTCGTACTCGGTGCTGCGCAGGTAGACCTTCTGGGTCAGGATCTCTTCGTCGCTGGGCCCGAAAGAGAAGCGGGCGCAGTCGCGTGAGTAAGACCCGCGGACGCCGGCGGGCACCACCGGGATGGCCAGGTCCGAGCTGACGGCCTGGGAGATAACCTCTTTCACGTCCACGCCCTGGTCGAAATTCACCTGGGCATTGGCGGCGGCTATAAAGCCCGTAATAACGAGCGCCGCTAACATGATTTTATTCATTTACTTTCCTCCGTATTCCCCCCCAAAAACTGCCTCAAGGGATATACGCAAATTCTACAAATTTACCGGTCGGTAAGTATTGACCGGCGTCAAGCTATCTTAACGTTCTTGCCGACCCACACGAAGGCCGAGGGCAGCACGATGCACTGGCAATGCGAGCTGAGGATGGAGCTGTTCTCCGGCAGGATATTCACCAGCCCGCTGCTCCAGGACACGTAGCGGATATGCTCCCCCTCTATCCACTCGTAAACCCGCGGCCCCACCCGCGGCATCGAGGTCCACACCACCGCGTTATCCCAAGGTATCTCCCCCGCCTCCGATGAATACTTGATCTCCGGTATCTTCTGCCCCAGTGAATCCATAAGTCTCCCCTTTCCTTAACTTAACGCCCTGTGCAGGGCGGCTCCAGGGATTGACGGCGGGACCGGGTTAGCAAAACCGTCTCGGAGGCCGAGGCTTGCGTAAGCGCCGAGGCCGAGAGACGAGCGGCGGGCACGGTGTGTCCCGACCGCGTGTTTTGCGTTCCGGTCCCGGCGGCGATCCCGCCGGGTTGCCCGAAATTTTTTCAGACCGCGGACTGTACCCCGAATTCTGTCCAACGCCTTGCGGCGTCTGGAGGACCATTTATCTGTTGCGGCCCACTCCGCGCTGTGCCCCGAAGGGCCGGACGGGCAGTCCGTGGCGCGATTTTGGCCTTGCTTCAGGAGGGGCTTGCCCTGCCGTACGCATCTCTGCGGACGCGGTGCGCTCTTACCGCACCTTTTCACCCTTACCCTTGCGGGCGGTATGTTCTCTGTGGCGCTGTCCGTCGGCGGGGGATGTGGCCCCCGCCTCCCGGCCTATGCCCCGCACATATTATGCTGCGGAGTTTGAACCGGCACCCTGCCCTGTGAAGTTCGGAAGTTCCTCCCGCCCCTTGCGGGGCGAGCGGCCCTCCGTCCGCGGTCTGAAAATTATCCCGAACCCTGCTTGCAGGGTTCCCCGCTTCAGCGGGTTGAGGACAAGCGCTATGCGCGCAGTCCGAAAGGGTGTATGCCGCGCGAAGCGCCAGCGCTATGCGCTGGGGCAGCTTCATCAGAAGCTGCCCGGCTATCCCTCTATAACTGTCCGGCGAAAACCCTCCGAAAACAAAAGCTCACCCGTAAATCGTCTTCTCCAGATACATCAGGCGCCTGCAGTCCGCGCAATAGGTCAGCGTATCGGGTTTCTTCACGTCCAGCGCCTTCTGCGGCGTCAGGCCCATGTGGCACCCGCCGCAGGAGAGCTTGCCGGTGGCCTGCTCCTCGTGCACGGCGGCCACGGCCAGCCCGCCGCGGCCCGCGCGTATGGCCTCGTATTTCTCAAGCAGGTCGGGGCTGATGGCGGCGGCGGCGGCGGCCCGCGCCTCGGTAGAAACAGCCAGGGACGCGGCCAGCTCCGCGGCTGCGGACAGCAGCGCGGCGGCCTCGGCGTTCTTGGCCTCCTCCACCTTTTTAACCTCGGCCTGCAGCGCCCGGTCCTGCACGGACGCCCTGTCTATCTCTTCGAGCAGCGTCAGCACGCCCGTCTCCAGTTCGTCCTTGGCCGCCTTGTCATTATCTATCTCGGCCAGCAGGGCCTTGAAAGCGGCGTTATCCTTGACCTGGTTCAGCTGCAGCTGGTGCTTGCGCACCCCTTCTTCCGCCTCGGCGATGCGCAGCTCCATGTCCTTTTTCCTGGACTGCAGGGACAGGTAGGCCTCGCGGGCCCCCAGCATCTCGGCCTTCTTCCCGGCGAAGGCGGCTTCGAGGGCCTTCAGCTTGAGCGGTATTTCGGCCGCGCGCGCCTTGAGCGAGTCTATCGCCGTGTCCCGCTTCTGCAGGTCCGCCAGCGCCCTGGCCTCTACGGTGTGAATGGTTTCCATTAGTCCCCCCGGCCCTTCGCCCGGACTTCCCCTTTGACGTTCTTGAGTATGGCCATGGCGGCCCGGCTGCGGTTAAGCGTATAGAGGTGCAGCCCCGGCGCGCCTCCCTTCAGCAGCCCCTCGGCCTGCCTGGAAGCGTAATCCACGCTGAATTTGAACATGCCGTCCTTGTCGCCGTCCCAGCGCTCTATGCCCGCCTTCAGGTCCGCCGGGATGGAAACTTTCATCATCTGCGTGAAGTTCTGCATCTGCCGGTAGCCGGTCAGCGGCATCAGGCCGGGCAGTATGGGCACGGCGATGCCGGCCGCGGCCGCCTTCTCCGCGAACCTGAAGTAAAAATCGTTGTCGAAGAAGAGCTGGGTGATGAGGTATTCGGCGCCGGCGTCCACCTTCTCCTTGAGCCGCGCGATGTCCTCCCCGAGGCTCGCCGCCTCGGGGTGCTTCTCCGGGTAGCAGGCGCCGCCCACGGCGAAGCCGCCGTCGCGCCTGAGGTCGGCGACCAGCTGCGCCGCGTAGCTGTAGTCCTGCCGCCGGTACTCGGGGGCCACGTTGTGCGGGTCGCCGCGCAGCGCCAGGATGTTGGAAATGTTCATCTTCTTCAGGCCGGAGCAGATCTCCGCGATCTCGCCCCGGGTATGCGCCAGGCAGGTCAGGTGCGCCACCACGTCCAGCCCGAACTGCGCTTTCAGCACGCCGCACAGCGCCACCGTGCGGTAGGGCGCGACGCCGCTGGACGAGTTGGTGACCGAAACGAAATCCGGCGACAGTTTGAGCAGCTCCACCGCGTTGGCGAACAGTTTGGCCGTATCCTCCGCCGTCTTTGGCGGGTAGAATTCGAAAGAGAAGACCTTTGCGCCGGTCTTCAGGCGTTCAGTTACCTTCATGCGTCAGTCCGGGAACCCCATCCGGGAGGGCGGCCAGTAGGTAAGCCAGGCCTTGCCCTTGATCAGGTTCTCGGGCACGGGGCCCCAGTAGCGGGAATCGCAGGAGCGGTCGCGGTTGTCGCCCATCACCAGGTATTGGCCGGACGGCACCGTCACGGGGCCGAAGTTGTCGCGGATATACTCGGAGAACATCTTTCCCAGCATGCGGTTCTCCCAGTAAACCTGGTAATCGCCGGGGGCGACCTTTTCGGAGGCCTTGGGATAGCGGAACTTGTCCACGAACTGCGCGTAGGGCTCCTCGGGAGCCTTGGCGCCGTTGAGGTAGAGCTGGCCGTCGCGCACCTCCACCTTGTCTCCGGGCATGCCGACGACGCGCTTGATGAAATCCTTGCCGTACTGGCTGCCGCCGCACTGGAACTCGCGGGGGTCGGTGGACGGGAACTGGAACACCACGATATCGCCGCGTTTCACTTTCCGGAACTTCAGCAGCTTCGTCTTGGTGTAGGGGATGCGGAAGCCGTAGATGAACTTATTGACGAACAGGTGGTCCCCGATGAGGTAGGTGCTCTCCATGGAGCCGGACGGGATCTTGAAGGCCTGGATGAACAGGTACATCACCACCGAGGCCAGGAGCACGGCGGAGAAGATCGTCTCGGACCATTCCATGTCCTCCTTCATGGCGGTGTTCACCCCGTCCTTGACCGGGGGCTTCGCGGCCAGGCCGCGCCACCAGCCGTAGGCCGCGCCCGCGCAGGCCGCCAGGAGGCCGAACCCCAGCTGGCGCCCGCTGAAGAGCACCGAGGTCACCACGTCGCCGCGGCGGTTATCGAGGCTGACGGTGATGAGCACCGCCCCCACGAAGGAGACCAGCGCCGCGAAGACCGCGTGCCAGACGCGCGTGAACCGGGTATGCGCCTTGAATTTCCCCCTCTCTTTAAGGTGGTGCGAGATAAAAAGATGCACCCCCATCAGCACGCCTATCCAAAAAAGCTTTTCTTCCATGTATTTGATCTCCGTTGATGAAACAGCAAATCTTCCGCCGGGCCGCCCAGCCGCCTGACCGCCCGGCTCCCCCTCCCCCCTACTTGTCCTGGCTGATCTTGAGCAGGGACATGAAAGCCTCCTGCGGGATCTCCACCGAGCCCATCAGCTTCATCTTGCGCTTGCCTTCCTTCTGCGCTTCCAGCAGCTTGCGCTTGCGGGTGATGTCGCCGCCGTAGCACTTGGCCAGCACGTCCTTGCGCTGGGCGCCTATGGTCTCGCGGGCGATGATCTTGCCGTTGACCTGCGCCTGCACTGCGATCTCGAACATGTGCTTGGGAATGAGGCCCTTGAGCTTCTCGCAGATGCTGCGCGAGTTGGTCAGCGCCTTGGTCTTGTGCGTGATGAACGAGAGCGCGTCCACCGACTCCCCGTGCAGCAGGATCTCTATCTTCACCATGTCCGAAGACCTGTAATCGTGCGGCTCGTAGTCGAAGGAAGCGTAGCCGCGCGAGGTGCTCTTGAGCCTGTCGTAGAAGTCTATGATGATCTCCGACATCGGCAGGTAGTACTCCACGATGACGCGGGTAGTGGAGATGTACTCTATCTTTATGTGCTCGCCGCGCTTCTCCTTGAGCAGGTTCATGATCCCTTCCATATACGCCAGCGGGGCGATAATGGTTGCGTGCACGTACGGCTCCATGATGTCCATCACGTCGCCGTAATGCGGGAAGTCGGCGGGGTTCGTCACCTCGACGTATTTCCCCTTCAGGCCCTGCTTATCCTTGGCCTGCACCCTGTAGATGACGTTGGGGTTGGTGGCGATGATCGGGATGTCGAACTCGCGCTCGATGCGCTCCCTTATGATGTCGAGGTGCAGCAGGCCCATGAAGCCCAGGCGGAAGCCGAAGCCCAGCGCCTTGGAGGTCTCGCCCTGGAAGTTGAACGACGAGTCGGTCAGGTTCAGCTTCTCGATGGCGGTCTTGAGCGCGGTGTAGTCCGTGGTGTTGACCGGGTAGAAGCCGGCGAAGACCACCGGGTTCACTTCCTTGTAGCCGGGCAGCGGCGCGTCGATGGGGGCGTTCTTCTCGAAGATCGTGTCGCCCATCTTGATCTCGTGGATATCGCGGATGCCGGCGATGATATAGCCCACCTCTCCGGTCTTGATAGAGGTGCCCTTGGCCAGCTTGGGCGTCAGGTAGCCCACTTCCTCCACCTTGTAGCTGGTGCCCTTGGAGTGGAAGGTGATGTACTTGCCGGCGGAAACGGCCCCGTCCACCACGCGGGTGTAGATGACGACGCCCTTGTAGACGTCGTAGAAGGAGTCGAAGACCAGCGCCTTGAGGGGCCGGTCCGCGGAGCCCACCGGCGGCGGGATCTCCTTGATGACGCGCTCGAGCACTTCGCGGGCGCCGCGGCCGTCCTTGGCGCTGATGCGCGAGGAATCCACCGGGTTCTTGAGCACTTCCCAGATCTGCTCCTCGGTGGCGTCGGGGTTGGCGTGCTCGAGGTCTATCTTGTTGATGACGGGGATGATCTTGAGGCCGAGCGACTGCGCCAGGTGCGCGTGCGCCAGCGTCTGCGCCTCCACGCCCTGCGACGCGTCCACCAGCAGGATGGCGCCCTCGCAGGCGGCCATGGCGCGGGAGACCTCGTAGGAGAAGTCCACGTGGCCGGGGGTATCGATGAGGTTGAGGATATAATCCTCGCCGTCCTCGGACTTGTAAAGCATGCGCACGGCCTTGGCCTTGATGGTGATGCCGCGCTCGCGCTCGAGCTCCATGCCGTCGAGGAACTGCTCCTTCATCTGGCGGTCCGGCACCGTGTCGGTGAGCTGGATGAAGCGGTCCGCCAGCGTGCTTTTGCCGTGGTCGATGTGGGCGATGATGCAGAAGTTGCGTATATTCATGGTTGCCTTATCACAGGGCGCGGCTGCTTACCTCGTCTTCCACCAGCCTGCGGATCTCGTCGGAGGTGGGCAGGCTGAGGGCGCGCTGGGCCAGGGCCGAGAACCGCTCGAAGTTCATGGACCGGACCGAGTGCTTGGAGCGCAGGTACATCTTGGCCGGCACGGAGAGGATGTCCACGCCCAGTCCTACGAGCAGCGGTATGGCGTAAGGGTCGGAGGCCATCTCGCCGCAGACGGAGACCGGCTTGCCCTTCTTGTGGGCGGTCTGCACCACCAGGTTGATGAGGCGCAGCACCGCCGGGTGGAACGGCTCGTAGAGCTCGGAGACGTACTGGTTGATGCGGTCCACGGCCAGCGTGTACTGCACCAGGTCGTTCGTACCGATGGAGACGAAGTCTATCTCCCCGAGCAGCGAATCCAGGATGATGGCCGCCGCCGGGATCTCCACCATCACGCCGAACTCCGGGTCCTTCTTGGCCGGGAAACCCTCCTCGGCCAGCTCCGTCTTCACGTCCTGCGCGATCTTCTTGACGGTCAGCAGCTCGTCCACGGAGGAGAGCATGGGGATCATGATCTTGATGTTGCCCTCGGAATTGGCCTTGTAGATGGCCCGCAGCTGCGTCTTGAGCAGCTCGGGGTACTTGATGAACAGGCGGATGCCGCGGAAGCCCATGAACGGGTTGCGCTCGTCCTTGAGGCCCTTGATGCCGAGCTGCGTGGCGCGGTCGCCGCCGATGTCCGCGGTGCGGATGGTCAGCGGGATGTTCGGGGCGGCCTTGACCACCGAGGCGTAGGCCTTCAGCTGCTCTTCCTCGCTCGGCACCGAATCGCGGTTCATGTAGAGGAACTCGGTGCGGTAGAGCCCGACGCCCTCCGCCTTCACGGCGGCCAGCTCGGGCGCGTCTTCGGCGGAATCCAGGTTGCACATCAGGCTGATCCTGTGGCCGTCGCGGGTGGCGGCGGGCAGGCCTTTGAGGCGGTGGAAGAAGTGCTCCTGCTTCTGCAGCTCCTCTTTGCGGAGCTTGTACTTGGCGATGATCTCGGGCGAGGGCGAGATGATGACCATGCCCTGCTCGCCGTCGACGACCAGGGTGTCGCCGCTCTGGATCTGGCGGCTGATGTCGGAGAGCCCGACGACGGCCGGGATGCCCATGCTCTGGGCGAAGATGGCGGTGTGGCTGGACTTGGAGCCCAGGTCCATGCAGAAGCCCAGCACCTTGTTGCTCTCGCGGATGTGCAGGGTGTCGGAGGGGTAGAGGTTATGCGCGACTATGATCACCGGCTCCTTAAGGTCCTTCAGCGAGGTCTTGTCGCTGTTGACCAGGTTGGAGATGATCTTTTTGCCCACGTCGAACACGTCGTGCTTGCGCTCGTGGAAGAACTCGTCGTCTATCTTCTCGAACTGCTCCTCGGCCTTGTCGAGGATCTCGGACAGGGCGAACTCGGCGTTCATGCCCTTGGCCACGATCAGTTTGGGCACGTCCTTCGTGATCATCGGGTCCTGCAGGATGAGGTGGTGCGCGTCTATCAGTTTGGCGTGGTTCTTGCCCAGGACCGTCAGGATCTTGGCGCGCATCGCGTCGAGGTCCAGCTTGGTCTTGTCGAGCGCCTCCTTGAAGCGCTTCACCTCGGCCTTGATCTTTTCCGGCGGGATCTCCTTCTGCTCAATGAGGATGTTCTCCTCCTTGACGATATGCGCCTTGCCGATGGCTATGCCCAGGCTCGCGGGAACGCCTTTTTTTATAAGCATGGTTTCCTTGTCCTCAAACCGCTAATCCTCGTCGAACTTCCGCGCGAAAAGGTCCGCTATGGCGGCCACGGCTTCCGCCTCGTCCTTGCCGCGGGCCGTGACCTCTATCACGCTGCCCTTGCCGGCCGCCAGCGTCATGATGCCCATGATGCTCTTGGCGTTGACCTCCATGCCGTCCTTCACCAGCTTGATGTCGCAGGCGAAGCGCGAGGAAGTGTTGGCGATCATGCCGGCGGGGCGGGCGTGGATGCCCAGTTCGTTGGTTATAGTGATGTCTTTTTTGGTCATAGTTTCAGAGTCTCAAAGCGGCTGCGCCCCGAAGAGGCCGAAGGCGGCGAGCGAAAGCGCCAGGACCGTCCCGGCCGCGAAAAACACGGAGCGGCCCAGCGCGCGCGTAACGCGGTGCAGGCCCAGCACCAGCAGCGGCAGCAGGAACTTCTGCGGCAGTTCCCCGGGGGCGGACCAGTTGACCGCGGCCAGCAGGGCGAAAGCCAGCAGCGCCAGCGCCAGGGACATGGCGAAGCCGGCCGTGCTCAGCACCCTTATCATGCGGGGCCAGTCAGCCGAGCCCAGGCCGCAGGACTGGGCGCCGCCGCAGGCGTAGCCGGCCTTCAGCCCGCGCCAGCGCCAGTATACCGCGAAAGCGGAGTAAAGGACTATTCCGGCCAGCGGCCCGGCGAAGAGCAGGGCCGGGGAGACCGGGGCGTCCAGGCCGGTGAACAGCCAGCCCAGGAAGCCGCCGGCGCTCCAGACCAGCAGGCAGAGCTGCGCCGTCATGGGCTTAAGCCGCCCCCAGAAGATGCGGTCGCCGATGGAGGCGAAGCTGGAAGCCAGGGCCTGCTTCACCCCCGGCATTACCTTGAGGGCGGCCTCCGGGTCGGCGGCCGCCGCGGCCCGCTCCTCGATGCCCGCCACATTGCCCAGCACGAAAGAGGCCATATAAGGCTGGGTGTTGAAGATCTGCAGGTGGCGCAGCAGGGCGGCCTTCAGCTTTTCCCTGTCGGGATATGTTTTTTCCAGCGCCGGCTGCAGGCAATACGCGAAGCCCAGGTTCTGGAACCTTTCGTAATTCCAGCCCGCCTGGATGAAGAACGACCGCAGGAACATCCTGAACAGCGTAGTTTTCATTTTCAACTTTTCTTATAAGCCTGGGTCCTGAACCTGAAATACAGCCCGCTCAGGCCCAGCCACGGCATCAGCGAATAAGCGAAATCTGCGCCCGGGTAAAGCCTGGTTATGCCGGGCAGCAGCGCCAGCGCGGCGCCCAGCCCGGCCCAGGCCAGCGCGTAGCCGGCCAGCGCGGCGTTCTCTATGAGCATGGCCCGGGCCAGCCAGCGGCGCAGGGCGAAGACCCCGCCGCGGACTTCCGCCTCGACGAGGGGGTTCCAGGCCGAGCGCGCGGCGCGCAGCCTGTATTCGACCGGGGAAAACGCCACTCCGGCCGCCAGGCCCAGGAAGAACGCCAGCGAGGGCGCCAGGCCGCCGGCGTGGGCCAGCACGGCGGCCGCGGCAGCCGCGGCGCCGTTGGGCGGCACCACGCCGCCGACCGGTATGAAATCTATGTAAAGCAGCTCTATCAGTATGCCCAGGCGCGCGCCTTCGAGCGGGCAGCCGTTGAGCCAGCCCAGCAGCGGGCCGACGAAGGCCGGGCGCGACAGCAGGAACTGGCCGGCCTGCACGGCGTCCAGGCCCAGCAGGCCGGTCAGCGCTGAAGAAAGCAGGGCCTTGAGCACGGCGGTCACAGGGGGCGGACCTCCAGCTTGAAGGAAAGGACCGCCCCGGCTTCCAGGCGCCTCTTCAGGTTGGGCAGCAGGACCGCGCCCTGGTAGGTCTTTTCCGCGCCCTCTTCGGAGCGGGAGACGGTCTCCAGCGGGAACACCCACAGGTCCAGCGGTTCCGAGAATTCAAGTTCAACGCCGCCGTAGACCGGGTCCGGGAAAGCTATCTCCCTGACGCCGCGCTTTTCTCCGGGAGGGCAGGAGGCTTTGCCGGAGAAGGCCAGCGCCAGCTCCGGGCCGAACCAGATCTCCGCCGGCGCGCCGCCGATGTTGGTGACCCGGTAGGCGGCGCTCCAGGACCCGTCGTGGCGCAGGTGCACGTCCTTCTCCACGCGCATGGCGCAGCTGGCCCCGCCGGCCCAGACGCTGCCGTCGCGGCTGAATTTGAGCAGCAGGCCCGCCGGCTCTTCGGAGTGCCCGAACGAATATTCCCCCAGCACGAAATCGCCCTGTTCGCCGTAGGCGGCCTTCTCGAAGCCCTGCAGGGTGGTCTCCCCGTGGAGGAAGTGGTCCAGCAGGCACATGCGAGGGTGCCAGTCGTAGGCGAGGTTCTTTTTGAGCTCCTCTTCCGCGGCGCGGGCCTTCTCGCTGGAGGCGATGCTCCCGGCGCCGGCCTCATGGTAGGCCTCGGGGTGGCGCCAGACGATGGAGCCGAAATTAACGCGGCGCGGCTTATAATCCCACTCCCACATGCCGCCGCCCTTGGCGGGGGAAAAATAGAAATTGGCCTTCTCGCCCTCGGCCAGCAGCTCAGGGCGGCCGTCGGCGTCCCAGTCCTCGCGGTGCAGTTCGAAGTGCGGCGCCCCGCGCCGGGCCGGCAGGGAGCTTTCCGCCTCGAGGATGTTGCGGTAGACCGCCATGCGGATATGCGGCAGGTAGACGCCGCCGAAAACGCCGTGCCAGTAGCCGCAGTTGCACTGCGACTTATAGAGCGCCGAACGGCCCAGGTTGGAGCCGGAAGCGCCCACTTTGCGGCTGGCGCGCAGCATGCGGCGGTACAGGCGGTTGGACTCGGGATACTTGGTGAAGAAATTGCGGAAGTAACCGCCGCGCAGGAAGGGGCGGGAATCCTCAGGGGAGTCCTGCCAGAGGCCGGCCAGGCGGCGTGTCTGGGCCGGCGGCAGGGCCCACTGGGACAGCTCGTGGTAGGAGGTGGTGGGCAGGTAGGCGAGGCCCTTGGACGGCGAAGCCAGGCAGTCGGAGAACCGGGCGGTGGTCAACCAGGAGGAATTCTTCTCCAGCAGGCCGAACAGACCCTCCAGCCAGCCCTTCGTGTAGACCAGCTCGTGCGTGCCGGGCCAGAGGCCGAATTTCTCTCCGTCGTCGGCCATCACCAGCACGGCGTCCTGCCCCTCGAAGCCCTTCAGGTAATCTATGGTCTTCTGCGGCTCGGCGAAAGGCATGAGGTAGCGCAGGCGGTGATTGATGGGAAAAACGTCCAGGTGGCGGCCGGCGTACTCGGTGGTGTAGCGGCCGGTCAAGTCCTTCTCCTCGAGGCCGGCGGAAAAGAAATGTATGTCGTCGAGGGCGGTATAGCCTACGCCCATTGCGGAGAGCGACCCGGCCAGCTCGGGCTCCCACACCCGCTCGGCCAGCCACAGCCCCGACGGGTCCGAGGCGAAGCGGCGGCGCACGTAATCGCGCATCATGTTCACCTGGCCGCGGCGGTCCTCCTCTGGCAGCAGGGCCAGGATGGGCTCGTAATAGCCGCCGGAGAGGACCTCCAGGCGGCCGGCTTTCACCAGCTCGGCCACCTGGTCGAGGTAGCCGGGATGGCGCTCCTCCAGCCAGTCGTAGAGGATGCCGGAAAAATGGACCGAAACGCGCACGCCGGGATGCCGCCCGAGCACGTCGAAGAACGGCTTATAGGCGAGGTTGAACCCCTCCTCGAGCACGCTGTCGAAGTTGCCCACGGGCTGGTGGTTGTGGAGGGCGAGGACGAGTTTTACCATTTATGAGTTTCGGGAGCCGGAGGTTCCGCCTAGGTTATGGCTTCCATTAAATCCAGGGGCCGGTCCGAAGGGACGCCGCGCCCCTCTATCTTTATGCCGGCGGCCGACAGGGCCTTGAGCGCGGCGCAGTCCTCGTCGTTGAGGAAGATGGCCTTGCCGATGGAGAGGTTCTTGCCGGCCGAGTAGTGCATGCCGCCGATGTTGAGCGAAGGGATCTTCAGCCCCATTTGAGAAAGGGTCAGGGCCTCGGCCAGGCCCGGCAGCAGCAGCAGCACCTTGCGGCTGCCCGCCTCGGCCTCGGGCAGGTAGGCCGCCGCCTCGGCCACCGTCATCAGCTTCAGGTCCACGCCCTCGGGCGTGGCGAAGCGCATGATGGCGCGGCGCATCTCGTCGCCGGCGATCTCGTCGGAAACCACGGCCAGTTCCTCGGCGCGCAGGTGCGGCACCCAGCCTTCCACCACCTGCCCGTGCACCAGCCTGTCGTCAACCCTGTATAAAATTATCATCGGGGCTAAACCTCATTTCTTTATCAGCAGGCTCTTGACCTCGCAGATGGCCTTGCGGCCGTCCTCCACGATCTTGGCCTGGAGCCGGTCGAAATCGAGCGTCGCCCGGTAGGCGAAGGCGGAGGTCATCATGTTGATGTTCACGCCGCAGATGACCGCGCTCTTCTGGATGTCCTTGGCCATGGGGAGCACCACGTTCATCGGTGTGCCGCCGGGCATGTCTATCAGGAAGATCAGCCCGTCTTCGGAGCGCATCTCGGCTATGGCCTGCGCCACGGCCTCCTTGACCCGCTCCAGGGTCATGCGGGGCGAGATGGAAACGTTCTTAAGCCCTTCGCCCTGGGCGCCCACTATGCCCTCGGCCGCCTCTATGAGGTAGGCCCCGAATTCCCCGTGGGTGATGACGATGAGATTTATCATATGTTTGCCAGTAAGCTGACAGGCCGGGAGGCTTGATGCCTATAGGAAAAATGCTTTCCGGCATCCGAGCATTCTTACTTCCGTATGTCCCGGTGGTACTCCGAGACGGAAAAGCCGCCGGCAGCCAGGAGCCCCGCCATCTCGCGCGCGATGTAGACGCTGCGGTGGCGGCCGCCGGTGCAGCCCACGGCGATGGTAAGGTAAGACTTGCCTTCCTTGATGTAGAGCGGCAGCAGCGCCTTTATCTGCTCCGTATAGCCCTTCAGGAAATTCCTGAAGCCGGGCTGCCGGCGCAGGTAGGCGCCCACCGGCGCGTCCTGGCCGGTCTTCTTGCGCAGCGAGGGGATGTAGTACGGGTTGGGCAGGAAACGCACGTCCATCACGATGTCGGCGTCGAGCGGGATGCCGTACTTGTACCCGAAAGAGATGACCGACAGCTTCATCTCCGCGGTGCGCCTCAGTTCCAGCGCCGCGGAAAGTATTTCCTTGAGCTCGCCCAGCGTCAGTTTGCTGGTGTCTATCACCTTGTTGGCCCGCGCCTTGAGGTCCATGAGGATGGCGCGCTCCTGCTTGACCGCGGCGGCGATGTTCTTGCCGAGCGGGTGGCGGTGGCGCGTCTCGGAAAAGCGCTGCATCAGCACCTCGTCGGAGGCGTCGAGGAAGATGATCTTGTAGTCGAGGCCCAGTTTGCCCAGGTTGTCCAGGGTGCGGATGAAATCCTTGAAGAAGCGCCCTTCGCGGATGTCGATGCCGAGCGCCACGTTCTTGAGGTAGCGGCGGTCGCCGATGAGCTCCGCGAACTGCGGGATCAGCGCTATGGGCAGGTTGTCTATGCAGTAGAAGCCCAGGTCCTCGAAGGACTTGAGGGCCTGGCTTTTGCCGGCCCCGGACATGCCGGTGATGATGAAGATCCTGCCGAGTTTTTTGCGTTTCATAGCGGACGGGGCGGGGCCCTACTTCTTGGCCATCTCCCTTATCAGGCTTTCGTTGAAGCGCTTGGCCACGAAGTAGCCCTGGTTCTTGAGGCGCTGGTTGAGCGAGGCGACCTCGATGAGCACGGCCAGGTTGCGGCCCGGGGTGACCGGCAGCCGCAGGGACGGCACGGGGACCTCCAGGATGTGCACCTCGGAGGTGCCCAGGCCGGTGCGGTCGTAGTTGCCCAGAGAGCCGGAGGCCACGCTTTCCAGCTTGACGTGCATCTCGATGAGCGACTGGTCCATGATGGAGCCGACGCCGAAGAGCAGCTCTACGTCGATGATGCCGAGCCCGCGCACTTCCATGTAATGCTTGATGTTCTTGGGCGAGTTGCCCACCAGCATGTAGCCGATGCGGCGCTTCACTTCCACCACGTCGTCGGCGATCAAAATATGCCCGCGCTTGAGCAGCTCGAGCGCGCACTCCGACTTGCCCACCCCCGAGTCGCCCTGTATCAGGACGCCCAGGCCGTAGACGTTCACCAGCACGCCGTGCGCGTAGGTGATGGCGGCCAGCTGGTCGTCGAGGTAGATGGTCAGCTCGCGGATGAAGGCGGAGGTGTCCGAGGTGGTTACCAGCAGCGGGATGCCGGCCTTGTCGCAGGCCTGCCTGATGACCGGCAGCGGCCTGGCGCCGCCGGTCACTATCACGCAGGGGATGTCGGGGGCGGAGAACATCTTCTGCAGGTTGGCCATCACCTTGCGGCCGTCCTCTTTCTGGCAGTAAGCGTATTCGCCCTGGCCGATGATCTGGATGCGCTCGGCCCGGAACTGCTCCATGTGCCCGGCTATGGCCAGGCCCGGGCGGTTGATCTCGCTGACCGTTATGGCGCGGCCCAGGTGCTTGCCGCCGGAAACCGTCTTGAGCCCCAGGATCTTCCCGCGGGACTTGATCAGTTCCCTTACCGTAAGGGACTTGGCCGGCTTTTTGGGCGGCTGGGTCATGGAGCGCGGCGGCCTCTTACTTCTTCACCGGCTGCAGCAGCCCGTAGGTGCTGTCGAGCCGCTTGAAGACGACCTGCAGCTGCTTGGAGCCCTTGTCCTGGAACATCCAGAAGTTGTAGCCGATCTTTTCCATCTCTATGACGGCCTCTTCCTTGTTCATGGGCTTGAGCGGCACGTCTTTCACTACGGAGAAGCGGATCTCGGGGCCCACCAGGGTGGTGAACTCGTCGAGGCCGACGGTCTCGGTGGCGTGGTGGTCGGTGAAGCGCTCTTTGTACTTCTTCACCTGCACTTCCATCTTGTCCATGGCCTTGTCGATGGCGGAGTACATCTCGTCGGAATTGGCGGCGGCCTTCATGGTCTGGTGGCCGGCGTGCACGATCACCTCGGCGGCGTGGATCTTCTTCTCCACGGAAACTATAACCTGGGCCCAGACGATGTTCTCGAGGTAGTCGTGAAGCTTCGCGAGCTTGGTCTCGATAAAGTCCTTTATGGGTTTGGTCATCTTGATCTTGCGGGCCACTATGTGTATTCTCATTTGTCCTCCAGGCTGAAAAGCAGGCGTTGCCCCGCCTTTCAGAAGCGGGTAGCCTTATTATTATATTTTATCATAAAAGAGGCCCCGGCTTGATGGCCGCCCCGCGGCCGCGGTGAGCCGCCCTCCCCCTTTGCGCACTTTGCTATCATAGTCGCATGAGGCTGGAGGCCAGGGGCCTGGTAAAGATTTTCCCCGCCCCGCTGTTTTCCGGGGGCGCGCCCCTGCGCGCCCTGGACGGGCTGGACCTGGAGGCGGGGCCGGGCGCGCTCGGTATCGAGGGCCCCAACGGCTCCGGCAAAACCACCCTGTTCAAGACCCTGGCCGGCGTAATAGAGGCCGACGGCGGCGCCGTGCTGGCCGACGGGGCGCCGGCAGGCTCCCGGCGCCTGCGGGAGCTGGCCGCCCTCTGCCCCGCCAACCCGCGCTCCTTCTATTTCCGCCTGAGCGGGGCCGAGAACCTGCGTTTCTTCGGCGCGCTGGCCGGCCTGTCGCCGGCCGAAGCCGGCGAGCGCGCGGCCCGGCTGGGAGGGCGCCTGGGGCTTTCCGGGGCCGACCTGGGGCGGCGCTTCGACCGGCTCTCCGAGGGCAACATGCAGAAAGTCTCGCTCATCCGGGCTTTCTCGCGGCGCTCGCCGCTGCTGCTGCTCGACGAACCTTTCCGCGGGCTGGACGCCCGGGCCGCCGAAGGGCTGCTGGAACTCATAGAAGAGACCGCCCGCCGCTCCGCCGTGCTGGTCTCCAGCCACACCCCGGAGCTGCTGCGCCGGGCGGCCGGGCGGGTGCTGAAGCTGGAGGGCGGCAGGCTTAAAGGGAGCGGGCCATGAGCCGGGCCCGCGTGATCCTCGCCTTCGTCCGCCGGGATTTCCTGGCCGAGCGCAGCTACCGGCTTTCCTTCGCGCTGGGCGCGCTGGCCACGCTGGCCAACCTGGCCGTTTTTTACTACATCGGCGAGCTTTTCGGCGCCGGCCTGGCGCCCCAGCTTGAAGCTTACGGGGCCGCCTACTTCCCTTACGTCTTCCTCTCGCTGGCCTTCTTCGGCTACATCGGCACCGGGGCCGGCTCTTACGCCGGGCGCCTGCGCCAGGAGCAGACCCAGGGCACGCTGGAGGCCGCGCTCTCCACGCCGCTGGGCACGCTGCCGTTCCTGGCGGCCATGTCGGCCTGGAACTTCCTGTTCGCCACTTTCGAACTGGCCGTCTACGCGCTGGCCGGCGCCTTCGTCTTCGGGCTGGAGTTCCCCTCCGCCAACTGGCCCTCCGCGCTGCTGGTCTTCGCCCTGTCGGCGGCCTGCTTCGCGGCGCTGGGGATAATCTCGTCCTGTTTCGTGATGCTGTTCAAACGGGGCAACCCGCTGGCCTGGGTGCTGAACAATTTCGAAGGGCTGCTGGGCGGGGTTTATTTCCCGGTGGGAGTGCTGCCGGGCTGGCTGATCCCGGTCTCGAACCTGCTGCCGGTCACCTACGCGGTGCGCGCCTTCCAGCTGGCCGTCCAGCGGGGCGCGGGCCCGGCCGAATTAAAAGGCGACCTGCTGGCGCTGGCCGCCTTCAATATTGTTCTGCTCCCCGCCGCCGCCTGGCTGTTCGGGGCCTCGGTGCGCCGTGCCCGCCGCACCGGCACCCTGGGCGAGTATTAATTCCCCGGCTTCAGGCCCAGCGCGTAGTGAGAGCTCGGCGGCGCCGAGGCGGAGTAGAGGTAATAGTCCGGCTCCGCTTCCCGCGGCTCGGCCGGCACCGCCACCCAATCGCTTCCCCTCCTGAACATGAAGACGGCGCGGCCTTCCCCGGCCGCCGCCTTGGGCACGCGGAACAGGAAATCCATCTCGCCCTGCACGCTGCCGGGCACGGCGGCGAAGCGCCAGACCTTCAGCGGCAGCAGGCCTTCCGGGAAACCCGACAGCAGCTCTCCCGAAGGGGAACCCTCCTCCGCCTGCAGCTGCGCCGGGGCCTCGCCTTTAATGAGCGTTATGAATTTCAGGGCGGCTATGCCGCAATCGCCCGAGGCGGCCGAGATCTCGTATTTCACGCCGCGCGCGGAGAGCGTCATGGCGCGCGGCGTCACGGCGAAGCCGAAATTCCTGAACCCCGGCGCCGGGGCCGGGAGCGCGGCGCGGGCGGCGGCCTCCCCGCCGAAGCGCAGGTTTACGGAGAAGCGGTGCGAGTTGCCGAGCGTCCCGAAAGGGCTGAAAGCGTAATCGAAGGTCAGCTTGTCGAACGCCACCCCGGCGCCGGCCGAGAAGCCGGACCAGGCCCCCAGCTCGTTGCCGCGCAGGCGGTAGCGGTAGCCGCTGCGCAGGGCCAGGCGCCCGGTAAGCGGGTATTCCACCCCGGCGGTAAAGGAGAGGTAATTATCCGAAGGCTTATCGGCTTCCAGCGACAGCAGCGCGCCGCTGTCCTCGAGCCTGCGGCTCAGCCCCGCCCTGAAGACCAGCGGCAGATCGTAGCGCTTCTCCACGAACTTTATGCCGGGCCCGATATTGGAGACCGAAAGGCCGGCGGTATACTCGCCCCCCCGCCAGGCGAAGTCCCGGAGCGCGCCCAGGTCCAGGGCCGCCGAAAGGCCGCGCTCGTCGTCTATGCTCTGGCGGATCACCTTCACCGCCGCGCCGAGGGCGTAGTCCCCGGGGTAGCGGCGGGCGTAGCCGGCCGAGAAGGCCAGGTCGTAGGCGCCGAACTCCCCCTCCGGCGGGGAGATGGGGTTGGCGGGATCGTCCTCGTTGAGGCCGCTGCGCCGCTCGAGGTCGCTGCCGGTATAAAAATAGTTCAGGCCCAGGCCCCAGCCGCCGCGCGCCGCGGGCGCGGAGTAGGAGAGGAACTCCTGGCCCAGGCCCTGGAAATACTCGTTGTGGAAGAAGCCGACGCTGCGCTGCGGCCCGGCGTAAGCCAGGCCGGCCGGGTTCCAGTAGATGGCGAAGGGGTCCCCGGGAACCGCCGCGAAAGCGCCGCCCATGGCCGCCGCGCGCGCCCCTACCGGCAGCTTGAGGAAGGCCGCGGAAGTGCTGCCGGCGTCGGGGTGTATGCTGGCGGCGCGCAGGGCCGGGCCCGGGGCGCAAAGGAGGGCCAGCAGCAGCGCGCCCCCGCAGAGCGGCAGTGCCGTCCTTATTTTCCCGGTTTCACGCCTTGCGCTTTTCATATCGTCCTCGCCCCGCCTCAATGCACCACCGCCAGCTTCTTGATCACTGACCGGCTGCCCGCCGAACTCCGGGCCTCAAGCCGGTAGACGTACACGCCGCTGGCTATGCCCCTGATATTCCAGACCAGTTCAGAGGCCTGTCCGGCGGGGCAATCGGCCTTTTCCAGCGCCGCCACCTTCTCGCCGGCGACGTTATAGACATCCACCTTCACATACGACTTGTAGGCCACCCGCACCTTGAAAGTGACCGTATCACCGTCGGCGGGGTTCGGGTAGGTATAAACCTCGTTGTCGGCGAACAGGGCGCCCGAGGGCACGTATTCCATTATCCTGAAGATGGAGAAGTGGGCCACCTCGGCGCTCACCTTCCTGGCGGCGGTGTCGGCCGAGGAGGTATTGAGCATGACCCAGGTCCCGCCCGAAAGGGTGTAGAGGCGCAGGTTCTCCTCCTGCATGCCCGCCACGTCGGCGGCGGTGTAGGGCAGGCTTACCGTGGCCGGCGCGACCAGGCGGGTGGCGGGGTTCTGGAACCTCACTTCGTAAACGATGTCCGTCGGGTTGGCTGAAAGGGCGGCTTGCGCCCTGGCGAGGGGCTCGTAGGTGGCCGGGTCGAGGCGCGTCACCAGTATCTTGTCGTTCTGCGACGCCGAAGCCGCCGGGACCTGCACCTCCATGCCGTCGGCGGTGCGGACCACGCCCCCGCCCGCGGCGTCGAAGAACCGCCAGTTGTCGGCGGCGACGCCGGAGGCCTCGGCGGAAAGCGCCGAATCGCCCGTGCTGTCGAAAGCGGCCACGGCGTAATAGTAGCGGACGTTGAGCGTAGCGGCGGGATCACGGTACGAGGAGATCCCCGCGGCCACCGTAGCGTAGGGGGCCGTAGAGACGAAGGCCCCGGAGGAAGCGGCGCGGAAGACCTTGTAGCCGTAGACGTCGCCGGCGCCCGCGCCGTCGTCGGGCGAGAGCGCCCAGGCCAGGTCCAGCGCGCCGCCCTCGTCGCCGGGCGCGTCGGCAGCGGAGAGGCCCGACGGCGGCAGCGGCGGCAGGAGGTCGCGCGCGGCCCAGGCCGAAGCTACGTTGGAGACCGCCCCGGAGTTGCCCGCGTCGTCCACGGCCGCCAGGGCGAAATAGTAGGTGACGCCCCCGAACAGCCCCCCGGCCTCTTCGGATTCCGTTATGCCCGCCAGGCCGCCCGCGGTGCGGCTGCCGCCCGAAAGGGACAGGAAGTCGGCCCAGTCCTGGGCGGGGTCCGTGGAATAACGGACCAGGTAATGAGCGACTTCGCCCGCGTCGCCGTCGTCCCCGGTAGCAGTCCAGGTCAGCGAGACCGTCCCGCCCCGCGGGCCGGGCGCGGCGGCCAGGTCGCCGACGGACCCGGGCGGCACGCTGTCCCCGGAATCGTTGACGGAAACGGCGTAGACCTCCGCGCAGCGCTCCGACTCGGCCCAACCGTCGTAAGCCGAAACGGCGTAGGCGTAGGTTTGGCCGGTCAGGGCGGAACTGTCCGTATAGGAAACGCCCGGGGTGGAGGCGTAAAGGACATACCCCGTCCCGTCGTCCCTGTAAATTCTATAAGAGGAGATCCCGGCCGTGGGAGAGGCGGTCCAGGCGAGGGCGAGGGCGTTGCCGCCGTCGCCGGGCACGTCCGCCGCCGAAAGCCCGGAGGGCGCCAGCGGTATCGCGTTCACCCGCACCGACACCGAGGCCGAGGCGTCATAGCCGGACGGCGCGTTCTCCAGGACCCGGAGCCGGAGCGTGTACTCACCGTTAGCGAGTCCGGCCAGGGCCCAGTCAGCCAGCACGCCCCCGGCGGCAGGGGAGGTAGTGGCGGCGGAACTTACGCGGGTCCATTGCGGCGCGGCGCCGCCGGTGCTGTACTCCAGCTCGTAGCCCGCCAGCAGCCCGGGGCTGGCGAAATAACCGCGCACGGGCACGGTGCCGTTAACTATATCGCCGGCGGCCGGGGAGGAGACGGCGGCGTAGCGCCGGGCCCTGAACCCCGTTACTTTACCCCCGAAACTGGCGGCGATGACCATGCCGTTCGAGACCGCGGGCGAAGCGTAGGCCGGGCCGGAAAGGTTTACGTCCTCCAGCGGCGCCCCGGCGGAACTGACGGCTATCAGCCTGCCGCCGGGCGTAGCCGCGTAAATGACCTCGTTGGCCAGGGCCGGCGAGGCCAGCACCCCGACCTCCGATACTCCGCCAAGCGAGGCGGAAGAGGGCCATACTTTAGACAGGGTGCCGGAGGACAGCGCCGCCAGCTGCGCGAAGGCCTCGGCGGCGTCAGCCGCCCCGGCGGCGAAATAGACCGCGCCGGCCGGGTCCACGGCGGGAGAGGCGGCCTGCGTCCACGGCCCGGTTTTGGCGAGCCGCGGCGAGGCCGCCAGCAGGGCGCCGGTAGCGGCCGCGAGGGCGGAGGCTTTTTTCTCGTCGCGGCCGGGCAGGAAATAAAGCGTCCCGCTGGAGACGGCCACGGCGTTCTGTCCGAAGGAGCCGAGGGTGGGGTAGGCCGGCCAGCGCGGGGCCAGCGAGACGGGGTCCAGGGCGTAGACCTTGCCGTCATTGGCGCCGAAATAGACGGAGGCGCCGTCGGTGGAGGGCGCGGAGTCCACGGGCTGGGCGGCCTGGTAAGAGCCGAGCAGCGCGCCGGTGGCCGCGGCGTAAACCTTGAGCTTGTTCTCGGGCGAGCCCGTACCAATGTAGACCCGGCCCCCCAGCACCAGCGGCGAGGAGGCGGAAGCCGCGCCGAGGTCCGCGATCCACAACAGGGCTCCCGACGCGGCGTCCAGGGCGTAAAGACGCCCGCCCAGGCAGGCGGCGTATACCACGCCGCCAGATACCGCCGGGGAAGAGTCCACCCAGCCCGCGGTCAGCCGCTCCCACAGCAGGGCGCCGGTAGCGGCGTCCAGGGCGTAGAGCTTGTTCGCTCGCGTCCCGAAGAAGACCCGCCCGGCGGAGAGAGCCGGGCTGGAGATGATCCCCCCGGGCGCCTGGAACTCCCAGACGCTGTCCAGCGGGGGAGCCGCCTGCTCGGAAGCGTGCCCGGTCCGGGCCGGGTTGCCGCGGAACATGGGCCAGTCGGCGGCCGGCGCCGGGGCGCAGGCCAGCAGGGCCAGCAGCGCCGCCCTGCCCGCGGCCAGCGCCGCGGCCTTCCGTGACTTGCCTGTCTTCTCCCTCATAACAGTCTCCGCGCTCACGGCCCGATCTCCAGCGTGTACAGCCTGCCGTCGCTGGAGCCGACCGAGAGCGTCTTTGAATCCGAATCCGCCACGGGGTCCGCCAGCACCGGGCCGCCCGTAGCCACGGGCCAGCCGGCGCGCAGCTGGCCGGTGTTGGCGTTCACGCCGTAGATCTTGCCGTCGTCGCAGCCGAAATAAACGTAGTCCTCGCCCGCGCCCAGGCCCACGTAGCCGGCGGGCACTACCACCGGCGAGGACCTTATGGCGCCGCCCGCCTGGAAGGCCCAGGCCAGCTGCCCGGTGCCGGCGTTCACCTTGTAAAGCTTGCCGTTATCGGCGCCGAAGAAAGCGTACTTGGTCCCGCCCAGCGGCCAGACAAAGGGCGAGGTCCGTATGGGCGAGCCGGCGTCGTAATCGTTCCAGCCGCTCATGGCCGTCATGTTGCCCGAATTCACGGCGTAGATCTTGCCGTCCGTGGAGGTCAGGTACAACGCGTTGTCGGGGCTGGCCACGTAGGCGTCGAAATACGGAGAGGAGGTGACCTGGCCGCCCGTGGTGAAAGTGGTATTGGAGGTGCCGTCGCCCGCCTTCAGGCTGACCACCTTGCCGTCCTCGAGGCCGATCCAGACGGTGGCCACCGTGGCCCGCTCGTCCACGGATGGCGTGCCGGCCGGGGGCGCCGTCACGGCCGAAGAGAAGTTCCAGCCCGCGCAGGTCTGCCCGTCGGCCCTGTTGAGGCACTGCACCTTGTTGTCGGAAGTCGGGATGTAAAGGCGTTCGGCGGTCTCCAGCACCGAGGTGGGCCTGGCGCCCAGCGAAACCTTCCAGGCCTGGCCCGCGGCAGCGCCTTCGTCGCGAACCTTGTAGATGTCGCCGTTCTCCCCGGCCAGGTAGAGATAGACCTGCCCGCCTTCCGCCTGGGGCATCGAAGGCGCCACGGCCAGCGCCGTCTGCGGCGAGGTGGCGAAAGTCCAGAGCCGCGCGCCCATGGTGCTGACGGCCACCAGGGTCCCGTCCGTGGAAGGGAGGTAGCCCCTGGCCTCCGGCAGCAGGCTGCCGTAGTTCTCATAGAAAGCGAGCGTGGCGGTGATCGGCGCAGAGGATTCCGAGACGTAGGGCCAGCTGCTGCCCGCCGGCGGGAGGGCCGGGGCGATGAGGGTGAAGGAGGAGGTCTGCACCTGGGCCGAGGGCGCGAAGGCCTGGCCGAGCAGGCCGGACGCGTCCCTGACCCGCGCGCCGGAAGCGGGGTCGAAGCGGACCCGGAAGGTATTGGGGACCTTGGAAGAGGCGCTGCGGGTGGAGACGAAAACCAGGAAGAAGGACCGGGTAGACCCCGCGTTCACGTAGGCCGCCCCGGGACCGGGAGCCGGCACGGCGAGCGTGGAAAGCCCGGCCAGGTCCAGCGTGATGGACGCCATGGGCACGTAGGCGGCCGTCGCCACGTCGATGGCGGGCTCGTAGGTGCCGGAGAGGCCGGTGGAAGTGGAATCCCCCACCAGCATGACCGCGTCGAAGAGTTCCCGGGCCTCGGCGGTGGTCAGCGGCGTGACCAGGTCCTCCCTGAACAGGCTGAAAGCCGCCGTGGCGAGCTCTACGCCGTTGAAGCCGGCGGGGCTGTTGTTGGACAGGTCCACCCGCACCGCGCCGGTGCGCGTGTCGTCGTTGATCAGCGAGGGGGCCGGCGGGCCGGAGGCGGACACCGAGTGCACCGCGGCGTCGTAGGCCGCCGAAGCTATGACCACCTGCGGGGCCGAAGCGGCGCCGGTGTCGGAGTTGAGTATGAGCCGGTAATACGCCCCCGAAACGAGGGAGCGGCCGTCCTGGTCGGGGAAAGCGAGGCCGAACTGGACCGTGGACTGCTGCGTCAGCGCCGACAGGGAGAAGCCGATATCCTGCAGCCGGTAGATGTGAGGCGAGCCGGGGTCGGCGGCGCCGCCGGCGCGGGCTAGGACCAGGTTATTGCCGCGGCCGGCGGAAGAGTCCGCGCCGAGCGCCAGGCGCAGCGGGAAAACGCGCGAGAGGTAACGCGGCGAAGAGGCGGGGTCGGGGTAGGCCAGGGCGTTGGGAGCGGCCTTGCCGGCGTTATTGTTGCGGGAGGCCAGCGTGGTCCCGGTGGAAGCTGAGAAATCGGCGGAATCCACCCCGGTATGCGAACCATCGGAGGGGCCGCGCACCACGGAGTGGGCGGCGCCGGCGGGGGCCGGGTTGGAGTAGGAGACCTGCTGCCCGGCGAAGCCGTAGCGCGTATAGGAAGAGCCCGCCTGCCAGGTAACCTGGCTGACGGTGGAGCCGCTGGAGTTCTCCAGGGCCAGGAAGTCGCCTTCGGCGGAAAGCCCCTGGGCGCCGAATACCGAGGCGTACGGGTTCGCCCCGTCGTCGGAGGACGAGCCGTCAAGCGCGGCGAAGTCCTGCTGGTAGATCTTTTTCGTGAACCGGAACACCTGCCCCGCGGCGGAGGCGGCGGCGTTGCGCAGGGCGTAGCCCGTCAGGAGCCGCGCGGAGGCGGCGGAGTTGTAGAGCTCTATGAATTCCGTCTCCGGGGCGCCGTAGGCGACCTCGTTTATGGTCAGCGCGTCGGTGGAGACGGCGTTGGCGTAGCCGCGCGTGGGCGTGGGGTCTATCTCGAAATAATCGGGGTGGCCGTCGCTGACGCGCGCGAAGGACTGGCCCGGGGAAAGCGCGCCCGGGCCGGGCCACTGCGCCTGGTCCGCCAGCCCGCCGGCGGCGTCGAGCAGTTTGACGTGGTAAGACTGCGCCCCGTTCAGGTCCAGGGAAAGCCCCGTGACGAGGAAGGTGGATCGGGCGTTGACATACTGCCCGCTCTGGCCCGTCCAGACCGTATTGGCAGAGCCGCCCAGCGCTATCGTGTTCTCGACGTAATCAAGTTTCCAGCCGTTGAGCGGCACCGTGCTCTCGGAATTATTGTAGAGCTCGACCCAGTCGTCGGCGGCCGCGGCTCCCGAGGGGTAGATCTCGTTGAGCACCAGGGCGGCGGGCGAAGCCACCCGCGGGTAAACTTCGTAATACTCCAGCGGCAGGCCGTCGGCCTTCACCAGCCGCAGGCAGTACACCGCGCCGGGCGCCATGCCGTTATCCCTGAGCGCCAGGTCCCACATGCCGGACCGGTTGCGGCCGATGCCGGCGACGGAATTGGAGAAGCCGCCGGATTCGGCGTAAACCTGGTTGATATTGGCCTGCACGCCGTGGAGCGGGTCGGCCGCGTTGCCGGTCAGCGCCGCCCGGTCGGCTACGGAAAGGTTGTCGTTGAAGGCGACGGCGGTCACGGCGGTCACATCGGTCCAGTCGGCCGGGGCGCCGTTAGAGGGAGCGGCGCAGGTGCCGTCGCCCTGGCCCGCGAACTGCAGTTTGAAGGCCTGGCCCGAGACCGGCAGGTCCACCTGCCCTACGCTCACCAGCGCCCGGAGGCGGAAAGCCGCGCCGGCCGCCGGCAGCACCCCGAGGCCGTCCTGGGGCGCCAGGGGCTCGCCCACGTCGGGCGTGTCGGTGTTGGCGAAGAAGCGGTACGCGCTCTGTTCGAAAGTGGTGGTGGGCGGGGCCGGCCAGAAGACGAAAGAATAGCCGCCGGCCAGGGGAGAGCCGAGGTTGGGCTCCAGGGCCGCGCCGCCGTCGGCGTTGCTCCAGGTGAAGGCCGCGGCCGAAGTCATCACCAGCCGCTTGGCGAAGAGGTCCGCGTTGGAATCCGACAGCGTGAAGATCAGCCTGTCCCGGTTCACCGGGTCCTGCTTAAGGTCGTAGTAGCGCTGCGGGTTGGCGAAGAGCGGCGCGGGCGTAAAATCCGTCTGCGCGGTAAAGGTCCCGCCGTTGCCGACATACCAGCCCAGGTTGGTAGTCGCGCCGTCGTTATAGGTTATGACGCTGCGCGTGGCGGTACCGGAGCTTATCCAGGCCGCGGCCACCAGCTTGGAGCCGGCGATGGGCAGCTGGGCCGCGGTGTCCAGGTTTGCCGTATTGGTCCAGGCCGTGCCGCTCCAGTAGCCGGCCTGCAGGTCGGAGCCGGCGTTGCCGATGGAGGCGAAAACCATTTCATTGCTGGCGGGGTTGGCGGCCAGGTCCAGGTTGGTGGCGTCGTCGAGGAAGGCCGGCGCGGCGGTCGGGCTGCCCCAGGTGTGCAGCGGGCTGCCGCCGCTCCAGGGCGCCGAGGCGTAGCGCACGCCGTTGACGCCGTCGGAACCGCCCGAGTGGCCCCAGACCACCATGATGTCCCCTGACAGCGACTCGGTCTCAACGGCGAAACTTTCCACGTCCTGCGCGGCGGAGGCCGTTTCCAGCGAGGTCTCCAGCGCGGCGGCCGGCTCGTTCTCCCACCCGCTCCCGTTCCAGACCATGGCCGACAGGTCGGAATTGCCGTCGGCCCAGACGGCGGCTATATTGTCGTAGTCGGCCCGGCGGTCCGGGGCCATCTTCACCCATTGTACGACCCCCGAGGTGCGGACGGGGTCCAGGGTCTGCGCGGCGGACCAGTTGGCGCTGCCGCAGCCGGCCGCGCCCGGCTTGGTGCGGTAGCCCAGCTCGTTAGTCCCGGAGGCGCCGCGCGAATAGAGCACCATGGCGTCGCCGCTGCCGGTCTCGAAGGCGATATCGAAGCGCCGCGTGGCGTCGGCGCCGCCCACGGTCTGCGTCCATTCCTCGTACCAGTTGGCGCCGTCGGTGCAGAGCACGCGCAGCGTGCCGTTGCTGACATAAGCCGCCACGGCCTCCTGCTTGGTGGTCAGGGGATTGGTCCTGATGGTATAAAGTTTGCCGGCCGCGCCGGAAATGGTCGGCCGCACGGCGCTGAAAGAGTTGCCGGCGCTGACATAGTCCCGGAACTGCGGCGTGCTGTTGCCGGACTGCCCGTACATCAGCACCCCGTCTCCGGAGGCGTGCAGCTGGGCCAGGATCAGCGTCTTGGCAAACCCGAGGCTTACCCACTCGGTAAAGTTGCCGTTATTGTGCTGCGCGCGCACCCTGGCGTAGTAATATTTGTCGCTGCTCAGGCCGCTGAAGGTAGCGCCGGGGCCGGCGGCCGGGGCGGTAGCGAGGACCACCTGGTCGGTGACGCCGGCGTTGAAATCCAGCGCGGTGGAGACCTGCACGATATAGCGCGTGGCCCCCAGCGGGTTGGAATTGGCCAGCCAGGACAGGGTAAAACTGTTGTCGGTCACGGCGCCGAAAGGGCTGCCCGGGGCGGCGGGAATATTAGCCAGCGTGGAAGTGGCGGGGTAAACAGCCCAGGGGCTGGCGTCGCCGGGGCCGCCGGCCTTCACGTAGAGGTAATAGGTGGTGTTGAGCGCCAGGGCCGGGCTGGAGAGGACCGCGGAAGCCCCGGCCGTAACGCTGGAGGCGTAGACCGGCTCCGGGGGATTCGCGGAGTTCAAAGAGGCGGCCAGCGTGTAGCCGGTGGCGCCCGCCACCAGCGACCAGGAGGCGGTGATGGAATAGGTCGAGACCTGAGTTACCGGCAGCGGGGCCGGCGCGGCCAGGCCCAGGGTGCGGGTGGAACCCAGCGCGGCGTAGGCAGTATAAACGCCGTTGAGGTTGCGGGCCCGCGCGCGGAAATAATAGTCGCGGTTGGAGAGCAGGCCCGAGAAGGCGTAGGACTCGCCGCTGACCGGCGCAGTGCTGGCGGTCTGGCCCGCGGCGCCGGCGTTGAAGTCCTGCGCCGTTGAGACCTGTACTTGGTAGAGGGTGCCGGCCGGATTGAAATTCGCCGACCAGGCCGCGGTGAAACCGCCGGAAGCCAGCGAGCTGAAGGTGGAGACGGCCGTCAGCGGGATGTTGGCCAGGGTGGCCGTGCCGGCGGCCGCGGTCCAGTCGGTCAGTACGCCGTTCTGGTTGACGGCCGCGACGGTGAAATAGCGCGCGGCGTTGGGCGGCAGCCCGGCGCTGCTCAGGGCCAGGCTGTAAGTCTCGGAACTGGCGACCACGGCCCCGGCGGGGCTGAGCGGGTCCGGCGCGGTGGAAGACAGTACGCGGTAGCGGGTGCCCGGGGACCTGTTGCCGTTGGCCGACCAGTTGAACTGTATCGCCCCCGCCCCGACTCCGGAGAAGCCGGAGAAGACGGGCGGATAGGCGACCAGGGTGGCCGTGCCTGCGGGCGCGCTGTAGGCCGTCGTCACGCCGCTGACGCCCACCGCGGCCGCCCTGAAATAATAGGTGGTGTCGGCCTGCAGCCCGGCTGTGGCCAGGTAGAGGTTGTAAGTCTCGGAACTGCTCACGACCGCCGTTCCGGGCGCGGAAGGATCGGGCGCGGTGGAGACCAGCACCCGGTAGCGCGTGCCCGGGTTGCGGTTGCCGTTATGGGACCAGGTGAAGGTCATCGCGGCGGCGCCCACGCCCGTGAAGCCCGACGGCACCGGGATATTGGCCGGGGTGGCCGTGGCCTGGACGGCCGTGTAGGCCGTGAGCACGCCGTCCTTGTTCACTCCCGCGGCGCGGAAATAATAGGTAGTGTCCGCGTAGAGGCCCGCCGTGCTCAGGGCGACGTTATAGGTATCGGAGGAACTGAAGGCGGCCGCGCCCGGGGCGAGCGGGTCAGGCGCGGTGGAGACCAGTACGCGGAATTTGGTGCCCGGGAAGGCGTTGCCGCCGTCCGAGAAATTGAACACGGCTGAATTCGACAGCACCCCTGAAAAGCCCGTAAAGGCGGGGGCGAACTCCAGCAGGGTGGCCCTGGCCGGGAAGGCGTACCAGTCTCCGGAGACGTACTGCTTATTGGCGCGGGCGAACAGGTAATAGACCGTGTCCGCGGCGAGTCCGGAGACATACGCCTGGTTATCTCCGGCCAGCGTTGTGCTGGAGGCCGCTATGGAAAGCGGCGGGTTGTCCGGGGACAGCGAGGCCGCCAGCGTGTAGCCGGTAGCCGAGGGCACCAGCGACCAGGTAGCGGCCAGCGAGCTTACATGCACGCCTGTGACATCACCGCTGGCGGGGCTGCCGATGGAGCCCGGGGACAGGGTCTGCACTCCGAAGGGAGGGTCCGTCCAGGCCGTGCGCACACCGTTGCCGTTCACGGCCGCGGCGCGGAAATAGTACATGGTGCTGGGCGTGAGCGCCGGGGTGCTCAGGTACAGGTTGTAAGTGTCGGAAGAAGTAACTGCCGCGCCGGCCGGCAGCAGCGGGTCGGCGGCAGTGGAGGCCAATACCCGGTAAAGGGTCCCGGGGTCCCTGTTGCCATTGCCGTACCAGTTAAGCTGCATGGCGTTCTCGGTGACGCCGGTGGCGTAGAGGC